>Ga0070765_100001943_pt1 | contig 12848 bp, 11 predicted proteins | sample HubBroMetageWFT5_FD_71516 | JGI IMG/M metagenome (GOLD analysis project Ga0070765, IMG submission 71516) | Warmed and freeze-thawed soil microbial communities from the Hubbard Brook experimental Forest, New Hampshire - Hubbard Brook CCASE Soil... | ecosystem: Environmental > Terrestrial > Soil... | reverse complement strand
AGCGGGTTCCAGGAGAAAATTCCGAGCAGCACAAACCCCAGGTGACTTACGCTAGTGTAAGCGACTAGGCGTTTGAGATCGGTCTGCGAGAAGGCCATCACGGAGCCGTAAACGATACCGGTCACGGCCAGCACGAGAGCTACGGGAGTAAACTCGTGAGCCGCGCGCGGAAAAAGCGGGATGACGAAACGCAACAGACCATATGCGCCAGTCTTCAATAGCAAGCCCGCCAGGATCACACTTCCGGCGGTCGGAGCCTCGGTGTGAGCATCCGGCAGCCAGGTATGCAGGGGCACGATCGGCAACTTTACCGCGAAGGCGACAAAAAAACCGAGCATGATCCAAAGCTCAGCACCAGGGCTTATCTGCGTACCTAATAGGTCCGAGTATTCGAACGTATAAACACCGGTCGCCTGGTGGTGGAGAAAGTAGAGTGCGAGGATGGCGATCAGCATCAGCAGGCCGCTGCACTGCGTGAACAGGAAAAATTTCACAGCTGCATAGACGCGTCGCTCGTGGCCCCATATGACGACCAGGAAATACATCGGAACCAGCATCAGTTCCCAGGCAAAATAGAACAGGAACAAGTCAACCGCCAGAAATACACCTGAGATTCCCGCCAGAACCCACATCAGATTGAAATGAAAGAAGCCAACCTTCTCGCGGATTTCTGTCCATGATGCGAGCACGGAGACGATGCCAAGGAAGAACGTCAGCATCAGCATCAACAAGCTGAGGCCATCCAACGCAAGATGAAAGTGGATGCCAAAACTCGGTATCCAGTTCCAGTTGAGTTCGTCGAGCCAAAGCTTTGTGGCGCTTGAATCTCTGCTAATCCAGACGTTCGCGGCGAGGACAAAATCGAGGCCGATAGCGACAAGTGAAATCCATCGCGATAGCTGCTCGCTCCAACTAGCTGCGATCCAAGCGAGAGCCCCAGCTACCAACAAAATGCCAATGAGCCAGATCAATATCATTTGAATAACACCATCGCTATAAACAGCACCGAGCCTGCGGCCATTCCAGCGGCGTACCAGCGCACGCGGCCGGTCTCGGTGCGGCTCAAACCGCGATAAGACAGTTCCGTGAGCCGCGCAACTCCCGTGTAAAACGCGTCGACGAAATCACTCTTGTTGATTTGGGTTGCCCAGATAAATGGCTGCACAAAAGCTTTGTCGTAGATCCAGTCAAAGCCCCAGTCGGCAAACCACCACTCGTGCAGCATGCGCCCGATTGGGTTCGCGACTAGAGCGTCCGCCAGGCTTCGCTTCTGCAGATGGAATACATATGCGGAGTAGAGGCCGATCAGGAACAGCAATGCGGCGATGGCCTCGGACCCGATCTCCGTAAGACCGCTGGCATGAATTTCGACGGTCGATGGCAAAACCGAATTCAGGGCGTCAAGTATAGGCTGCTTCAGATACCCGCCCACGATTGAAAGGAAAGCCAGCACCAGAAGAGGGATCGTCATCGCATAGCCCGGCCGCTTGGTCACGGGCGTACCCAGCGGCCCAAAGAACACGCGGAAGATGACTCGGAATGTATAGAGCGAAGTCAGCAGCGCGCCGGCCATTCCTGCCAGCCAGAAAACCGGATTTCCCAGCGGCGCCGACCATGCATCCCAGATGATCAGATCTTTACTGAAGAAACCGGCGGTAATGAACGGCAGGCCTGCCAGCGAGCACCCGGCGATGAGGAACGTCCAGAAAGCAACGGGCATCTCTTTGCGTAGCCCGCCCATGCGAAAGATGCTGTGTTCATCATGCAGCGCATTGATGATTACACCGGCGCCAAGAAACAGGAGGGCCTTGAAGAATGCATGAGTCACAAAGTGGAACATCGCCGCTTGCCACGCGCCAACCCCGAGCGCAAGAAACATGTACCCGATCTGGCTCATGGTGGAGTATGCAAGCACGCGCTTGATGTCGTGCTGCGTAAGCGCACTAAATCCGGCGACCAGCAGCGTGACCGCACCGACAACGGCCACAGCGAATTGAGCCGACGGCGCCAGTGAGAATAGAACGTGCGTGCGCGCGATAAGATAAACGCCAGCGGTCACCATTGTTGCTGCGTGGAGCAAAGCGCTTACCGGCGTGGGACCGGCCATCGCATCCGGCAACCAAACCTGCAAAGGAAGCTGCGCCGACTTGCCCACTGCGCCGCCCAACAGCAGAAACGCCGCTACAACTGCATAAGTGGATCCTGACGGCCACTGTTCGGAAACGCGCTGCATGAGATCCTGAATCTGCAGCGTGCCCAGCCGGGTGAACAGCAGATACAGGCCCACCGACAGTGCGGTGTCGCCCACGCGGGTTAGGATAAATGCCTTGCGCGCAGCGGCGCCGTTCGCGGGATCTTGGTACCAGAAGCCGATCAGCAGGTAGCTGCATAACCCCACGCCTTCCCAGCCGAGGTAGAGAAGAAGCAGGTTGTTCCCCAGTAGAAGCGTGATCATCGACGCAACGAACAGATTCATGTACGCGAAGAAGCGGCTGTAGCCCTCGTCTTCGATCATGAACTCGGCCGAATAAATGTGAATCAGGAAGCCAACGAACGTGACCACCAGCACCATCACCAGCGACAGTGCATCGAGATATAGGCCAATCTGCGGCTCAAAGCCCTCCACTCTGATCCAGGTCCAAAGGACCTGAGTGTAAGAGCCTCCGGCCGGAGGCGAGGTAAAGAAGTCTACCGCGACAAGAATTGTGATCAGTGCCGAGAGCCCGATCGACCCCACCCCCACCGCCGCTGCTGCTCTTCGCGACAAACGCGAGCCAATCAACACGAGCACCAGCGCACTCGCAAAAGGCAGCGCCGGAATGAGCCACAACAAACTGATCACGTTATCCCCTCATCTCGCTCAGTTCATCCACGTCCAGGGCCTTGAAGCGGCGATAGATTTGCAACACCAGTGCGAGTCCCACAGAAACTTCAGCTGCTGCCGTCGCCAGGATGAACAGGAACATGACCTGACCGTCGGCTTGATGCCATCGCGATCCGGCGACCACGAATGCCAGGCCCGCCGCGTTGAGCATTACCTCAAGCGACATCAGCACGAAAATTAAGTTACGGCGTACGAGAAGGCTGGTGAGTCCTAGCGAGAACAAGATCCCCGCTAGCAGCAGTCCGTCTCTCATGGGTATTTGCGTCATGTCGAATCTCCGGCTTCTCAGTTTCGCGGGCGCCCAGGTGGTACGCGCCCACCAGGCCAGCCAGCAAGAGCATGGAGGCCAGTTCCACTCCAATCAGGTAAGGACCAAACAGAGATATCCCAACTTGCTTCGGCCCGACTGCGTCCGTGGCCAGTTCCGCAGCTCCGCTTCGCACCAAGTAAACGACCTCGATAATAAGGATGGTGGCCAGAAGAACGGGACCGGTCCAAATCCCAGGCGTCAACCACTGTTTTTCCATCTCGGCCGCGTGCGCTCCCAAGTTAAGCATCATCACTACGAACACAAAAAGCACCATGATCGCGCCCGCGTAAATGATGATTTCCAAAGCAGCCACAAACGGGGCGCCGAGCACGTAGAAAACCACCGCTACTCCAAGCAGCGACACGATCAGGTAGAGCAGAGCGTGCACGACGTTCAGACGACTCAGCATTAGGACGGTCGATATGACGGCTACTCCGCCGGCGATGTAAAAAGTTAGTTCCATAAACGTCTCACGGTAAAAGAGAGCGGACGTCGACGGGCGGCGTTTCGTGTGCCGCCTCGCCCTTATCTTTGCCACCGATCTTGGCTCCCGCCACGCGCCAGAAGTTGTAACCTGGATACTTGCCGGGACCGTCGATCAGCAGATCTGGTTTCTCATACACCAGGTTTTTGCGATGAAACTCTCCCATCTCGAAATCAGGCGTAAGTTGAATTGCGTAAGTCGGGCACGCCTCTTCGCAATAACCGCAGAAGATGCAACGCGAGAAATTGATCCGAAAGAACTCCGGATAGCGGCGCCCAGTGGAATCCTCCGTTGCCTGGAGCGCGATGCAACTGACCGGACATGCGACCGCACAAAGGTTGCATGCCACGCAGCGCTCGCCCCCATCGGGATCGCGCGACAAAATGATCCGGCCCCGGTTACGTGGCGGGAGATACGGCTTCTGCTCCGGATATTGAACCGTAATCCTCTTCTGAAAGGAATGGAGAAAAACGTACCAGATCGTCCTTAGTATGCTCAGCATCTTCTATCTCCAAATGAGTACTGCTGCGCCGGTCGCGAGCAGGTTGGCCAATGCCAGAGGCAACATCACCTTCCAACCCCAAGACATGAGCTGATCAAATCGCGGACGCGGAAGTGCTGCCCGCACCAGAATGAAAAAGGAGATGAAGAAAAATGTTTTGATGAAGAACCAGATGACCCCGGGGAGAACGGGACCCAGCCATCCGCCAAAGAAAAGAACTGCGATCATGCTTGAGATCAAAGTGACTCCCATGTACTCTCCGACGAAGAACATGCCAAATTTCATCCCTGAATATTCGGAGTGGTAACCCGCGACCAGTTCGCTCTCGGCTTCGGGCAGATCGAACGGGATGCGGCGCGTTTCCGCGAAGCCGGCGATCAGAAATAAAACAAAGCCAGGAAATTGCGGTATCACGAACCAGATTTTCTTTTGCGCTTCGACAATCGCGGGAAGGCTGAACGATCCGGCCAGCAGCACCACGCCCATGAGTGAGAGGCCCATGAAGACTTCGTAGCTCAACATTTGCGCCGCCGCCCGCAAGCCGCCCACGAGCGCGTATTTGTTGTTGGAGGACCATCCGGCAAGCACAACGCTGTAAACCCCGAGCGACGACATGGCGAGAAAAAACAGCAGGCCGACGTTCAGATCGCTGACAATAATTCCGGGCGCCACTGGGAGCACCGCGAAAGACATCAAGACCGTGACGAAGACGATGGCCGGAGCCAGCACGAAAACGGGTTTATCCGCGAAGGGTGGGATCCAGTCCTCCTTCATGAATATCTTGATCGAATCAGCGGCTACCTGAAGCAAACCGAATGGTCCGACGCGGTTCGGTCCATAACGGTCCTGCCACAGGGCGAGCAATCGTCGCTCGACCCAGATCAAGAAGGCCGCAATCGACATCGCCACGATAACAATTCCGAGGATCGAAAGAATCGGATGTGGAGTTGTCATTTCGGCCTCGCAATCGTTCCCCAAGCAGGCAGCGCGATTCCGACGAGCGGAGGCGCTCCAACCGATAACCCGGCAACCCCGCGAGGGAGATCAGGACGAATGCGAACGGGCAAGCGGAACGTGCCGCCGGCGTAGCTTACTTCGACCTCCGCATTCTCGGTAAAATCACCCGAATTCACGGCAACATGCGGCTTCGCCACGAGCTCCGCAATTCCTGGCGCAGAGCAACTCAATTCATCAGAGCCAAAAATGTGATAGATGGGCAGCAACAGCCACTCGCCCTCACGCGGCTGAAATGGGGAGGGAATGGCGTTGAAATAAGATTGTCCGTTGGCCGCGGCGGGCTTGAGGATGCGGACGCCCGCATCGCCACCACGCAACGGTCCGCCGATCTCTTTCTGATAAGTGTTGACCGCTTGAATCGAGTTCCAACTTGGCGACCAGAAGAATGGAATCAGCGCCGCAGGCGGCTGATCTGGCGTACCCTCCATGGAAAACGAAAGAGGAGAATCCAAATCCTCGGGCGGCTTGGGCTCGGATATATTGATGTTTACGAGAGCGGACGTACGTCCGCTCTCGCGATGCGGCGAGCGCGGGATCTTTGCGCCGGCAATGCGAAATGCGGCCGACGGCGCGGCATAGCGCACCTCCGCAAGTTCGGGTAACGCCGCATACATTGCCGCCAGTAAATCATCTAGGTTTTGCCAATGATCGGGCTTTAACCATCGCCAACTTTCCAAAACATCATTCTGCGGCACAAAGACCTGGAAGAATCGCTGGGCGCGTCCTTCGCTGCTGACAAAAGTGCCGTCAGATTCGGCAAAGGTTCCGGCCGGCAGAATCAGTTCAGCTTTCTCGGTCGTTGCATTGGCAAGGTGATCGAGGACGATCGCGTGCGCCGCTGCCTTGAGAAAAGAGTCGACTTCAACAGCGGGCGCGCGGCGGTACAAATCATTTTCCAGGATGATCACTGTGTCGGCGCGTCCATTCTGCACCGCCTGAAACGCAGCACTTAACGGGCTTCCACCGATGAGAGTCGCGCCGACGGTATTGCACTCGGGCGCCGTAAAACTGAGCGCGGCCTGCACTGCCATCGCCACGTTTGCGGCGGCTTGAATTACAGCTTCGCTAGCCCAGCTCGTACCAGAAATTACCAGCGGCTTTTTCGCAGCCTTGAGCGCGCGGGCGATTTCACCCGCCAGTGGAAAATTGTCCGCTGCGGGTGCGCGTGAATCGAGTGCATGCGCCACGGCGAATCCCAGGCGAGCCAGGTCGTCGGGGGCGGCGTGAAACGTGGCGGTAGCAACGTCATCCAGTCGAGTTGCATAAGGCGTCGCAATGTAGAGCGGACCTTTCGCGCCCTGCATCGCATCGCGCACGCCATAATCCATCCACAGTGGGATATTCAGTTTCTTGGCAACCTCCATGGGCTGCTGGCGCACCGACTGCCGGACAGCTAAAGCCATTCTGGGGGCGACATTGGTTAGATCCTCACCCATGATGAACACCGCGTCGCACTCCTCGATCTCACGCAGCGTCGGCGTCGGCATCGGACCGCGTCGCAGAATCTCGATCATCTGTCTAACTAGACGCGCTTCGGCATCGCCAATGCCTGTGTAGAACTGGTCCGCACCGACGAGAGTGCGCAAGGCAAAGTTGGATTCGAGCGACGCGCGTGGTGAGCCAATCCCGATTACTTTGCCGCTCGCTACTTTTTCGGACAGATAGTGCCGAGCTGACGCGACGGAGGTGGGTTGACCTTTCAGAACGGGATGACGGAAACGCCGTTCGCTATTGACGAACTCATAGCCAAACCTTCCGCGGTCGCACAAGAAGTAGCCGTTCACTTCGTGGTTGTAACGGTTGACGATGCGGCGCAGAGACCCATAGCGCTCGCCGGCATCCGTATTGCAGCCGAGACCGCAGTGCACGCAAACCGAGGGAGCGAACTGCTGGTCCCACTTGCGGGCGTAATGGTGCTTCAGGGTCTTATCCGTGAACACGCCCGTGGGACAGATTTCCACCAGGTTCCCGCTGAATTCATTCTCCAGGACGCCATCTTCGTGACGGCCGAAGAAGACTGTGTCCCGCGACGCGAACGCATTCAGATCGTTGCCGCCGGCGTATTCGCGATAGTAGCGCACGCAGCGGTAGCACTGAATGCACCGGTTCATCTCGTGATTCACCAATGGCCCCAGGTTCTGATTGCGAAAAGTGCGCTTCTCGAATTCGTAACGGCGGTAGTCGTGACCAGCCATCACCGTCATATCCTGCAAGTGACACTCGCCCCCCTCATCGCACACCGGGCAGTCATGCGGATGATTCAGCATGAGCCCTTCAATAATGCCGGCGCGGAAGGCGGCGACTTCGGGATCAGCGATGGAAATGCGCGTACCTTCCTTGGCCGGCGTCAGGCATGACATGACAATCTTGCCGTGCTCATCGTGCTCGTCCTTGAACTGTTTGACCGCACACTGGCGGCAAGCGCCGACCGACCCCAGCGCGGGATGCCAGCAAAAGTATGGCAACTTGAAACCTTGCGAAAGACAACCGTGGAGCAGATTTTCATCCGGGTTCATCCGGTACGGTTTGTTGTCAACGTAGACGATCGCCATACCTATCTCCACGGGCAACGGTGCTCGCTGATGTGCCGTTCGAAATCATCGTGAAAGTGTTTCAACGCGCTCTGCAGGGGCTCGGCCGCGCCGGGCGCCAGTGCGCAGAAGGTGTTGCCCGGGTTCCACATCTTGGCTTGAAACGCAAGCTTGTCGAGGTCACCGGGCTGGCCGCGGCCATCCTCCATCGACTTTAGGATCCGCTCTGCCCATCCCAGTCCGCTCCAGCAGGGAGTGCAGAAGCCGCATGATTCCTGCGCGAAGAACTGTGTCAGATTCCAGGTCATGCCCACTGGACATGTCTTGTCATCGAGCACGATCATGGTGCCGGTGCCCATGCGGCTGCCCACTTTTTCCATGGCGCTGAAATCCATGGGCGTGTCCAGGTCTTCTTCGACGATAAAATCCGTAGAAGCCCCGCCCGGCAACAATCCGCGGAACTTCACGCCGTCGCGCATTCCTCCGGCGTACTCCTCGAGAATTTCTCGCACGGTGGTCCCCATGGGCAGCTCCCAAAGGCCGGGACGCTTTACTTTCCCGCTCGCTCCAAACAGTTTGGTGCCCGCATCTTTTGTGCGGCCCAACCCGCGAAACCACGCCGCGCCGTGGTTGATGATGTGAGGTACGCAGCAGAGCGTCTCAACGTTATTAACCACCGTGGGTTTGCCGAACAGACCCACCACCGGCGGGAATGGCGGCTTCGACCTCGGGTTTGCACGCTTCCCTTCCAGCGCGTTCAGCAGCCCGGTCTCTTCGCCGCACATGTAACGGCCGCCGCTCAGGTGCAGATAGAGCTCCAGGCTGTAGCCAGAGCCGAGGATGTTCTTTCCCAGGTAATGACCCTCGTAGGCCTCTGCGATGGCACGCGAAAGCCGTTCCGCGGACAGCGTGTACTCTCCGCGCAGAAAGATGTAGGCAATGTCGGCCTCGATCGCGAATCCGGCCACAATTGTGCCTTCGATGAGCTGGTGCGGGTCGCGCTCCATCAGCAACCGGTCTTTGAACGTGCCAGGCTCCATCTCGTCGGCATTGACTACCAGGTAAGTCGGGTTGGGAACATCCTTACCAAGCGGCACGAACGACCATTTCAAACCGGTTTGAAAACCGGCACCACCACGGCCACGCAGATTGGCGTCTTTTACCTCATCGGTAACCCCTTTCGGTGTCATGCCGCCACTCAGGACTTTGCGGATTGCCTGGTAACCGCCGGCCTGCTCGTAGCTCCGCAAGTCCAGGGGTGTCCCGTCTGGGGGCATGTTCCGAGTTAGCGGCTTTTCGATGGTGGCCGTCATTTATATCTCTCAAGTTCGGTGTCGATTTTCTGAGGATCCAGATCGCTGTGCAGATCGCTGTCCACCATCATGGCCGGAGCGTGATCGCAGCATCCGAGACATACAATCGGCAGTAAGGTAAAGCGATTGTCGGGCGTGGTTTCGCCATGGTCGATCCCCAGGCGTTCGCGAAGATGTGTCCGCATACGTTCGTAACCCATGATCCAACAGCTCACGCTGTCGCAGACCATGATTACGTGCCGTCCAACGGGCTTGCGAAAAATAAGGTTGTAAAACGTGGCTACACTATCGACGTCCGTAGCCGACATCCCGAGATGTTCGGCGATGTCGCGCAGACTCTCATCTGAGACCCAGCCGCGGTGCCGCTGCACGATCTTCAGCGCGTCAATGCAAAGCGCGTCGCGCTTGGGATAGTGCGCTGCCTCCGCCTCAATCTCGTTAATCTCTTCCGCTGTCAGCATCACTTAATTCCTTATCGATCAATATCCGCCAGGACAAAATCCAAGCTACCCAGAATGACAACCAAATCGGGGATCATCAGGCCTTGCGATAGTAGGGGCAACGTTTGTACATGAGCGAAGGAAGGCGTCCGTATGCGAGTGCGGTAGGAAACCGTACTGCCGTCGCTCACTAGGTAGTAACCGTTGTTACCCTTGGTGGCTTCGATGGCGCCAAGCGCTTCACCCACCGGCAGCACCGGCCCCCAACTCACGCTCAAGAAGTGCGTGATCAAGGTTTCGATGTCGTGCATGGTGCGGTCTTTCACCGGAGGAGTGGCCAGGGGATGATCGGATTTATACGGACCTTCGGGCATGTTCCTCACGCATTGCTCGATGATGCGCAAGCTCTGACGAATCTCTTCGATACGAACCACCGCGCGGTCGTAGCAGTCGCCGTTTTGCGCCGTTGGAATTTCGAACTGAAACTGTTCGTAGCCGGAGTACGGTTGCCGTTTACGAAAATCCCATTCCAGCCCACAAGCGCGAAGGTTCGGGCCAGTAACGCCCCATTCGATCGCCTCGTCGACGGTGAAGCTACCAACTCCCTTCGTGCGCGCTTTGAAGATAAAGTTCCGCATCACGGTGCGGTCGTACTCGATGAGGCGAGGCGGCAGGTAGTTGATGAAATCAAGGAGCATCTTGTCCCAGCCCCTGGGCAAGTCGGCGGCAACTCCGCCGATGCGAAACCACGCCGGATGCATGCGCGCGCCCGTGATTGCGTCGACGATGCTGAATGCACGCTCACGGTCGTTGAATGTGAAAAAGACTGGCGACATCTGACCGAGATCTTGTGCAAAAGTGCCGTACCACACGAGGTGACTGATAATGCGGAACAGTTCCGCCAGCATCACGCGAATGACCTGAGCGCGGGGCGGGACTGTGATGCCAGCCAACTTCTCGACCGCCGTGAGGTAAGCGAGGTTGTTCATCACCCCACCCAGATAGTCGACGCGGTCGGTGTACGGAATGTAGGTGTGCCAGGACTGGCGTTCGCCCATTTTTTCGGCTCCGCGATGGTGGAATCCGATCTGAGGAATGGCGTCGACGATCTCTTCGCCGTCGAGTTGCAGAGCGATACGCAAGACACCGTGCGTGCCCGGGTGCTGCGGGCCTAGGTTGAGGAACATGAAATCCGAGCCGTCGCGTTCGCGACTCATGCCCCATTCTTCGGGACGGAAGCGGAGCGCCTCCTGCTCGGCCAGTTCCTTATCCGGCGGCAACTGATACGGCCCCATCTCGGTCGCGCGGGCTGGATGCTCTTTGCGGAGCGGGTGGCCCACCCAGCTGTCCGGCATCAGCAGGCGCTTGAGATGAGGATGACCATCGAAGACGACCCCGAACATGTCCCACACTTCGCGCTCGTACCAATTGGCGGAAGGCCAGATGTCCGTGATACTCGGCAGCGAAAGACGGTCTTCGGCAAGCGCTACCTTGACGCGTATGTACTCGTTCCGGTCAAAAGAAAGCAGGTGATAGACAACCGTGAAATCGCTCGCCGGCTGCCCATCCCGATGCACCCTCATCCGTTCATCGATGGCGGAGAGGTCGTACAGCATTTTGTACGGCTGCTCGATCTCTTCTTTGAGAAAGCGAAGCAGTGGCGACACGCGATCGATTGCCACCCAGAAAGTAGGGATGCGATCGTGCGTGTCTTGAGCGACGACGGCAGAACCAAAGCGGTCGCTGATTTCCTGCGCGATAGTCGGGGTCGCGATCATACGTCGTCAGGCTCCCTGAGGACAGTGGTTTTCTGCCGAGAGGGTTGCATCAGGTCCCGCATGGATGGAAGCGGAGCTCGAACTGTCTCTTGAGAACCCACGACCCAGCTGAGTGGACGCTGTTCCGTTCCCACAGCTTTCTGTAACAGCAGCAGTCCTTCCAGAAAAGCTTCGGGACGAGGCGGGCAGCCGGGCACATAAACATCTACTGGAAGAAACTTGTCGACGCCCTGTACTACGCTATAAATGTCATACATGCCTCCGGAGTTGGCGCAGGAGCCCATCGAAATTACCCAGCGCGGTTCCATCATCTGTTCGTAGAGGCGCTGGACGATGGGCGCCATCTTGATGAAGACAGTCCCTGCGACAACCATCAGATCGGCTTCGCGAGGCGTGCCTCGAATCACTTCGGCGCCGAAACGCGAGACATCAAACTTACTGGTAATGCTGGTGGCCATTTCGACGTAGCAGCAGGAGAGCCCGAAGTTGAATGGCCAAACGGAATTCTTGCGTCCCCAGTTGACCAGATCCTCCAGCCGCGAGAGGACGATGCTGCGCCGAACGGTTTGGTCGAGTGGCTCTGGATCCGGGGTTGCTACCAGGCCTGTAACGTCGGGTTTGGTTAGTGACCACTGCATCAGTTGCTCACCTCGAACGATGTGATTTCCGCGCCCAATCTAACGCGCCGACCCTCCAGAGATAAACGAGGGCGGCGCCGAGCACTCCGACGAACAGCAGAACCTCGCAATAACCAGCCCAGCCTAGTTCGCGAGCAGCTCCGGCCCACGCGAACAGGAAGACGGCTTCCAGATCGAAAACTACGAAGAACATAGCGACAAGGTAGTAACGCACCGAAAAACGCACGCGCGCCGAGCCTTCCGAAACAATGCCGCCCTCGAACGGTTCACCCGTAGCGGGTTCAGAATGCCTGGGACCCAGGAGGTAAGAAATGACAAGGGTCGCAGTGACCAGTACAAGCACGAACGCGAAGTATGCAACCAGTGGCCACATAAAGACAGACGCTTCCTCGCCGACCGATGTTCGGTCCGCGTATTCAAAGGCGGCTTGACGCCGAGGAATTCAGATCTCTACGGTCGCTCATAGATGAGAGCAACCGGAGCACCAAAAGGTGACATGAAAAAATCAAGGTGGAGCTCTTTATCTTGCGCAAATAAGCAAGTTCAGAAAATACGAAGGGTCTGAACTTCGCACTGAAGACAGAAGACTGGCACCAAGCCACAAATCTGTCGCGACTTTGTTATAGGCTCGCGATCGTGGATCAACCTGTCGGGATTGAAAATGCATGGAACAGAATCTGAGGTGTTGAACCACGAACTTGATTGTGGCACCCTACCAGGCGTTCGATTGGCAGCTGATTATGTTTGATCGCTTTCATGTGCACGAGCGTGCTTATTGGGCCGGGTTGCGCGTCCAAGCAATGTGTCCGAGAGTTCTCAGGGATTGTCACCAGTACTCTCGCCCGCCGCGGTGTCAAAATTCTGGCAAGCGTGCCACATTTTTGCCTCACGCAGGTTCCATCTAGCTGCTCGGTCAGTGCGTTATTCCGAGGATTGAACCTATAAGTGCTG
>Ga0070765_100001942_pt1 | contig 12849 bp, 14 predicted proteins | sample HubBroMetageWFT5_FD_71516 | JGI IMG/M metagenome (GOLD analysis project Ga0070765, IMG submission 71516) | Warmed and freeze-thawed soil microbial communities from the Hubbard Brook experimental Forest, New Hampshire - Hubbard Brook CCASE Soil... | ecosystem: Environmental > Terrestrial > Soil... | reverse complement strand
AAGGAGACCAGTGGCGCTAACCGATTCCGCGGGAAAGAATCCCCGGCATGAAGCTGGGGATTCTTTCCAGTGCTACCTACTCAGTTCGACCATTCCAAGTAAAGGGCCAAACTGTTCGCGCGCCACAGCATAGCACTCGCATGAAGCTTCTTCCAGGCCCGCCCGATTGAGAATCACAATATGCCCGCGAGCGTAGCGAATGAACCCGGCTTGTTGGAGGGCCGCCGCTGCAATTGTAACACCTGAGCGGCGCGCACCTAGCATCATTGCAAAGTATTCGTGGCTAAGCGCAATCTTATCGGAATTTACACGGTCGTGTGTCAACAAGAGCCACCGAGCGCACCGCTCGTATATGCTGTGCTTACCATTGCAGGCGGCGAGCTGTCCCAACATGTTCACGTAGGCCTGAAGAAATCGATCGAGAACGCTTCGAAACTGATTGCTCTCGGCGCTAAGCAATCGTCGAAAGTGGTCGCTGCTAATGACGACGGCGCGCCCGGGAACCTGGCAATAGCTCTCGTTTGCGGACGTCGTAGCTCCGAGCAATAGTGGGATTGCCGATACCCCCTCTCGGCCGACAGTTCCAACTTCGATCGAGCCGCCATCCCGCATCTGGGTTACGACTGAAAGCACCGCATCGATCGGAAAATAGACTTCGCGTATTTCACGCCCGGCCTCGTAGATCTGCTGAGGCGTCGTGAGGTCGATCAGCTTCCCCACTTCAAGCACTTCGGCGATCATGGAGTTGCTTAAGCCGGCAAGGAGCGCGTTTTCCTTGAGCATAGCGGGGGTCAGTGTCAGCTGCAGCGTCGCCGCGTGGACCTTCAAGGGTTCGGCACTCCCGGAGGAATGCAATCTGCCTGAATTTGATGATGGGAGCGAAAGCCAGATGGGAGCGCAAACATTAAGAACGTGCGATAAGGCTCGTTCATGGATGTCCGCCTGCGCGCTTCATGCGCTCCGAATCTCAAAATGGCTTACCTCGCCGATAACCAAATCAGCTAGCTTTCCTAAGCTAGTCACTCCAGGCAGCTTCCAACTTTGGCAGTAAGACTCTGCCTGCCGGCTTCATCCGCACTGCTCCATTCCAGGAGGTTGTCTTGCGGACGAAGCAAGCCAAGCAATCTTTTCTAGCTCGCCGCCCTAGGGCCTTTGACTACTGGAGGACCAAGGCGCTGCGATAGCGCCTCGAAATCCCGACAAAGAGGAATAGGCGTCGCCACAAGAGATCAGCCGCCCCGAATCGGCGGCCCCTCGTCGCTGTACAGCTGGCTCCGAATCGCGGTGCAATTGGGGCATCGTACGGCGGCATTGGCTTCGCATCAGGCCCTTCTACCACGCGGCACTACCCGGCGGGGGACCTCGTTTTGAAGGCCCCCCTCCCCGGGCGCGGGCGGCAAGGCGATGGGGGAGTAGGTGCATTGGGCCGCGCGACCTCCGGCCCAGCGCGGCCGGACGGCGGGGCGCCCATCTCGCGCTACTAAAAAAGGGTGGGGTGGGCCTACAGAATGCGCGCCCCGCTGTTAGGCGTTATGCCGCGTCCGATGTCATCTTCGACGTTAGAATATGCTTGACACTTTGCGCGTACCATTTCGAGCCGCCGTTGTTGGGTTTAACGCCAAGGGATTCGAGCCTGGCAGCGATCTGCCGCAACGACGCGCCTGCCGCGTGCATCGACCGAGCCTGTGCCAGGGCACGCTGCTGCGCGACATCGCCAACTAGCTTGTCACCGTCGCGATGGTAACCAAACGGTGTGCGGCCGGAGTAGACCTTACCGCAGCGGCGCTTGTGTGCGAGGGCCTGAGCGGTGCGCTCGCCTATGGCCAGGCGCTCCCACTCGGCAACAACGCCGAGCATGTTAACCACGAGCCGACCGGCGGCGCTTTGGGTATCGAGCGACTCCGATACGCTGACGAGCGATGCATCCGCCTTTGCGAAGACGTCTAGCAGACTCGAAAGGTCTCGCATCGATCTCGTTACGCGGTCGAGCTTCAGGGTGATTACCCGGCCGATCGCGCCAGCCTGAACGCCTGAGAGCACCTTGGCGATTCCGGGCCTTTTCAAACTCTTGGCGCTCTCGCCGGCATCACGGATGATTTCCGATACCTGCCAGCCCAGCGCCGTGGCATACGCAGCGATTCTCGACTCTTGGGCATCAAGGGAAACGCCGTTCTCGGCCTGGTCTAATGTGCTAACGCGAACATAACCCACGGTCGTTCTTTCGGTCGGTTGAACCCGTGCTTTCCTGCCTCTCATTGCGCCTCCAACTGTAACGTTTCGGTCGTCTCGTTACAGTTTACCCAGCTTTCCTAGGTATTTGGTGTTACTTAGGTCGCAATGGTATACTTTAATCTATGCCGAGCAAAAAAGGCAGCGTCAAAGTGGCGTATGACTTTTCTCCGGAGGCGAAGTACAATTTGACGCGCCTAAAGGCCGAATTGCGGTACAAGGGCGTAGCGGCCACCGAAACGGGGATCCTGGAGGTCTTGCTCAACGGGGCGGAGGCGAACGACCATCTGATCCGCGCCTATCGGCGGTACCTAGGAAAATAGGTTCCCTATATCTCCGAACCTATGCAAGGCTCTAGGACCGATTTTTAGCAATGAGCCGCCCCACTGAGCCATTCCGCTGACTAGACGCGCTTGCAGGGCGTTGTGTGGGCAAGGAGAGCAACTCCGTTGCGTCTGGCCGGAGGACTCACAGCTCCCACAATGTACTGGGCCGTGATGCCCGTAGCCGATGGGACTGATAGTCAGCCACCCTGTCCGCGTACATTGCAGCAGCCAGTGTACGGCTGAGGTCCGTCAGCTCTTCGAAATTTGTCCCGCACAAGACCTCATTTCGTCCCACCTGCCGAGACTGTCCCAACCTTAAAGGTCTCTGTCCCCGATGATCTTCTCGGCGGCCCTAATCGCGTCTTGGGGATTTGGCTTTCGGCTTTCGGCTGCGCGGCGTGCGGAACTCCGTTGTTCAAGCAGTTGCGTTACGGCCCTGAAGTCGTCGGCCAGTGTTTCAGGTCTGGGTGCCGGAGCCGAATTTCGGCTTGGTAGATCATTGCTTTTGCTCCATCTTGCGGTCCGTGAATACGGATGAGTTGCGAATGGGCTCGGAAGGATCGGTGACGCCCGCGTATTCGGCATACTCGAACAGCGCGTCGGCATCGGCCTTGGGCGCGATCACGATCCACTGCGAACGTGGCGGTGCGCCGTGGGATGACCAAGGGACGCCGCACCGGCTGCAGTGCGTTCCGACCGAGCCTTCCTCTATTTGGAACTGGTGCGGACTTATTTCGCTTTTTTCGCTTGGTGTAACACCATGGTCGATGACAGGGCTCTCGTAATTGTTCTTTCGTTGCGAATTAAGCGAAATAAGCGAATTAAGCCCAGCACCATCACCCGCCATGGTACTCTTTTCGCTTTTTTCGCTTTTTTCGCGAGGTACGGCATACGCGACGGTTGCTGGCCGACCGCCCGTTGAACTGGTGCGCTCCACGCGGATGAGGTGTCGCGTCAGGAGTCCGTCACGAGCTGTACGCAGGCGGCCTTCGCGAACATGCCGACCGAAAAGATGGCTTTGCTCGGCTCCGGTTAGCCCGTCAGGATAGACGGCTCGAAGTTCGGCTAGGAGTCCATCCGCTACACCGTCGCCGCAAGCCTCGCCCCAAATTCTCTCAGCCGATCCGACGCAATACCGCCAGAAGGCTTCGGCCGCGATGACGTGTTCGGGCGTGATGGTCTCCGAACGGTCGAGCAACGCATAGACGACGGAGAGGCGCAGCTTCTGCGCCTGCCACCGATCACAGACCGCACCGACCACACCTTCACGGTCGGGTTCGGCGTAGTATAATTCTGCCCACACCGCTTCGGCCTCGGTCGAGCGTTGCATAATCCCGATACCCCGTGCAAAGCGCATTGCCTCGTTCAGCCGACGCCCAAACCCTCCGATCAGGGTAGAAGGTATATTCCCGCCCGAGGGCAGCTTGCGCGCGCGGCGTGATAGTACGAAGAGCATACGATTTGCAAAGCCGCTTGCAACTTCGGTGGAAGAGAGTTTCGCCATCAATTCCTCTGGCGAAATATGCGAAAGAAGCGAAAGATGGGCACCGGTCGCGATCATGCGTGACTTCGAGTGCCGCAATTCCAGGCGGCCATCATCCCATGCCGAGCGTAAAATCGGGCTTGACGTTGAACCGTCACGTCCGTTGACCGTCAGTAGACGCGCAAACTCCGGCTCGATGACGAACGCGCGGTGTTCGATGGGTCCTTCGTCGTCTTTAGAACGATGGGCACCACTCAGCTCGCTGATGATGGCTTCGCCGCTACCAAACCCAGCTTTCCGACACTCATCAAACCATTCAGCGTCGCCGGCGCGAAGGAACGGCTTGATCGTTGCGAGGCTCGTGCCCTTGCCGCCTGTTGACGTGGAGCCGACAATCGCGGCATACAGCCGTGCGGGGTGACGGTCATCGTGAACCCTAGCGTGAGCCGATGGGCCAACCGCATTACCGAAACCTACGAGCAACGTCACGAGTAACGCCGCAGGATCAGCTTCAGTCTCTTCCGCGACGGCCTTCACGATCGCACCGGCAAGTCCGTAGAGTGCTGCCGGATCAAGCGTAGGCCACGGGCGCACTTCTTCCCAGGTGACCGGCTCATCGGTAACAGCTTTGCCGTTGGGCGTGACGGTGCGCATGAGCTCTACCGGTTTGCCCTTCGCTGCGGCGTCCTCGATGAAGGCGACGAACGCATCGTGGCCGCCATTCTGATCAGCCTTGGCAATGTGGAGTTCTGACACGTCCTTGTACGGATCGAGCGACACGTCGATGATTTCGCCGGGAAAATCAAACCCGCGCAAGCGAGAGGCAACTCTCGGGACGAACCCATCGCCACCAGCATCGGGTTCGCGCACGATCAGCACCCGCGAGTACCCGGCGAAGTCTTCGGGTTGAATCGTCTGCGCCAACGTTGAGCCCGGCACACCAATCGCCGACAGCCCGTGAAACCAACACGTGAGCGCACAGCTTTCGCCTTCAACTATATGAAGCGTGGTGCCGCCCGAATTGCTGATGCCGTTTGCGTAGACGCGTTTCGGAAGGGCGTCGTCTTTGTCCCAATGTGTCGGGTGTGCCGTCGCCGCGCTCCTGCGGAAGCGGGCCCGCGCACCAGAACCGTAGTCGATCCGAATGCGCCCATTGGAAGCATCGCTCAAACCATACTTTACTAAGAACTTGAGCGGTAGATGTTTACGTTCCGAGAAGTCTGCTAACGCACCCTTGCCTGTACGTTGCTCTTGTGATACTGTTTCCATGTTGTCGCGGCTGAACGCTTTCGGGCCGTCACCCGCGTGATCTGGCTTCTTCATGCTCGCGGCACCTCGTCATCCGTCACCGGCACAAACATGAACGCACATAGACCCTCCGTCCGGGCGGCCTCTTCGCTCAGAAGCAGCGCGTCGAGCAGCGCAGTCAATCGCTCGTAATCGAGCGCCCGATCCGTGCGTTTCGTCGTCATGCTTGCGGCCCCTGAACAATCGGCAGCGCGGCGAGGTACGAGTCTAAAACGTCACGCCGGATATATCGCCGTCCGCCCTGCCGCAGGTAGGCCAGCCGACCATCCTTCAATAATTGAAAAAGCCTCGAACGCCCGATGCCCAGGTACGTTGCAGCCTGCGGCAGCGGAAGCGCCGGGTTGCCTGGACCGAAAAGCGGAACGTCGTTGTTCTCGGACACATTCGTGTCCGTGTGCGCTGATCTCATAGGTGAACGGTACGACACCGGGGGTTGCGCGAACCTATTGTCGTTCGATAATCGCGCGACCGCTTTTCCCAACAACACAACAACACATACGGCGCACATGGTATAAGCAAATGACGCACGGTGCATAGAGTCGCGACCAAATTTCCTTTTGTTTGTTGGACGTTTTGAATTTGTCGTCCGATGGCAACACCAGACACAGCGCGACACGGTGTATGGGTTAAACGCAGTGTGTTGAAAAGCACAAACGGCGGGCCGACCCTTCCGAGGGCGGTGAAGGCGGGCGGCTTCGATCCTCGGCCGGGAGGGCCGACGCCGGGTCGCGTCACCCGGCTAGATGGTGGACTGCGGGCTTTACGCTGCCGACAGCATCGCGGGCGTGTCGGGTCGCAACGCCGCGTCGATTGTCGCCATGGCTTGGCCTTGTAGGTCGCCCACGACGTGCTGGTATATGCGTTGCGTGATTGCCGGTGAGGAATGGCCCAACGCTTCGGAGGCTACTTTGGTCGCGATACCGCGCAGCAGCAACAACGTCGCAAAGGAGTGTCTCAAATCGTGGTATCTCACCGTCATCGGCAGCCCCGCCTTCTTCAACAACGGTTGGAAGTGTCGGCGCCGAAACACCGTCCGCCCCACCGGCGTTCCCGCCAGCGTCGTAAAGATGAGTTCATCAGGACCGGTGTGTTCCGCGATCTTCCTGCGCCTGCCAAGAGCGTCGAGCGCAACTGGCCCGAGAGATATCTTGCGTTGGGCATGCTCGGATTTGCCTTCGGAGAAGCTGAACCGACCACTGACTTCCTGCAGCGACCGACGCACAGATAATTGCTTGCCAAGCCAGTTCGCGTCCCCCCAACGTAGCCCGAACACCTCGCCCTCCCGCATCCCGCAGGCTAACGCTAGGACGACGGCCGCTTCGTAGCGATCACCGCTCCGTTCCAACGTCACAAGGAAATGTTGGGCTTGCTCCAGCGTCAACGGTTTCCGTTCCGGCGACCGGTACGACGGAGGATCAGCCAGCCCCACCGGATTGTCGCCAAAGAACGAGCGGCGCTTCCGCGCAACCTCGAACGCCCGGTGAAGTACGCAGTGCAGCTTTGCAATTGTCGCCGCGCCAACGTTCGTTTCGGCCAACTGTCGGTAGACGTTATTGGCGTCGTCGGGTTCGAAGGTGGCCATCCGTTTGTTTCGGATCAGCGGAGCGCCGTGCTTCGTCCACAGCAGCCGATATGTTGCGGCCGTCGTTGGAGCCAGCCCGCGATCAACCTCGGCAAGCCATCCGGTCATAAACTCGCCAATCGTGCCGGTGGATCGAACGCGCAGCCGCCCGCCTTCTCGCGCAATTGCGTCGGCCTTCTTCTCTTCGGCCTCTCGCTTCGTCTTGCCGTAAAAGACACGCCGCTGGCGCTTTCCGTCTTTGTAGCCCAACGACGCAATGACGACCCACTGCCCGTCAGATTTCCGCCGAAATGGTTTCGCCATTTGCCTCTATCGTGTGTTTCTCAAAAAAATGTAGCCAACTTTGTAGTCAATAGCTCCGAATCCGTTACCGTCCACCCGGACGCGCATGGATTAGAAAGTCTTACGACTATTGAACAATTCGCGAAATGTGTGCGCGTTCCCTAGCCGTTGTTTTTTTTTGACACGGAAGAGGTCACATGTTCAATCCATGTACCGCCCACCATATCGTATATAGCTTTTTGAGATTCTGCGTTTTCGCCGTGTAGCAACGGATGTAGCAACGGTGTGCATCGCCGAGCCGTGCGCCAGCGCGAACACTGGGGCGGGCCGGGGCTCAGCAATCAGCGCGAGCGTGCTTTCAACGGTCCGCTCTGTTCGCACGCTGCCATGGCCAGGACCCTTCAAGCTCGACCGTCATTGACCAGCTCAGAAACGTGCGGACGACGACGAGTAGCCCCAGGATCGCGACATTGTTTAGCGTGGGATCGAGGGCCACGGTCCTAACGATATCCGCCGCCACGAGCAATTCGATCCCGAGTAGTAGGGCCTTAGCTAACATATGCTTGTAATTCTCATACGCGCCAGGCTCTCCGAGATGAAAGAGGTAGCGCACCGCCCCACGGCTCACGGCGAGGATGATCACCGCGCTTACAATTACAGCGACGGCAAGAAGTTCGATTCCCAGCGCCAACCATTCGATTACATGATGGATGATTTCAATTATTGACAAAAGATGCTCCAAACTGACCTTCTCACCTCAACGGCGTTTCGCGAGTTCATCGGCCAGAATAGGAATACTCACGTTACAGGCCTGAACGCCTTGCGCCACGCAGAGTTTAAAAACGTCCATGATCTCTTCCACAGTTGCGCCGACCTTTAGCGCGGCTTTGACGTGTCGGCGCACACCGGGCGCGTACATGTGGGTGTACGATACATCTAAGGCGATGCTCAGCAACTCGGCGAGCTTTGGATCGAGGCCGCCGGAATAGATTGGAGCACCGCAAGCAATAAATGCTTCAGTCCACGCGGGATCCATCTGGTAGAACCCGTCCCACGCGACATTCCACTGCCCGATGGCGCGCATCTGATCGGAGACAGGCGTTTTCGCATCTTTTCCCTTGGCGGTTAAGCCAGCAATCGCCGCCTCTTCTAAAAGGATTGGAGCGCCGAGGCTACAGGTGTGAATCGCCAAGAGCGAAGCCATCTTTAACACCATTAGCAGCTCGTCACGTGTCACGCCCGCTTCGATGGCTCGTTTGATGTGCCGCCGCGTTCCGTCGGAATTGAGATTCGTGCACGCCGCGTTGATGGCTACGCATATGAGCTCAATCGTCTTGCGTTCGAGTGGTCCGTTCCACGGGTTTGTGGTCATCGTTTCGACAAGACCACTCCAAGTAGGATCCCACTGCTCTAGAGTATCGAAAGCGAACGAGTCCCAGGGTCCCATCTCACTGTCTTGCATTTGCGTAAACTCCTCTTAAGCCATTGGCGATCCATGCCACGCTACTCTATCGGCGACTCTCATGCGTCACTGCTCGGGGGTTAGACTTACCGTGATCTTGCCATCTTCGACTTTTACGGGATAAGTCTCTACGCCGTAATCTGCGACGTGCATCGTGTTCCCGGTTCTGACGTCGTACCGCCAACCATGGCCTCGGCATGTCACGATTGGGCCGTCAAGCTCGCCCATGGCCAACGATAATCCCTGGTGTAAGCACGTATCGTCAATCGCGTAAATCATGCCCTCGACGTTAAAAAGCGCGAGATCCTTTCCGTCCACGGTCACCGGCCAGCCCCGCCCAACCGGCACTTGGTCCAGCTCTGCAACCTCCACGAAATCAGCCATTGCGTACCTCATTCATCGCATCGTTCAAATGTCGGGCTCGGGCAGAGGAAAGGCGGCCGCGTCACGCTGGTAAACTCCGAAGACGTTCCCTTCCGGATCTTCAAGTATGGCGTACCAGGCCGTCTTCGGAACCGCCGCTTTGGGGCGAACGACTTTACCGCCGAGGGCGATGACACGTGCGATTGCGTCGTCGATCGCTTCAACTGAGACGTAATGCACCCAGCTGTGAGGTGTCGGGATCGGGCGGTGCAGGAGCCCGCCCTGAATGCTCTTATCGTCGCCCGATCCTGTCCGAATGCGGAAGTAGTCTACCGCCGTCGCCTTGTCGATCTCCCATCCGAATAATTCCCGATAGAACTCTGCGAGTTTCTCGGGCTGTTCGGCATAGATCTCGAAATGCGTCACCGATGAAGGCACGAACCTATTCCGCTGCGACCATGCAATACGCCATCGCGTGCGAGTCCGACGCCTCCTCTGAGAGCCCTTTCTTTCCCGCCGTCTCCCACTTCACGAATCCGGGTTCGCCGCTCTTGCGATTCGGTGTCATGCCGAGCTCCTTCAGAGTCTCGTCGATGCTGTCATACCAGACCCCGGTCTTCATGAGCTTATGGGCCTCTTCGGCAGTTGCGACCTTGCGACCGTAAGCTTCTGACAATCGGGCCATTTGTTCGACCTGCTTGACCGAAGGGAATCGCTCGCCTTTCACGCGCCAGATGTTGTCTTCGTTGCCGACGCGGACGTGGATGCCAAGAACGACTGCCATCGCGGTCATCGGGATTACCCCGCGCATCGTGTTCTCCCAGCATAGGATCGAGCCTTGCGGAGAGCGCCGGAGGTACTCCATCCAGTCGAACGGATTGCGGCCGCATGCGCCGCCGCCGATCGACACCAAGCAGTGGTTGAGTGGTCCCATGTAAAGCCCTTTGCGAATGAGACGCTCCACGATCTCGAGCTGATGAATGTAACCTAGCATGAAATACGGCTGAACGCCATTTGCGCGAAGCCGCTTCAGATGCTCGATGTAGAACGCGGGTCCGGCATCCGCCCACAAGCCCGCCCACGCTTGCCGCGCCTTCTCATTATGTTCAAGATGCGTTCCCTTGATGTCGTCCTCACTCCACATCTGCAGTAGATCCATCATTCCTGTGCCGATGGCAATGGTGACCTGATCCGGTTTTGGGTCGAGCTCGGTTAGCATATGGCGCGTGTCGTAGTCTAACCATTTCGCCTTTGCGTCGGCGGTTTTCGGAGCAAACGAGATGGAGCCACCGACCGACAGGATCATCTTGGGGACTGCCTGCCGCAACATGCCGATGAACTCGTTGAACTGGTCGAAGTCTTTCGAGAGCATCCCGGTAGCGGGATTGCGCACGTGGATGTGCAGGTGCGTTGCTCCGGCGTTGTAACAATCTACTCCGGCCTGTACTTGCTCCTTCCATGTGACGGGAATGTCGGCGGCGTCACCAGGTATCCACGACGGTCCGTACGGTGCAGCTGTGATGATAAGTGGGTCCATGTTTTCGGGATACAGAGAGTCATCTACGAAATCCATAACAGTCCTTTCAAATACGTAGTTCGTTCATGCTAGACTTGGGATGCCCGGCTACGCCAAGGTGGATCCTAGTCAAAATCGTTATCCAACTATTGCGCCTCTTTGACTTGTTGCAGCACGTCCTGCATATTTACCGCGCTTGTTTGACGCTATGCGGCGCCCCTCGTCTCCTGCTTTGACAAGTACCCCGGAAGCGTTCGAGGTCGGCGAAGGCCGCCCCATTCGAGCAAGCTAGCGGCGATCAATTTATATCTTCACCCGGACACGGGTCAGGTCACTGCGACGCCAGGCCCGGTGCCGCCGTGGCACGGACTGCGCTATGACGTAGCGCATACGCCCTGCATCGAGTAAATCGCCTCATGTACGGCCCGAGGTTGAAAAGGCTCGTCAAATAAGGCGATGCGGGCTTTCGCATAGCAGTGCTACTGTTAACTTCTCTATTGCAAGGCCATAACACCGGACCGGTCACCATTTGTTCTGTGCGACTCACAAGCCACTCGATGTACGCCTGTGCCTCCCTCGCGGTTGCGGTCGCCGACAAAGACATAAACTGTCTTCCTGAGCTCAAATCCGGCCTGCATCAACGGTAAGAACTACCTGCACGCGCTCAAATCATGGAAGGCCGTCTTCCTCGGGGACTCCTAAAAGTCGTCGTCGGGGTTCCTGGTCGAAATGGGTTGCCGCAAGAAATAGCTGGGCGGCAGAGGGGCTTTGATCGGTGTGAATTTGCGCGGTTTCTGTGAAAAGTTGAAGCAATCCGCGAGGTTATCGGAGCGAACGTCTGTCGTGCCCAGCGAACCCAGCCCAAAAGTGTCCTCCACAAACTTCAAGATGCTTCCGAACTCGTGCTGCTCGTGAGAAACGTAGCCCTTCTTCGTATACGGCGAGATGACGATCAGTGGAACTCTAAAGCCAAGCTCGTACGAGTTGTACTGCGGCGGGCTTACGTGGTCGTACCAGCCTCCCCAGTCGTCCCAGGTGACGAAGATCGCGGTCGTGTTCCAATATGGACTCTCGCCGATGGCATTGACAACCGAAGCTACCCATGAGGGACCCGAACCGTCGGTAACCACCGCGTGATCGGAAGCCTTCCCCGTTGGGGTCACCCAGACTACGCTAGCCAGATGGCCGTTGGCAATGTCGGTGAGCACTTGCGATGGCGGCGCGACGACGTTGGTGTTGTACTCAGAGCTGTCTCGTAGGTGCCTGATTGCATCCGGCCCGTTCCACAGGTTGGGCTTTCTGGCATACACGTAGTAACGCCAGCTCAGCGATTTTGCGTCGAGCAAATCGGTCAGGACGGGGCGCTCAAAACAGGGAAAGACCTCCGTCTTCTCCTGCCCGTTGTTATCTATTGTCATTGCGAGCGTGCCGCGAGGGGCGTCACAACCGGCGATGCTCTTTTGAGACGGGTCGATCCCCCGCTCCGAAGCGCGCAGCTCCGAACCAGCCGAAATCGTTGACGTTCCACTGAGAATGTACTGGTGCGACGGAAAGCTGGGTCCTTGGTTGGTCTGAAACATGTTGTCAGCGAACGCATATTGCCGTGCCATGGCAAAGTACGGCGCAACTTCCTGGCGCGGGACGAATCCATACGCGAGGCGATTCTGCGCGCCGCATTCTCCCCCACGAGCCTTGCAAGACGATGCTTCTAGGTTGAACCCATCAAGCAGCCCGTTGTGGAATTCAGTGGCGAACGCAAAATGCGAGTGGTCGGGGTCATATCGCGCTGTTAATCGAACGGCGTGCAAGCTCACCTGATTGCCGGCGGAATCGAGGCCATTTCGCGTGGTATTGGCGCCCGGTAAACCGTTGAAGAGATTATCGGTTGAACGGTTCTCCTGGAAGATGATGACCACATGGCTGATCTTCGGGTTGACCAAGCCTTGGGAAACCATCGCCATACCCGCCTCCCTGTTGCCCAAGCGTTTGAAAACCGTCGCCGTACCCGCCGCCGTCTGAGGAACTCCCGGAGTCGATCTTGTAATTTGGTATTGGCCGCATCCCACTAAGGACAGAACGGTCAGAGCAATTGCGGAGCGTTGTAACCCAGGCATGTTGTTATCCTCAGTTGAGGCAGCGGTTGACTCCGTTACCTAAAAGTCGTTGTCGGGCGCTTCAGTCGATACGGGTTGGTGCAGGAAATAGTTGGCATCACGCGGTGCCGAAATCGGCACAAACGGCCGGGGTGCCTTCGTGAAGTCGAAGAAATCCGACAGGTCATCCGAACGCACGTCCGTG
>Ga0070765_100001939_pt1 | contig 12865 bp, 13 predicted proteins | sample HubBroMetageWFT5_FD_71516 | JGI IMG/M metagenome (GOLD analysis project Ga0070765, IMG submission 71516) | Warmed and freeze-thawed soil microbial communities from the Hubbard Brook experimental Forest, New Hampshire - Hubbard Brook CCASE Soil... | ecosystem: Environmental > Terrestrial > Soil... | reverse complement strand
ATCTTCGCTCCGTAGTAACTAGCCCGCGTGGGTGCACCGCCGCGTTGCATGGGGAGTGGGCACTGCATCAGACAGTCGAACGATGTCCGGCAGCAAAATCAACCGGGCGACCTCAGGTCGCTCGCAAGCAGGCGGTGAAAGAGATGTTCTCCGCGTTCACGACGGACCGAGAGCCTTCCGGCCCCGTAGGCACGCGAGCCCAATCCACGCTGCACCGATTCACAGATATCCACGTCTTCGTCCTGAACGCGTTCGCTCACGGCAACGCTTTCGGTGTTGTGCTGACGCCGTTCTTCACTCACGTCGGCAAAAAAGAAATCGAACTGGACCAGGCACTTGTCGGGGGCAAAGGGAAGCACCAGGTTCGTGTCCATCACACCCTGGTACACATTGATCATGAAGTTGGGATAGATCCAATAATAGTAGGCGCGATTGCCTGTACGAGTCGCCGCAAACGAGACGTGTTCCTCGGAAGAAACCATGGGACTCGATTGCAGGCAATAGCGCACGCCGTTCTCGATCGTGTATTCCTTATAGTCCAGAACGCTGTTCAGACCCTTGTGCAGGTGAGGAACGTGATATCCACCATCCAGATAGTTATCGACATAGACCTTCCAGTTACAGGCGAGGGTATAAGTTCTCCGCTCAAAAAAGCGGATATCGTTCAGCGCGAGGGGTGCAACGTTTGCCGGCAGGTCGCCCAGAAATGTCTCGAGCGCCGGCGTCTTCTTATCAAGCGCGACAAACACAAACTGCTCCCACATCGCCGCACGTACAGGAACCAGGCCATTCCTGGCGCGATCGAAGTTGCACACACCGGCAAACTCTGGTGCTCCCTTCAGCGTCCCATCCAGCCCATAGGTCCATCCGTGATATGGACAACGCAGATGCTGCACAAGGCCGCAGGGAGCAGTTGCAACCGCGGCGGCGTGATGCCGGCAGACGTTGTAAAAGGCGCGCAACTCCCCGTCCTCTCCGCGAATAACCACAAGCGGCTCTCCCGCCAGTTCGACCGTGAAGAAGGCCCCCGGCGCAGCCACCTGGTCTGCGCGCCCCACTGCGATCCAGTTGCGGCCGAACACACGCTCGCGCTCCAGATCCTCGATGCGCTGATCCATGTACCATGCCGCCGGAATGGTATAGGCTTCTTCGAGAGGAGCATTCGCTTCATACGCGCCCAGCACTTCGGAGAGAGTCGGGTTCATTGATGTTCCTCGCCAGGTGCTAAGTCTACATGTTCGAAATTCCGGCGGTCACGCGATCCGGTTCGCGCTTGCAGCGAACGCGGCGACAGCAATCTGACCGTGAGAACCACGGCCGGCAGGAGAAAGACGACCGAATTCAGAACCCACATTTCTGCCCCTGCGGCGATCTGGTCATGAAGAGGGGTTAGCGAGGAGATACGCTCCGCGCGAAGGTACGTGGGGTAGAGGACGCGCCCCGAAAAAACGAGGGTCGCGGAAAGAATGGTATTGAGAACGTCGGCGCTCAGCAAATAGGGAATCACCATCCAGCGAGGCCAAACGCGACGCGCCGGCCACGGAGCGATCACCACCCACCAGAACGCAACCGAGGTAAAGAAAAAGCAGGCGTGCTCCAGTTGATGGATGCTTTCGGAGCAGAACGTGACTTCGAATGCGGCCGGCACGTGCCATCCCAGGTAGGCAATGTTCATCAGCAGCCAGGCGACAACGGGATGAACCAGGAAGCGGGCCGCACGATGCAACCAGCGGGCCCGGAACAGGGGCCGCAGAAGAGCACGCAAAGACTTGGGAAGGCCGCGCAACAACGGAACGGTGGGCGCGCCCAGAACGATCAGCGGAGGCGCTATCGACATCAGGATGAAGTGCTGGATCATGTGCGCCGCGAGCAAAAAGTCATCGAGGGCGTCGATCGGCGACGCGATGGCGATCCAGAGCGCGGCAATGCCGGCGACGAACGAGGCGGCGCGCCATGGCGGCACTTCGCGTCGACGAGTACGATGCGCGACGCGCCAGCCGACCAGATAAATGAGGACCAATAACGATAGAACAAGAAATGGCAGAGGTGGAAAGGACCACGTCCGCAGCAAGCTTCCCAGCTTAGGAATGTCTGCCGATTCGGGCGCGAAGATGAAGAGGCACAGCAGCATCGTGAGCTTGCCGCACGCCACGACTCAGCGTACGGGCGTTTGGCCTCCGCCGCGCTCCACTGTTGAATTTGGTGGGACACCCCCGTGTTCCACGACCTGGCGCGACGCGTCGTTTGCCGGGGGCTGGTAGCTGGGGCGCAGAGTCACGAGGAAGCGCACCAAAGCCGTGGTCTCGGCGGGCGACAGCGCGCTGCCATACGCGGGCATATTGCCGCCTCCCAACAGCACCTGGCGGATCATCTGGTCTTCGGTCAGACGCGTTGCGACGTCGTCGAGCTTAGGTCCGCGCTGGCCGCCAAGTCCGCCGATCGAGTGGCAATTGCGGCATTGCTTTTCCTGGAAGACATTAGCGCCCTGTCGCTCGAGCGGGGTGCGACTGCGCAGGTACGAAACCGGAACCGGGGCGCTGCTCCAGGCATTCATCTGCGGGCTCCAGGGCGTGTAGGTTCCCAGATCGGTGAGAATGCCCCAGCAGACGGCAATGAACATTACCGAAAAGACAGCCACGGGCCGTCGCCACCAACTCTTCTCGCCCGCGCCGGCGACCAACGGCAGGGCAATGAGGACGGCAATACCTAGAACTGGAACGATATGGATGAAGGGCGTCTCCAGTTCGGGCGGGAGAAAGGACAGGACGGTGTAGATCCAGAGGAAAAAGAAGTCTGGCTTGGGCACCGTGCTGATGATGGCCGGGTCGGGAACTCCTTTGGGGCCGTAGGGTCCAAAGAGCGCGGCACAGAACGCCACTGCGAATAGAACGGCGGCAGAGAAGATCAGGTCTTTCCAGACAGCGCCGGGCACAAACGGAATGCCATCGTTGTGTGCCTGTTCGTGGTACTCCCGGAGATAGGTCTCCCGGCGCACGATGCGTCCGGGCATCGGCCACTCGTTGACGCCGAGTTTCAGAACCATCCACACGTGCAGCGCGGTGAAAGCGAGCAGCGTGCCGGGAATAATGAAAACGTGCAGAGCGAAAAACCGCGTGAGCGTGGCCCCGTTTATAATCGGGCCGCCCAGCATGAAGTCCACAAGCTGACCGCCGACGAACGGAACGCGACCAACGATCGATGCGCCAATGCCCAGTCCCCAGTAGGCATCCTGATCGAATCGCAGTACCTGGCCAGTAAACGCCATCCCGAGCGTCATCAAAAGCATGCACACGCCCAGAATCCACGTCAGCTCGCGGGGAAACTTGTACGCGCCGAAGAGAAAAACCTGGGCCATGTGGATGAGCACAACGGCCACCATGAAGTTCGATCCCCAGCCGTGCATGGCGCGGAGAAACCAGCCCAATGGCAATTGGTGATTGAGGATCTCAAGGGAATTCCATGCGTTCGCCGCCGAAGGCGTATACACCAGCCCCAGCAGGACGCCGGTGACGATTTGCAGAATGAGCAGCACAAGGCTCGCGCTGCCGAAGACATACCACCAGCTCGCCGTGCTCTTCGGCACCGGGTGCAGCGCGGCATCCTTGATCGGACCTTCGAGTTGGAGGCGCAGTTCTAGCCAATCGTAGACGCGCTTGTACCAGGCTCGCTGGTCTTGGTACTGGGGCATGATTCGATCCTCGTAACCATCGCGGGCGATGTGGATGCGGGTGCCGACGGGCAGGGCGAAGTACCGGCCTGGTTCCTCAACGTAGGAAACTGTCCGGCTTTGATCATCAGCTTGCCATCTTCCACTTTCATTTCGTAGGTGAAGAGTCCTCGTTCGGGTGGCCCGGATGCGCGGCTGCCGTCGGCATAGTAGATGCCGCCGTGGCAGGGGCACATGAACAACTGCGACTCAGAAAACCAGCGCACCGGGCACCCGAGGTGAGCGCAATTGATCGCGAAGACGGTGTACTTGCCGTCGTCGGAACAGCGGACGTACGCGGGAACATTGGCTGTTTCGCCGTCCCATGGGTTTTGATATGGATTGCGGAACGTGACCAGGGTGGTTTCTCCAGGAACGAAATCGGCCGCGTTCCCGAGCGTAACCCAATTGCGATAATCCCTGCGCCGCAGCACAGGGCCGACGAGGTAGGCAACCACGGGCGTTGCGATCGCCAGCGCCACGACGGCATTCAGCGCGATGCCCACATTCATCAGAAACGAACGGCGCGTCACCCGCTCTTCTTCAAGGCGCCGCGCCTGCTCCTCTGTACGTGGCGGCGAAAGTCTTTCGTCCATGAATTCTCTCCTGCGCTCTCGTCGAACTCGTCAGGGCTGGTTGGGCTTCGTGGGCAGGGCCGCCTTCGCAGCCGGCGGTTGCGCTTCTCCGCGCAGCGACGGTGTTGGCTTCGTGTTCGGATAAGGCTGTCCTGGTGTAGTGGGCCTCTGCGCGATTAGCCAAGCGCTCACATTCGTAATCTCGTCGTCTGTCATGGCGTGGCCGGGAATGTGATTTCGCCAGTCGGGCTCGCCAATATCGGGGCGGCCCGCGATGATTGTGGTACGCACCGTCTGTTCATTGATGAGGGCAAGGAACGATCCATCCAGGATCGACCCTGCGCTCCCGGAGTGTTGCGCCGTGTCTCCGTGGCAGCGCGCACACGCCGCCCTATAGACCGCCTCGCCCTTGGTTGCGTCACCCGCATGGGTAGCTTTGTAAGGCGGAGGAGTCTCGCCTCCAAACGGATTCTCCTTCTTCCACCGCGCCCGCATCCCTTGAACGATCACGTCGATCTGCGCCTCGGTCAACGGTCCTCCCCGCCGGATGCTGAATCCGGGCATCAACGAGCCCTTCTTTCCATTCGCAATCACGTCGCGCATCGCGACATCATCAATCAGGGCTTGGTATTCCGGATTGGCGAGGTTGGTTGCGGCGCCGTTGTCTCCGTTTTTGCCGTGGCACCCGGCGCAGTTCTCGCCATACAAGGTATCGAACGAGGTGACAGCTTCGGGTCGCGGCACTTCCGGACCGGGTTGAGGCCGCCCCGGCATATCGCATCCCGTCAGCAAAGGAATTGCCAGCAGAGGACCTGCGAGCCCCAGCACTGCCGCGAATATGCGCTGTGCCCTCATGGCTTGGGCTCGTCTCCGTGATGATGCTCGAGCATGATGCCCGGCGATTCCACACCCATCCGCACCGAGAGAGGCACTTGCGCGAGCCGTTTAAGTCGTCCCAGCTTTGCCACTGTGTAGCCGGCCACCAGACCGAAGATCACCTGCGAAGCCGCGAATGACCACCAGTCGATGCGCGCCGCGAGGAACGGATTGACGATGTCCAGCGTGCTGTGCAGCAGCCCGGTCCAGAGGACGGGCGCAATGATGCCTCCCAGCAGCATGGGGCGTTTCGGCCACATGGGCAGCATGGCGCCATAGAGCACCCCCACCAAAAGCGTCACCGAACCCTGAATGATATTGGCGGTGATGAACGCGCTCAGGCGGAAGTGCTTCATCTCTTCGACCGTTGGGTTCACCCAGCCTCCCACCCCTGCTCCGCCCAGCAGATTGACCACATACCAGATGCTGTGAAACCGAATAATACCGTAGATCTCTGCCGGGATCACCATGGCGATGCCGCCGGCAATGCCTCCCTTGATGCCGCTCGAGATCGGAAATGTCTCCAGCGGAAGTTGCGCACGATGGGTCTCATCTACTTCGATGTGCGCCACCTTCTCGCTTGGTGTCTGAAGGGTGACGAACTCTTCTTCAACCTCGACGCTCTCGTGCGCTTCGTGTGGCAGCACCTCCCGGAACCATCCGACAGCCGCGACGATCGCGAGCAAAAGCCCCAGCGCGCCAATGGCCATATTGGTCACCAGCGCCGCAAACACCAGCGTGAGTCCCAGCGCGAGCAAAAACGGCCATGCGGTGGGCGCGGGCAGATGGACTACTCCTGTCTGCGTCTCACCGTGGCTGGTTGCGGCAATGCCTGGCTCTCGAGGTTCCATCAGCGTCCTATGATGTACACGACAGTAAAGACAACCACCCAGACAGCGTCGACAAAATGCCAGTACAGCGCCAGCACTTTAACCCGCTCGGCGTGCGCGGGCTCGAGCTTGCGCGTCAACGCGAATGAAAATACCACCAGCATCATGAGCAGACCGATAATCACGTGCGAAGCGTGCAAACCCACCAGCGAGTAGTACGTGGTGCCGAAGAGATTGGTGCTGATAGTGAGGTGATCGTGCACGATCAGCTTGTACCATTCGTTGGCGGTATCGCCGAGAAAGATCGCGCCCAGCAGAATGGTGACGCTCCACCAGAGCGTGAACGCCTTCATCCTTGCATGAGTGATCGCATGCTCCGCCAGCACGATGAAGAAGCTGCTGGAGAGCAGGCACACTGTGCCGAAGATCGGCATCTCCAGCACTTCGCGCGGTGTGGGTCCCCCGACATCCCGGCCAAGGTAGTAGAGATAGGCCACCACAAAGATGGTGAAGATCGCCGATTCCGCCGTGATGAGGCTGGCCATCGCGACTAATCCGCGCGACGGCAATCGCCACGGCTCGTTCTCGGCGTGTTGCAACGGAATCGTGCTCACGATGCCCTCTCTACTTCACTCATACGGTGCGTCCTGGTCTTCAGGGTGCTTCAAATCCCATAGCGGCCTGCGGCTCGAAACCACAGGATCGGCGGCGAAGTTGTAAGCCGGCGGCGGCGAAGGAATCGACCACTCCAGCGTCCATGCATCCCACGGGTCTGCTCCCGCGGTTTCGCCTCGGAAATAGGAATGCACCAGGTTGTACACAAAAATCAGAACGGCGATTCCCTGGATGAACCCACCAACCGAAATAACCATATTCAGTGTGGCCCATCCCCGATCGGGCTCGTAGGTATAGATCTGGCGCGGCATCCCCAAAAGTCCCGGAATATGCATGGTGTCGAAAGTGATGTGAAAGCCAATCACCATCAGCCAGAAGTGCCACTTGCCCAGGTGCTCATCGAGCATGCGGCCGGTCATCTTGGGATACCAGTAGTAGAGCGCCGCGAAGATCATGAACACGATCGCGCCGACTAGAACGTAATGGAAATGCGCCACGACAAAATACGAATTGTGGGTTTGCCAATTCCATGCGGAGATGGAAAGCATGATGCCGGTCAGCCCTGCAATCACAAACTGAAAGATAAAGGCAATCGAAAACAGCATGGGCGTCTCGAATCGGATCTTTCCGCCCCAGATGGTCGCCAGCCAGTTGAATGTCTTGATGCCCGTGGGGATCGACACCAGCATCGTCGATAGCGTGAAGAACGCGTTTCCGAACGATGTCATGCCGATGGTGAACATGTGGTGCGCCCACACACCCAGGCTGATGAAGGCGATGCACACGGACGCCGCCACCATGGCGGAATAACCGAAGATGGCTTTGCGCGAGAACACGGGGATGATCTCGTTGGCGAACGCGAATGCCGGCAGTACCAGGACATAGACTTCCGGGTGTCCGAAGATCCAGAAAAAATGGGCCCACAAGATGGCCGATCCGCCCGCCTGGGTATCGAAGAAATGGCCGCCGAGGTAGCGGTCGATCATCAGCATGGCCTGGGCCGCGGTCAGGGGGCTGACCGCGACCAGCACCAGAAAGGAAACGACCGCATAAAGCCACGGCAACAGCGGAATGCGCATCAGGGTCATCCCTTTGCAGCGCATGCAAAATACGGTCGCGAGAATGTTGATGGCGGTACCGATGCTGCCTATGCCGCTGGCAATGAGGGAAACGGCCCAGTAATCGACAGTGTGGCCCGGGGAGAAGGCGCGCTCGGTCAATGGCGCATAGGCAAACCAGGCCACGTCGGGTGCCGAGCCTGTGCCCGACAGGCCGACACCACCAATGAAGCTGTAGTAGAGGAGAATTCCCGCAAACGCGCTGATCCAGAAGCTGAACGCATTGAGCCGCGGAAAGGCCATGTCGCGCGCTCCGATCATCAGCGGAATAAGATAGTTGCCGAATCCGAACAGAATGGGCATGCCCACCAGGAACACCATGGTCGTCCCGTGCATGGTGAACAGCCGGTTAAACGAGGCTGCGGATACGAACGTGTTATGCGGAATGGAGAGTTGAATGCGGATTAGCAAAGCCTCGACGCCCGCGACCACGAGGAAGATCAGTGCGTAGCTGATGTAGAGAATGCCCAGTTTTTTATGGTCGACCGTCACCACCCAGCTGTGAACGACCTCGAGGTACGTGCCTCTCGTACCATGCGGGCGCGTGCGATCGAGACCCGCCTCAATCCCTCCCGCAATCGGAATCCCAGGTGTGTCCGTTCCCATCATTGGCTCCGGTTTACTTCAACGTCAGAAGGTAAGCGGTGATCTGGTCATTCTGCCTGCCGGTCAAATGCATGGCCGGCATCAGTGAACCCGGTTTGAAGATAGTCGGGTCGTCGATCCAGGCTCTCAGATTTTCAGGCGTGTTCGGTGTGGCGCCTGCCGCCAGGGTTGCGCGGCTCATCAGGTGTGTCAGGTCAGGGCCAAACCGCCCGTTTGCCACCGTACCGGCGACGGTGTGGCAGTTGATGCACGCCTGCTGTTCAAAAACAGTCTGGCCGTCTCGCTCGTTAATCGGTGTGGAAGCCGAGCTTTGTGTGTCTGCGGTGATTTCAGCCTGCGCTTTTTGTTGTTGGGCAATCCATTGCTGGAAACCCTCAGGCGAATCCACATACACGCGCAGCAGCATTTTCGCGTGTTGCGTTCCACAAAACTGTGCGCATTGGCCGACGTAGAGCCCGGTGCTCTGCGGATCGATCCACATTTCGTTGACGCGGTTCGGCAACAGGTCCGTCTTGCCCGCCAGTTGCGGTACCCAGAAGCTGTGGATCACGTCCGCGGAGGTCAGCTTCATAAAGGTGGGGCGCGGAGAGGCAGCGCTGCTCACCGGCACATGCAACTCGTTCGCCGTAACGACGTTGTATTGGGGATAGTGAAACTCCCACCAGAACTGGTGGCCCACGACGGTGACATCGACCGCCGAAGCGGGCTTGCGCGCATCCTGCACCGAAAACAGAACCCGCGCGGTTCCAAGGAACAGCATGACAATAATCAGGATGGGAATGATGGTCCACGCCAGTTCGATCTGCACGCTGCCGAATACCTGGGGCGGCTCGGTCGTGTCGCCTGGGCGCGCCCGGTAGCGAAACAGCGCATACACCAGCAGGACACTGACTCCGAGGAAGATCCCCGCAGAGATCGTCAGCACGAAAAAAGAGAGGTCGTTCACTTCGCGCGCTGGAGTGGACGCGTGGGAGAAGGTCGAGGTCGAGGGAGTCGCAGCCCACGCGGCGCAGGAATTCAGGATTCCTGCTGCTGCCACGAGATCACGGAGGGGGACTCGCGATTTCACTTGGACCGCTTTCCAGGTTGTGAGTTTCGAACTGAGCCACGCGAAAACGCTTCGAAGTTGAACTACCGACTGGAGAAGGTTACGGCAAAACGAGTGTACCGAGGGCCATGGCCGCCAAGCAAGTTAATCCGCAAATCCTCTCAACCCTTTTCAGGGATGCCAGGATCAGAAGCCGCCGGTTCTTTCTCCACCAGCGGAATCCAAAAGCGGAAACTGGTGCCCCGGCCGAGCTGGCTCGACACCTCAATTTGACCGCCATGCGCTGCCAGAATGGCGCGCGCGATGGGAAGCCCCATGCCGGTTCCTTTGCCCAGCGTTGAACCCTTCTTGCCCCGATAAAATTTCTCGAAGATTAACGGAAGATCCGCGGAGTCGATGCCTGGGCCGTTATCCTCCACGGTGAACTCGAGGCGGCCGTCCTGCCTCCGGCTGCGAAGAGAGATGAGGCTTCCAGCAGGGGCGTAGCGCGCCGAGTTTTCCAGCAGGTGACGGAAGACGCGGCCGAGAAGAACGGGATCGAACCATGCAGGGCGGTCCGGAGGTTCAACCGTGACCGCGACGCGATGCCTGGCCAAGATCGCGTGCGATTCCTCCAAAACGTGGTCGAGGAGCGTGCGGGTGTGCTGAGGTGTGGGTCGAACCTGGACCACGTTGGCGTCGATCTCTGCCATTTCCACCGCCTCCCCGATCAGCTTGTCCAGGCGCGCGCTCTCTTCGTCAACGAGCGAGGCGAGATCCCGACGGACAGCCTCATCCAGGCCCTCGGATTGCACCAGGGTGCTGGCGGCAGCCCGAATCGAGGTCAGAGGTGTTCGTAGTTCGTGGGTCAACGAATCGATCAAGGCGGTGCGCAGGCGCTCGCCCTCGCGTGCCGCTTCCATGCGCGTGTAGGTCTCGATCGCCAGAGAGCGGGTGAGCGCGATCGCCACCTGCGCGCTGACCGCCGTGGCCACCTCACGGGAAAGCGTGTCCGGCCGCCAGGCCAGCGCTCCGATCGGATTCAGACCCAGCATGAGGGCAAACGAAGCGAACCCCTCCGTACTGGGGAGAGTCGGGCCTTGGCCGCGGGTGAGGGCACGCAAACCCTCCTGCATGTCCGCAGGAATTTCGCTGATCGACGCGTAAAACTGATCCTGATCGCGAACGTAGAGTATGACCGTTTCCAGAGCGAAGGCGCGTTCGAGCAGGCGCGGCATATCGCGAATCAGGCGCGCCGCGTCTTCGTGAAGCATCATCTCCTGGCTGAGAGTGTAGAGTCGCTCCACGTCTTCCCGGCGTTGTTCGGCGTTGCGGGTCTGGCTGCGCGCCCTTTCCGCCAGCCGGCCCACGATCACAGAACTCACTGCGAACGACAACATCTCGATCCACTCTTGCGGGCCGGCCAATCGAAATGTATGCACCGGCGGCAGAAAGTAGTAATCGAAACAAAGGGCGCACAGCAACGCGACATATAGCGATCGGCGAATGCCTGCCCGGGTCGCAAACCATACCACCATGGTCAGGAAGACAAGTCCCGCCGCGGTTTCGTTGACCCGTGCCAGCGAAAGCAGGAATGTAACTGTGGCCACACCAAGCGTCGCTGCGAGCCATCGCAGGACTCGGGACCAGCCAAAGAGTCGACCTATCGTTCCTGTCTCAGCCTGGTCCATGTTTGTCTTACTCTGCATCATAGACGGCGTGAGCGATAATGTAATCTTCTCCCGAAAGAAGGTTGACCGTGCCGGGTAGAATTCTGGTGATTGACGACGAGCCGCAAATCACGCGGGCATTGCGAGCTGCGCTCTCCGCACAGGCATTCGACGTGCGCACCGCGAACGACCCTGAAGAGGGTTTGCTCGTCTTCCGCGAATGGGGACCCGACCTGGTGATCACCGACCTGATGATGCCGGGATTGAGCGGAGTCGAGGTCTGCCGCGCAATCCGGTCGCAGGGACACACGCCGGTGCTGGTTCTTTCCGTGCGTGACCACGAGCGATCGAAAGTCGAGGCGCTCGACGCCGGTGCCGACGACTATGTTACCAAGCCGTTCAGCGTCCAGGAATTGATGGCCCGCGTCCGCGCCCATCTGCGGCGGGCGCCGGAGCGTACCTCCGCGGCCATTGAGGCGGGCGACTTCATCATCGATGAAGCGGCCCACACCATCAAGGTACAGGGTAAGCCCATCCACCTCACCCCCAAGGAATTCGATTTGCTCGTGCATCTGGCCCGCAACGCCGGCAAGGTGATGACCCATCGCGCCCTGCTCACCGCGGTATGGGGAGGCCAATCCGCCCACCAGCCGGAATATCTGCGCGTGTTTGTAGGCCAACTGCGCAAAAAGCTCGAAAACGAGACCGGCCGCCAGTACATCCAGACCGAGCCCTGGGTCGGCTACCGGTTCATCCCCGAAGGGTGGATTGGCAACGCCGAATAAACTCGTCTTTATCTTTTCTTTATACATTCCTTCCGGCGCTCAAACGGTTTAGCAGCCAAACTCTTCTTCAGTGCAGTGGTAGGACGGTTGTGCCGCGCTTCGCGCGCGGCGCCAGCGCGTCTGGACTCTGCAAATGGAGCGTGATTCCGCGATGCAAGATGTGACGATGCTCATCTACACAGCGCTTTTCTTCGCCGTTGCCTTTCTGTACGTGAAGGCATGCCAGAAGCTGAGGTAAGCCATGGATCTGATTACCGCAGTTGCACTCATTCTGTCCGTTCTGTTGTTGGGATACCTGACGGCTTCGATGCTGTACCCGGAGAAATTCTGACATGTCAGCTAATGGCTGGTTCCAGTTTGCCCTTTTCAGTCTGATCCTGCTGGCCGTTACGCGGCCGGTGGGCCTGTATTTGGCCCGCGTTCTCGAAGGCCAGCGCACGTGGCTCGATCCGGTTTTCCGCCCGATGGAGCGACTGCTCTACCGGCTGACAGGCGTAAACGCCGACCATGAAATGAACTGGAAGGAATATGCCTTTGCGATGCTGGGCTTTTCCGCCGTAAGTTTGGTCGTGACATATGCCATCGAGCGGCTCCAGGCCGTGCTGCCGTGGAACCCTCAGCACCTGCCGGCAGTGGGTCCCGATCTAGCCTGGAACACCGCCGCCAGTTTCACCACAAATACGAACTGGCAGTTCTACACCCCAGAGTCGACTATGAGCTATCTCACCGAGATGGCCGGCCTGGCGACGCATAATTTCTTTTCGGCCGCGGTCGGCATCGTCGTGGCGGTCGCCATTATCCGCGGCATCAAGCGCACGGCTTCGGCGACCATCGGCAATTTCTGGGTGGATACGACCCGCACCCTGCTCTATGTTCTCCTGCCCGCCTGCGTGATCTATGCGCTGCTGCTGGTGGCCCAGGGTGTTCCGCAGAATCTGCATGCCTACACAGCGGCGCACACGCTCGAGGGAGCGACGCAGACCATCGCCCAGGGACCGGTGGCTTCGCAGGAAGCCATCAAGATGCTGGGCACCAACGGCGGCGGATTCTTCAACGC
>Ga0070765_100001937_pt1 | contig 12870 bp, 12 predicted proteins | sample HubBroMetageWFT5_FD_71516 | JGI IMG/M metagenome (GOLD analysis project Ga0070765, IMG submission 71516) | Warmed and freeze-thawed soil microbial communities from the Hubbard Brook experimental Forest, New Hampshire - Hubbard Brook CCASE Soil... | ecosystem: Environmental > Terrestrial > Soil... | reverse complement strand
CACCCGAAGAGGGCGGCGGCGCGCTGATGACTTCGTAGCCGCGATACGTCCCCCGCACCGGTTCGCGCTCTTTTACCTCGTAGTGGGCGAGATCGTCGGCCGTGATCAGCCCGCCGCCTTTTTGCATGGCCGCAGACAACTCACGGGCCAACTCGCCATGATAAAAATCGTCGGGCTTGGCTGCGATTCGCGCCAGCGTTCGCGCCAGATCGGGCTGACGGAAAATCTCTCCCGGCTTGTAATAATCGCCATCACGTTGAAATACGCGCCGCGACTCAGGAAACTTCGCCAGGTACTGATCGTGCAGATCCCGCGCCTCATCCCACGATAGTGGGTACCCATCGCGCGCCAGTTTGATCGCTGGAGCCATCACCTGCTTCAGAGTAAGCTTGCCCCATTTCCGTTCGGCGTAAACCATGCCGGCCACTGACCCTGGCACACCGATGGCTTTGTAGCCAATCTCGCTCGCACCCTCGATTACGTTGCCCTGCGCGTCAAGAAACATGTCGCGTGTCGCGGCCGCCGGCGCCTTCTCGCGGTAGTCGAGAAAATGCGCCTTGCCATCGGCCATGCGAACCAGCATGAATCCCCCGCCACCGATGTTGCCCGCCGGGGAGTACACCACGGCCAGAGCAAAGCCCGTCGCCACGGCGGCATCCACCGCATTGCCGCCGGACTGCATGATCTCCACTCCCGCCCGCGAAGCCAGTTCCTGCACGCTGACCACGATGGCATGATCGGCTTGCACCGGTCGCGTCGAGGCCGCCGCGACCACCGCGGCCGCGATTACCACTATCAGCAACAGGAGCAGTCGCCTGCCGCAATACGATTTGCGCTGAAATGATTTGTGCAGGAATCCCATGCCAGTTGAAATTTTTGCACGGCGTGAACTTCTGAGGCTAGCCGAGTCAGACGAGTGAGTCAAATCGCCGACGTGGAAGAACATCAGCGCCTGCCGCCAGCCTCGCGTTGCGCAGCCAGCCACGCCTCAGCCTCAGCGGAACTGCGAAATACCTGGATCGCATCGAAATAGCGCGCGGCCAGCACTTCAAACATGCGCATCATGCCGAACATCGCGTTCCGGGTCGCTACCACAGCGCAGTTTCCGAACTGGACCTTGGCTCGCACCACGGCCAGTTCCGTAGCCACCGCGCCCAGCTGGGTCGTAGCCGGCAACGAGTCTGCCTCGCTCACATCCAAAAGCACATCCAGGTGTCCCGAGCAGGCGGGGTCGTCTTTGAGCGTTCGAAAGTGGTCGATCACGTCCGCGAAAGTCAGCGGGCTGTGGCAAGTTGTGCGAATGAGGTTTACCACTTTGTCGACGCTGTAAGTGACGGGCGTAAGGCTCGCTCCTTTTTCGAAAAGTTATCGAGTTGGATTCCGCCGAAGGCTCGGGTGTCGGGAGCAGGATCACTTCCGTTGCTGGCAGAACTCTGCGTCTAGCGCTTTTTCGCGCGACGCTTGCCCCCGCTTCGTCGCGCCGATGTCTTCGTGGTTGTTGGCTTCCGACGCGGCTTGGACTTCCGGCCCCCCTTCTTTGGAGCCTTCGCCGAAACGATCCCATAGGATTGCGCGATCAGATCCCGCATTTCGTCCTGCGCCAGCGCGTCCAGACGGTCAACCATCACCCATTGATAACGTCCAACGTATGGCGCAGGACGAATATCCTCGCGCTCAATCAACTCTGCGAACGTTTCGGGCGCACACTTGAAGCACATCCGTGGATTGTCCAGACCGACCATCGCAAAAATCTTTCCTCGAATCTTGAAACACAAATCGTCGCCCCATTGCAGATTCTCGGTTGCTTCGGGAAAGGACAGACAGTAGGCACGAATATCATCCACATTCATGGCGCTTTCTCTGAACCCCAACTCGCCGGAAAGGAATTAAAAGCTGATAAGGAGATTGAAATGCAAACCCGCCAACTTGGCAACTCAGATCTTCCCGCACAGTGCCGAGCGAAGGTCAGCAGCGCATTCTCACGTCCCCTCCACTAGTCTGGCAAGCTTCTGCTTCACTTCCGGCCACTCCGAAGCGACGATCGAATACCGGACCGAGTCGCGCGGAATATAGTCGGCAGCCATTCGGTGGGCGCGAAGAATCCCTTCAAATCTTCCGCCGATACGCTCAAGGGCAGCTCGAGAGCGTTGATTGCGCGCATCGGTGTGAAAGCAGACACGCAGCACCTGCCAGACCTCAAAGGCGTGGGTGAGCATGAGCAGCTTGGCCTCTGTATTAACTCCAGTACGAATCGCCGATGCGGCCAGCCACGTATATCCGATTTCGCACGCATCCGGAAGACCGCGTCCGTGAGATCGATGACCATCGGGCCAAGCCCACCGCTCCAGGTTCCAGAATCGCGTCGAACCGATCACTGCACCGTCTTCGCTTCGCACAATTGCAAACGGAACCGCGGTGCCCGCACCTCTCCACGCCAGCGCCGTATCGACATACCGCTGCGCGTCATCCGTTCCCCGCGGCACGGGACTCCAACGATAAAGTGAAACATCGCCCGCCGCGGCAGCAACCAGTCCGTCGACATGGCGATGCTCCAGCGGCTCCAGTCGAATGTACCTGCCTTGCAACACGACGCTCTCCGTTCTCATGCCTCCAATATGCAACGAGCCTGCGCGACGCCGCAATGCGATGATCGGCCTCGACGATCGCCTGCGATGATCCTCCCTCTACGACTCGAGCTTTCGAATCACCGTCGCCTTGCTATAGGCCACGCGAAATCCCAGCCGCTCCGCGTTGCGCTGCGACGTCGTCCCGCCTTGAGTAACCACGACGGCATATTCGCATCCAGCCTCGACCGCGGCCGCCATTCGTGCCCGCAGCAGAGCGGTCTGCAAGCCACGCCCGCGAAAGTCAGCCAGCGTTCCCGCGCCGCACAAAGCAAAGACGCGGTGCTTCGGGATGACCAGCCCCGTTCCGCAGGCCACCAGCTTGCCTTCTACAAGCGCCGCGAACGCCAGTGCGCCCTGCATCTGGTAGAGCGGCGTAATCAAGCCGCGATAAGCCTCTGGCGCACCCTCAGGAAAAAATGCACTCTCGACGATCGCGCCGGTAGTCGGAGCCTCCTCCAGCAGAGCGCGCCGAATCTCGCACCCCGCCGGAGCCGCTGGGAATTTCTCCTCCGTTTCCAGCTTTCGGTACAAAACATTATTCAGCTCGGCAATCGCATATCCGCGATCCTTGAGCATCTCAAACATTTCCGGCCCATGCATCGGACACAAGTCCACCTGCGACGGAGCCCGATGGGTCCGATAAAACTCCTCGACGCGATCCAGATCCTGCGCCGTAAGCGCACGGTCCAGTCCCGCGCCCGTCACCCGTCCGATCGGCGATCCCAGTCCTGCAAAAATCATGTGACCGCCGCAGATTTCCTCCGCTGCCGCACCGATCTCCGGCCGGGTTTTCTGAAACACTAGCGCATATTCGACCTGCGGCATTTCCTCGCACGATTCGAATCGGCGAGCGAGTACCTTATCGATAAATTGCATGTGAGAAATCCTTTCTGGTTGTAGGAAGGCGCGAAAAGTCCCGAGCGCAGCGCGCGCAACCCTCCGTGCGCACTTCGCTCGACAACGCAACCAGCGGAATTAAAGAACGGCAGTCATAGGCAGGATCACAGGCTAACGTGAAGCAACCAGCATTTTCAAGTGGACATTTTCAAGTAGATACCGAATCAGCGGAGCTAGTCGGAAACCCACCCTGCTTTGAGCAGCATTTCGTGAGCAGTCTGCGTCACTGAACGATCATCGCTGCTAACGGAAAAATCCTCTACTCGCGCAGTATCCAGAATGGAGTTCAAGGTTGCGACCCGGGCGACAAATCGCCTCTGCAGGATTCCCAACTCGCGCATCCTGACTCGCTTTTGCATCGTCGCAAGATTCGCAGTGACTCGACAAACAGTTGCGCTCCGGGCGGAGACCGCCTTGCGGCAAGTTTCCAGCGTGGCGCGATCCTCAATTGCCCGCGCGACCAGAAATCGCCGTATGCCCAGGGCAGCGTAGTTTTTGCAGACACAACGAAGGTTGCGATACATGACAACATCGTTTTTTGCGTGCGACGGCAAATGGGCAAGCCCGAACGCATCGAGGTCGATCGCCGCATGCGGAATATTTCGCAGCGCCAGAATGTCCGATGCTTCTCCGAGAACGCTGCTCTTGCCCGCCCCCATCGACCCGGTAATGACGAGCAATGATTTTCGCTCCATTGCCACTCAATCAAGCCTTAGGTGCCAGCGGAAGGCAGACAGATGCCGTCACACCTGCTCGCGCGCTTCTCCCAGCGCTACTTTCAGATCGAGCTTCTTTTTGTTGCGGTAAATGGTCACTTTCACCGAGTCGCCGGCGCGGTGGTTGTCCATCATCTGCGAGAGATCCTGTTCGTCTTCGACTTTTTGGTCGTCGATGGCGACGATCAGATCGCCGCCCAGCATGATCCGTGTGTTGCCCAGATAGGCTGGCTCCGTGCCGCCGTGCAGTCCGGCCTGCTCCGCCGAGCCTCCAGGAGTTACTTGAATGATCAGCAATCCGTAATCAACCGGCAGGCTCAATTCATCCGCCAGCTCGGGACTGATCGGGATCGTGCGCACGCCCAGCGCCGGACGCCGCACCCGGCCCAGCGTCATCAGATCATTGAGCACTGCCTTCGCGGTGTTGATCGGAATTGCGAAACCGATGCCGGAATTTTGCTGCACGTTCGACAGGATCATCGTATTGATCCCGATCACCTCGCCGTGCCAGTTCATCAGCGGCCCGCCCGAGTTGCCAGGATTGATAGCCGCATCGGTCTGGATCGCTTCATCGATGTAGGCGCCGTTTGGCTCGCGCACCGGACGAATCGAGCTCACAATCCCGCGCGTCATCGTCCCCGCCAGTCCGAACGGATTGCCGATGGCGTACACCTTCTGCCCCACCTGCAGATTGCGCGAATCACCCAGCACCGCCGGAACCAACTCGGGCGCCTTGATCTGAATCACCGCCAGGTCGTGCGCCGGATCAGTTCCCACCACGGTCGCTTTATACTTCTTCCGATTGTGCAGCGTGACTTCCACCTGCCGGGCGTCGGCGATCACGTGATAGTTGGTCAGAATGTGACCATCCTTGTCGATTACGAAGCCCGAGCCTTGCCCCTCCTGCGGCACCAATCCGTAGAAGAAATCAAACGTCATGGCCCGCGAGGTGACGTTCACCACCGACGGAATATTCTTGTGATAGACGGCGATATTGTTCTGCTCTTCGCTGTCGAGCGCCTCCCCCGGCGCCGCCTCGGTGATCTCCACGTTCGCGGGATGGCTCAGCCAGTTCGCAGCATGCAGCCCTCCCGCCTGCGAGTTCGAACGCCAGGTCGTGAAATAGAAGAAGCCGCCGGCAATGGCCAGCGCGAAAATCAAAGGCCGTAAGAATTTCATAATTTCAAACCATCCGGATTTCTGAACGTCATAGGTGGGTACGACATTCCGGCGCAAAAAGGTCCGTCAACTCGATTCTAAACAATCCCCCTCCGGAGAGCATCTTGCCGGAGTTTTCATTCGAGCAGATGCGTGGGTCGGAAGATATTTTGTGGGGACAGCCGCCCCCGGCTGTCCAGTCGAGCGCAGCTCGACGGAGTTTCCTCTCGATCGGCAAAGACCGGCAGCACAGCGCCGAATCCGGAAATCGCCTCACCCCACTCGCGCCTCTGCCCGCAATTTCTCCCACACCTTTTCCACCTCCGCGCGCGTCTGCTCCAGCGCGCCGGAGTTGTCGATCACATAATCTGCAGCCTTAATCTTCGCTTCGTCGGGAAGCTGTGCAGCCATCCGCCTCGCTACTTCTTTCCGGGCTGCTTCGAGATCGATCTTCTGCCGCGCCGCGAAGCGGGCGGCGCGCTGCTCCGCGCTGCAGGTCACAACCACCAGCCGGTCGAAGGTCGCGCCCGCTCCGGCCTCAAGAATCAGCGCCGCTTCCACGATGGCAACGGCATGCCGATGGTTCCTGCCGACCTCCTCCATCCACGCCTCCTGGCTGCGGATCACCACCGGATGAACGATGCGGTTGAGTTCTTCAATGCGCGAACCCTGCCGGACTTGATCGTCGTCGATATCGTTTCCCTGATTCCCCGCCGGACCAAATGCCAACTCCGCCAGCCTAGCCCGATTAACGCTGCCGTCCGGATTCAGAATCTCGCGCCCGAAGTGCCGCACTACCTCGTTGTAGACCGGCTCTCCCGGCAACATGAGCGAGTGCGCGATGCGGTCGGCCTGCACCAGGTACGCCCCCAGCCCAACAAACATCTCCCCCACCACCGATTTTCCGGACGCGATGCCTCCCGTGAGGCCAACTTTCAACATGAGATTCCCAGGAACAGTTTCAGCACAGGCAACGAAAGCAAGCAGAAGAATCTCGTGTTCCTCTGTGTCCTCTGCGGAAATTATGCGGGCGACAATTGCGACTCACGGCTTCCGCGCCGCATCTTCGCCGCTTTCACTGTATTGAACATCAGCATCGCGATGGTCAGCGGCCCCACCCCGCCCGGCACCGGGGTCAGCGCTCCTGCGACTTCGGCAACTTCCGGATGCACGTCACCGATCAACGTGGATCCCCGCTTGCGAAATGCTTCTTCCCTCTTGCCATTGCCCGCGAAGAAGCGCCTGAATTCCGCTTCATCGGTCACCGTGTTCATCCCAATATCGATTACGGTCGCCCCCGGCTTGACGAAGTCGCGCGTGACCATCCCTGCCCGTCCAATGGCCGCCACCAGAATGTCCGCCCGCCGGCAGACTCCTGCCAGATCGTGCGTCTTCGAGTGGCACACTGTCACCGTCGCGTTCGCGTTCAGCAGGAGCATCGCCGCCGGCTTGCCCACAATGTCGCTGCGCCCAACCACCACCGCCTCGCGTCCGGCAATGGCAATGTCGCTGCGCTTGAGAATTTCGATTACCCCGGCCGGAGTACACGGCACCAGCCCCCGCCTCTGCGTCGATAAGTAGCCGACGTTCATCGGATGGAACCCGTCGACGTCCTTGCCCGGATCGACCGCCAGCAGCACTTTCTTCGCATCTACCTGCGCCGGCAGCGGCAGTTGCACCAGGATGCCGTCAACGTCGTCGCGCTGATTCAAATTCTGGGTCATTGCCAACAGTTCGTCAGTTGTCACCGACTCCGGGGGTGTCAGCGTCTCGCTGTAAATTCCGACCTCCTCGCAGGCCTTGACCTTGCCGCGGACGTAAATCTCAGAGGCCGGATTATGCCCCACCAGCACGACCGCCAGTCCGGGCCGCACGCCTGCGGCGGCCATGACCTTCACTTCCCCCGCGACTTCGCCGCGGATCTCCTGCGCGATCTTGCTTCCATCGAGGATTCTTGCGGGCATTCACTCTCCAGACCTCAGCCCTCGGCCTCGGCTACGAAATCTTACACTGCCCGGGGAGCCGTGAGCGTCCCAGCACTCGTTTCCCCGCGGAGTCAGGCAGACACTGAGAACAATGAGAACCCGCATAGAGCTGATTCGGCTGGGTTACGCCGACTTTCCACGAATTGCCCTTGTCTGTATCTCTCTGCCTCCGTGGCGAAGAGCTTCCCCGCCTCTCTCATCCACATGTCGTACAATCCAAACGTCATGATCGATAAAAACCTGCTGGAGATCCTCGTCTGTCCCGCCTGCAAACAGCCCCTTGAATATCGGCAGAACCCGGAGAGCCTCAAGTGCCAGCAGTGCCACCGCGTCTATGCCGTGAAGGACAACATCCCGATCATGCTGGTCGACGAGGCGACAATCGAGCCCTAGACCGGGGGACCACCCCTCGGCCGTCACGGCCGGTACTTCGGCTGCTCCACAGGACGCTGCCCAAAGGAAAGAACGCCGCGCCGGACATTTCCACAGTTCCTTCCCGGCGCGCAACCCGCGCAGACCCCGCCCAGCCGTCGTAACCCCTGTCGTAACCCTCGTCCGATCAGAGCGGCTTGGACCCTTTTCTGTCCGGAGTGACCGCCGTCATCTGCCACACCGACACATTGTGTCAGTTTTGAGATTACTTTCGGCTCCCGAAACCGGCTGGGCAAACTGCAGCCCCCTCACGACCGCGCCCGCAACTTCCGATATTCCTATGGGTTAAATGAATCCAGTGAGGGTTCTGGGCCGTATTGGAAGATAAAGGCAGGTTGCGGCAATCCAATTGCATGCAACTTATACATCTGCCGATGAGTCTAATACGGCAATAGGTAACCAGGTCGGAGTCGGAGGTGATGACGGCCATGACAAACGGAATGATGATGACGAATGACAGGATCATGAACGACAAAGACAGATTCACGATGACCGAGCTGACGGCGCTGCGGAACGATCTGCTCCAGGGGGGCATGATCGACTCCTACGAAGCCGCCGAACTGCTTCAGGTCTTCCTGATGGGCCGTGGCTACGGGGTATCTCCCAAGGCAGCGCTCGATGCGGCGGGCCGTGTCGAGATGGCGGGGTGCGCCATCCCGGTGTTGCAGCACGAATTGGAAAACCTGGCGATGGTGATGTAATTCGCGTCCGCGGGACGGTGACCCCGCGGCGCAAAGTGAGACTGCGGGTTTCCCGCATGAGATTTTGACATCCTGAGTGAACCTGCAAAGGTCGACCCGAAAGGGTCGGTCTGATCGAAACATGACAGGCCACTCAGCCCCACAGAAGAAACAGCCGGGCAAACCAGCCCGGCTTCGTGGCGTCTGAAGGGTTTGCAAGTGTGGGAAGGGTTTGCAAGTGTGGGACCGGGTCTCTGACCCGGTCAGGCGGCCGAAAGGCCGCTGGCCTTCCAATCCGCATCCACAGAAGTAGAAAACCTCCGAAGCCTCGTCACTCGTAGCGCAAGCTCTCAACCGGGTCAAGCTGCGACGCCCGAGTCGCCGGCACGGTTCCGAAAATAATCCCCACAATCGACGACACAATAATGGCGATGATCGCCGACAGCCCAGAGATCGGAAAATGGTAGTCGGTAAAGAGGCGCACCGATAGGGGGAGAGCCAGCCCGGCGAGAATGCCGACAATCCCTCCGACAAACGAAATCAGGATAGCTTCCGCCAGAAACTGGAAGCGGATCTCGCGATTGGTCGCGCCAATCGCTTTGCGAATCCCGATCTCGCGGATGCGCGAGGTCACGGTCGCCAGCATAATGTTCATGATGCCGATGCCGCTGACCAACAGGGTCACGAAAGCAACCAGCGTCAGCACGACGGTCAGCGCGTTCGCCACGCGCTCCGCTACCGACAGCAATTGCGTCAGGTTCTGCACGCTATAAACCGATTCAGGCCGGTGCCGCGACTGCAGCACGCGCCGGATCGCGGCCGTCGCCGGAATCACATCCTGCGCGCTGGCCACCGAAAAGTAAATCTGATACACCGCCGCCGTCGGCGTGAAGAACCGGCTCACCGTGTATGGGATGAGCATGGTGTCTTCCTGAATTTCCGACTGCCCGAACGTGTCGACGCTCTCCTTGAACACACCAATAATCGTGAAGGGAAGCCCCCCGCTGAGCTTGATGGTCTGCCCCACCGACGCCAGAGGCGAGCCGTAGAGCTTCTGCGCCAGCTTGTCGGTAATCACGCCGACTTTATTGCGGCCTGCGGAATCTTCCGAATCAAAAAAACGTCCCGCCAGCACGGTCAGGTTGCGCACGCGTGAATATTCCGGGTCGACGCCGAGCATCAGAATGTCCCGCTGCTTCCCGCCGCCCTCGCTGATGCGATCGGTCAGGGCGACCGTCGGCGACGCAGCCACCACGCTCGGCACCTGCTCCCGCACCGCCTGCACATCTTCTCCGGTCATGGGATCAGGCGTGGAGTCGATGCGCTGCGATCCACCTTGGTAGTCGGCGTAAATCATGTTCAGCCCGATCGCCTGAATTTGCCGCAGGATGTACTGCTTCCCCGTCATGCCGATCGTCACTACCAGAATCACCGACGCAGTGCCCACCGCCATGGCGAGGCCGGTCAGCAGGAATTGCAGTTTGTTGCTGCAGAACGCATCGTAGGCGAAATTCAGAATCTCGCCCATTCCGATAGTGAAGCGCCGTTGCGTCGCAAGGGAAACCGAGGTCGCGGTGGGCATCGTGAGTAGTTAGATGTTAAACCTCGCTCGCCGGACGCCGCAATGTCATGTAGCGCCGGCGTCTCCGCCGGCTGTCGAGCGGGCATCTCGCCCGCGACGCCGATAGCTCGACGCCGCGCGACTCTTTCCTAGGGGCTTGTCGCACGGCAGCGTCAGATCCAATCTCGCTACTCACGCTGCACTTTGCGTCCCGCAATCGCCACGGCCCCGAGAACAACAATGATCGGATCGACCGGACGAAAATAATACGTCTCCGGATGCGAAATGTAATACGTCAGAGGAAAAAACAGAAGGACGATGGCGAAGCGAACACCCAGCTCATGATCGCGCCGAAACACACGCCACAATCCCCAGAAAGCAAGCACACTCAACGTTGTATTGACAAAAATGTTGGGCGGATCGAGCGGCTCATCCTTCAAATAGGCACGGTCCAGGCTCCAGTAGCCGGTCCACATATAGACGATGCGCCGGCCAGTCATCCACACGAACCACGCCGGGTGACTGCGGATGTATTCCTTCCCCTGCTGCAGTTTGTGATCCATGTAGGCGATTTCCCCGACGCGCTCGTACTCGGCAAGCTCGGCATCGTTGTGGTTGGGATGCAGAGAGCGGTTGATCCAGTGCTCCGTGAATCCGTTGTTGCCGATGTAGAGTTCCAGTCCGAATCCGCTGCGCACGGGAATGAAACGATGAAACAGCTCGTAGTTGCGCACGATCCACGGCGAGAGAACCGCGATGCCGCCAAGCGCCGCAGCCAGCAACGGCGCTCGCCAGGGCCGCTTCTGGCGGTAAATGCAGAAAATCGTCCAGAGTCCAAGTAGCGGCAGCACCGACAAAACCACGGGCTCAGTCAACGCTGCGAAACCGGAGAGCGCGCCAAACGCCAGCCAGTCGCGCGCCCGCGACGATTTTTCCAGACGCCATGCGAATAGAAACAGCCACGCCAATTCAAGCGTGACCAGGCACGTCGACCATGCCCAGTCCGCACCGTAGTAAACGCCATAAGGAGAAAACGCCCATCCCCATCCCGCCCACTTCGCAACTCTGTCCCCGAAAGCTCGCTTGGCGATGAGGAACACCGGTACGCAGGTCAGCGCAGAGAACAGACTGTTCAGCGACAACGCGGCAATGACCGAGGCCTTGGTTTCGATTCCGAAGATTTTGAAAATCCCGGCAAGAAGATACGAATAAACCGGCGGCAATAGCGCGGACAATCCGGTGTCGGCTAATGGGCTTCCGAATCCGTGGCCCGAGGCGATGGAACGGGCGATCAATCCGAAAGCCCAGTGCTCAAGGACGAACGGATCCATCCATTCGTGATAAAGAAACGGAATGACAGCCAGCCGCACCGCAAGGGCGACGGCCACCATGAGAACGTAAGGTGCGCGTTTTGGACTAGAAGATGGAGTGAGAGATTCTGTCGGCATCCGTAAGCAGTCAGTATAGACGGCACACCAGCAGCTCGCGGTTCTGGTGCGGACAAGTAATGCCACCGGTCTGATCTCTCCCGCTCATCACGGGCCCGCTCATCACGGCATGTGAGATCAGCGCGCTCACGTCTGCCGCATTCGATACCAGCGCATCCGAGCGCGAGAGGATGACCCAGTTCACCCCGAACTGTTCTCTCAATCGCATGAAGTCCGCGGCCTGAAAATTCTTCCAGCCACTCTGCGCCTGCACTTCTTTCAGCCAGCGCGGCGCCAGGCGCGGCACGCGGGCGGCCATGCCACCATCCTTCACATAGTCGGCCAGCACGCTGCGCTCCGCCAGCGCGCGAAAGCCGTGGTAGTCCTCGCCCGGAAGTTCGACATAGCGAGGATTTAGGGCGAACAAGCTATCGACTGGGGTGTTCTGCCGAATCCACTCGAAAGCCTCGAGCCACGAATTCTGCGTCGCTACGCCGGGCAATTCCAGATGCGCGGTCGCGGGAAACATTTCGCGCTGCGCATAGAACATGCCCGCACCGAGAGAAACAAACAGCAGCGCCCAGCGATAGAAATGCCGCCGAAGCACGTACTGCCCAAGTAATCCGCCGACGATCAGAAAGAACAGCAGGTAGAGCAGATGCAAATAACGCATCGGCTCAAACGGGCGCAGGCGTTCGAGGCTTGGCGGAAGCATGATGCCAAGTCCCACGACGGTCTGAAAGACGCCATAGCAGATGAGCGACGAAACAAGCGGCACAAGCACTGTAGTCTCGCCAGTCGAATCAGAGTCTCCGATTTTCGCACCACGCAGCAGAAAACATCTCAGCGCGAACAAGAGCGCGAGCGGGGCGAAGATTCCCAGCCACTCATACCACGCCCATCGCGAGACGAAATAAAAACTGCGAGTCGCGGCCGCCTGCCGCCAGGCATCGGACGCGGGTTCGAAGATCCACCCAAAAGGAATGACGATGCCAAGAGGAAGAAACGTCGCCACTACTGTTGACTCTCGCCACGAAGCGCGCAGACTCCACCACAGAAACGCGCAAAAAATAACTCCAAAGCCAGCCATGATGGCGTGAATCGAGAAAGCAACGGCCAGCAAGACTCCCGCCAGCCATAACTGGCAGTCGATCACAGCCACGACTGCGGCAAGAACCGCGGCCGTCGCCAGCGTCCGCGGATGCAGGTATTGATCCGCGAGAAAAATGCCTGTACCCGACACAGGCAGCGTAAGCAAAGCAGCGACCAGACTCACCGCGGCCCACTGCGCAGCGCCGTCAGAAAAACAGCGGCGCGCGATCCGCCAGCATCCATGCAGCAACAGAAAAATCGCAGCCAACTGCCAGAGCAGCACGGCCCACGCCAA
>Ga0070765_100001935_pt1 | contig 12871 bp, 11 predicted proteins | sample HubBroMetageWFT5_FD_71516 | JGI IMG/M metagenome (GOLD analysis project Ga0070765, IMG submission 71516) | Warmed and freeze-thawed soil microbial communities from the Hubbard Brook experimental Forest, New Hampshire - Hubbard Brook CCASE Soil... | ecosystem: Environmental > Terrestrial > Soil... | reverse complement strand
GAGCGTCACATAGAGGTAACGGTTCAAACCTCGTTGCAGCGCCGGACTATGTTTCAGCTCACGGGAGAATGTCGACGCTTCCATTCGCCAGGCAGCGCCCGCGCCCTGCACCAGAGCTTGCAGCGGCGCCGCGTCCACGCCCAGCATGAGAGAGACTCCGAACATACCCTCGTCGCCTACCAGGCCGACTTCGAGATTGGCATGGCCGTCGATCGGAGCAATCAGTGAGATGAAGCTGTCGGTGGGGAAGAAGACGTGGCGAACGCGCTCACCGGGCTTGCAAAGCACCTCGCCAAATCGAAGTTCGACCTGCTTGCAACGTGCCAGCAGATGCTGGAGATCCTTGCGTGGCAGGGAGGCGAGCAGACGATTACTCGCGACGGGCGGCGGCGACAGCTGTGACACGAACCCTCCTTATCAATGAGAGGGTGACGGTCGGTCGAACGAGCGTCTGTTCGGTGGGGCACCAAGGCAGGCTGGCGCCGAGACCCTTAATCCTGGGCCTTCTGTGTGAAGTAGAGTCCGGGTACGCCACGGGGGCTGAGACCAATCGCCGCCAGGCTGCGGCCGGAGCGCCACAGAGAAACGACCGGCAGACCGTTACGCCGAAGGTTACGTGCGACGCGCAGCAGATCGGGCTTGTTCTGCCAGTGAATCACAAACGTTGGCTGCGGACGCGACTCCGCGCCCAACTCCGTCTTGGCGAACTGACGCGCCTCAGCATTAGCCGTCGGCGAAGTTCCCCGCGATTGATCGAGCCGCAGCGGCCGTACCGGTTCGCTCATCGGCCCCGCTCGCGGGGCGGAGAGATCCAACAACCGTGGCGCGGAAATCCGTTCCTGCCCAATAGCCGTGGACAGCGCGGCCGGCGGCCCCGCGGTAGCAGCCGTCGCAGCGAGCACGACGCACACCGCCGCCAGGACGGCGAGCTTGCTTTGGGATCTAGCGGTGCTGGGAAAGCCATTCACAACGCCACAGCATGACAGGCCGCCCTGCCCGGATCTGTTCGGTAGACCACTGCCTCTCAAGGAGCGCCACGGCCGTTGGGCTGCGTGCGCCAACGCACCGACGACAGCCCGCGACGCAGCTAGCGTGAACAGTGGGCTGTCATATGCACGGCGCGCGGAGGCGCTGGGTCAGCTTGTCTCAAACAATCCGACCTTCATCGCATCGAGGGACGTATGAACGCGCAAATCCAGGCAGCGGGCACGACCGGTGCGGGAGCGAACGTGACGCAAGCCGCCGCGACCGCTTTCACCCTGCCACCGCTGCCGTACGCCGCGAACGCGCTCGAGCCGGTGATTTCCGCGCGGACGGTTCGGCTTCACTACGGTAAGCACAACAAGGGATATGTAGACACCCTGAATCAGCTCGTCGCCGGTACGCCGTTCGCCGATATGTCCCTCGAGCAGCTCATTCTTTCCACGGCAGGTAAACCCGAGCACGCCCGGATCTTCGACAACGCCGCACAGGCCTGGAACCACGCCTTCTACTGGCGCAGTCTGACCGCGGGCAACGGCGCCCCGCCGCGCGCCCTGGAAGCGTGTATTGAGTCGACGTTCGGCCGCCTCGAAGAGCTCAAGCAGGAACTCGGTTCGGCAGCGACGACGCTGTTCGGATCGGGTTGGGCGTGGCTGGTGCTCGATGGCGCGAAGCTCCGAGTCGTAAAGACGGGTAACGCCGAAACCCCTCTCACCACTCACATGAAGCCACTCCTCGCGATCGATGTTTGGGAGCACGCCTACTATCTCGACTTCGAGAACCGGCGCGTGGACTACGTTAAACGCGTGATCGAGGAGCTCATCAACTGGCAGTTTGCGGCCGAGAACCTCGGCGCAGCGTGAATTCCCGGCAGCAGAATCGAGCTGCCTCGTGAATGAGGGCGCGCGTCAGGACGGGATGCCATGTGTGCGGTAACACGCTGACGGCTGACGTTCCGCGTGCTTCACTGTCGAGGCACTCTCAAGGAGATCTACATGTATATCGGCGGTGGAATACTTGGAACGATCCTCGTTGTCGCTCTCATCATCTTCGTTCTGCGGAGGGCGTGAATCGCTTTTCAGTTCACGGGCGGCGCGTCTCCGACTTGCCTGACTCACGATGCGGGCGAGGTAGCGCGCACGTCTTGTCGGGAAGCCGGCTGCGCAGCCCCGACGAAGAAGGTGCGGCAATGACCCGGTAGTAGGCGCAAGCCTGGGAGACAGCCTCGTGACAATGCAAACGGACCTGACTGACGTCAATACCTTGCGCACCAGGGCGAGGAAGCATATCGAGGACGGTGCCGTGACGGCTGGTTATTCGGCAGACCGCACCGCGGTTCTGAGGCTGCTGAACGATGCGCTGGCGACTGAGATCGTATGTGTCCTGCGGTACCGGCGTCATCACTTCATGGCGCGCGGCATCGACGCGAAGAGCACTGCGGATGAATTCCTGACCCATTCCAATGAAGAGCTGGCACATGCGGACCGGATTGCCGAGCGCATCGTACAGTTGGGTGGCCAGCCGGATTTCGCGCCAGACGGTCTGACGGGCCGCAGCCACGCGGAATACGTGGCGGGCGGCTCGCTGGTTGAGATGATCAGGGAAGACCTGGTAGCGGAGCGTATCGCCATTGACAGCTATCGCGAACTGATCGGATATCTTGGCGAGCTGGATTCCACGACCAGTCACATGCTTAAGGAAATACTCGCCGTGGAAGAGCAGCACGCAGACGAGCTGGCAGATTTGCTGAAGGACCTGCCAGCGTGATCGTGAGCCGGGACGCTCGCACACCCTGATTCGACGACCCCGCCGCTCGGCGGCTGGCGCACATCACCGCCAGGGGTCTCGCTTCGCGACGCAAAAAAGAGGGTCGCCAGCGCAGATGACCGTGCCGGCGAACCCTGCTGAATCCGGTCGAACAGTCGCGGGAGAGCGAGGACGAGTCTAGATCCAGGCCTCGGACATTACGCGACCAGGGCAACGCGGTCGGTGCGCTAGCGCACAGCCCCACGCGAGTGCGTCGTCATGCGTGCAGTGACTCGGGCTTGGCTGCGCTCGGCTCGTGCATCGCGGCCCGGACCTCGAGCATTTCATCGAAGAGTACGCGGTAGTGCACGACCGCCTGGCGTAGCTCCTCGGTGTCGGCCTGGCCCAGCTCATCGCGGGTCGCGATCGTCTGCGCGGCGCGGTAGTTTTCTACGACGCCGGGGTGGTCGACCGAGATGTCGGCCGCGCGGCGCTCGAAATCGCCCATGGGGTAGCCGCGCTTGAGCATCACCTCGCGAATCAGCTGGTCCGCCTGCACGACGACCCCCTTGGGATTGTCGACGAAACGGCCCTGTAAAGCGTTCCAGGCCTGACTGAACCTGGCGGCATCGGCGGGCGCCAACGGTGCGATAGTGAGGTGCTCGAGGCGCTTCTCGCGTGCCTTGAGCTCCGATTCGGCCTTGGTTCGTCCTCCGAGCTCGCCAACCGTTCGGTCGTACTCCGCCCCGAACCGTTGCTGCAGGCGCGCGGACTGCTTTCTCTTTTGGAAGAGGAACCATGCCGCCAGCGCAAGCAACGCGATGACCACGACACCAGCAACAAGGAGCCAGTCCAGGGAGAGCATCTTCATGTGCAGGTCCTATGACGGGTTAGCGGGATGTGGGTACGGTCTCGGACTATTGCAGATGCAAGCCGCCGCTGCCGAACAGTCCCAACAGACCGGTAATGATCAGATAGATCGCGACGATGTAGTTCAGCAGTCGCGGCATCACCAGGATCAGGATGCCAGCGATCAGTGCCACCAGCGGTCCGACGGTCAGATGGAGATTCATAGACACACCTCGCGAGTGGGGATGACGGCTTGCATGCAGACTAGCTGTGTGGCGCGCCCTGGCCTTTTTCCTCAGGCTTCTTCTGTTGGGTCTCCCGCAGGGTTTTCTGTTCGGTGGCGTGGCGTTGTGCCAGTGCCTGCGTCTGCGCCTGATGCTGCTGCTCGAGCGCCTTCATATTGGCGTTTGCGGCGGGCTGCTTTGCAGCCTGCTCATGATCAGCGGCCTGCCTCTGCTGCAGCTCTTGCCGTTGTTTCTCCTGGCTGTCATGCAAGGCATCCTGCTGCTGCTGGTTGACCCTATCGCGTTCGACGCTTCCCGTAGTTGGTACCGCTTGATGTGCTACCGGAGGCAACTCCGCCGCATGCACAGGGGAGGGGCGCCTCTCGGTCGACGTGGCGGCGGCAACCGGCTGCGGGGCCTTCGAGGTCGCAACTGCCTTTGAGGCTTCCTGCGGTGATCCGGCCGCACTCGCCCTGACGACACCCGCGCCATTGAGCTCAGCCGGCCTGGGCGTGGCCGCTATTGGCGGCTTACCGTGGTTGACCGATGCCAGGAGGGAGTGATCAGCCATCGCCGCCTGGCGATGCTGCACTTGTACCGCCGTTGCCGCCTGGTGCGGGGCGCGCGCCGCAGCCTGCTCCTCCGCGCTGGGGCGCACCGCGACGCCGCCGGTGCCACCATTGAAGCTGACGCGGTTGACCGTAGTGTTGTTGACCACCGTCTGCGTGTAGGTGTTGTGAATGTTGGTGACGTTCACCTGGCTCACCGCGGTGTTGTAATAGAATTGCTGGCCCTGCCAATGCCCACCGCCGTAACCCCGACCGGAATACCCGAAGCCGTAGTCAATGCCGCCGTAGAACCCGACCGTTGGGCCCCAGTAGCCCTCGTTCCAGGCGTACCCGCCGTTACCCCAGCCCCAGTACCCAGGCGTCCACAGCAGGCCGACTTCGGGGGGTTCTACCCAGGTCCCGGGGACCCAGAAGTAGCCGTTGTCCTGATCGTAGTCCCAGTAGCCCGGGGCCCAGATCGCACCCTCTTGCACGAGCATCGGCTGTTCGTACACCGGCAATGCGGGCGGCGCGAGCGTTATGGTCACCGACATCTGCGCCACGGCGTCACCGGGGAGAGCGACCATCGTCAGACCCAGCGTCAAGGCGCACGCGGAGAGTACGCGAAGTGAATTGGATATCTGTCTCATGGTGGTTGCTTCCCTCGGACGGAACGGCGCGCACAATTGCGCCCCGATCATCGCCGACGACTAACGTAACCACTGACGCCACCCCAGTGTCGGGGCGCTAGCGCACATAGGCATGCGCGAATCGCGGCGGCCCCTGGACTTCAGAAATGGCTGATCACCGTGCCCGCGACGTCCGAGCCCGCGGCCAGCAGTTGGCGCAGCATGTGCTCGATTCCCGCAAAGGGGGTGTGGTTCGCTCTGGAGACCGTGAGCGCGCTGCCGGCGACCGCCGCGATTGCCTGGGCGTCGGCATATTGAATCATGGGCGGCGTGTCGATCACGACCAACTCAAATGTCTTGTGCCACTCGTCGACCATTAATTTGAAACTGTCCTGCGAAAGCAGGTCCGTCGGGTTGCGCAGGCTCGAGCCGGCAGTGACTAAACGGAGCGCCGGAATGTCTCCAACCGCGTACAGGTGCGGGCCGGTACCGCGCTCGAGCCCTTGGGAAAGACCGGGGCCGCTTCTCACGCCGAATAGCAGATGAAGCTGCGGTCGGCGCAGGTCCGCATCGACCAGCAGAGTGCTGCGCCCGAGCTGTGCGAACGAGATCGCGACTTCGGCCGCCAGTCGTGTGCGGCCTTCGCCGGCTCCCGGACTCGTAATCGCTATGGCGCTGCGTTGCTCGCTACCGATCGGAACGGCCAGTCTGGTCCGCAGCTCCCGGATCCTCTCCGCCCGCGGGTCCTTAGAGTCCTCAGCGAAGAATATTCGTCGATCGGCTCGCGCTACCTGGGACATGACCGGAATCTGCACGACGCCCATGTGCTGAGCATCGAAGCCGACGCGCTCATCATGCGCGTCGCGGCTACTCGTCGTCTCCGGGTGCTGCCCGCTCATCTGCGCTCCACCCCGCAAACACTATTCGGCTGCACGCAGCGCGCGAACGAATATCACAGCCTTCGCCACTATTGACCCGTACCGCCCCCGCCTCTGTGCGGCAGCGCACATAGGAAGGCGCGGGATGCGCGGGTGAGCCGCGATCGCCTTTGCACCGCGACTGTGTGCGTGAGCGCACAGATACCCGTGCGCCCGATGATCAGCATCGGCTCGCAGCACGCGGCAACGCGCCGATCGAGGGTTGCAGCATGGACCTGCAGGACAGCATGACGCAGCCGCCCGGGACCCCGGCGCATGAGACCGGGACGCCCGCAGATGTCGGCGCGGACGCAGGCCAGGCGCGCGGCTCCGTTCCCGGCCCGCCGCTGTTGCGCGACAACCTGAGCCAGTGCTTCACGGATGATGCGCTGGCGCTGCGCGACCGCTACATCCTCGATGAAGTCCTGGCCGTCGGCGCGAGTTGCATCGTGTATCGGGGCCGCGATCGCCGTGGCACTGCAGCGGTCGGCAGTGGCGCGAATGTGGCGATAAAGGCCTTGCGTCCGGAATTACGCAGTGACGCGGCTGCCAGCGAGCGACTCAGGCGTGAATTCCGCCTTTGCGCTGCACTCAGGCACCCGAACGTCCTGCGGGTCTTCGCGCTCGAAGAGGCGTCGGGGACCTGGTTCATGGTGATGGAACCTCTGGACGGCGAGTCACTGGCAAGGTCGATCTATAACTTGGCTCCAAACCCTTGGCCGGTATCGCGGGCGCTGGGTATTTTGCGAGCCTGCAGCGCAGTGCTGTCGCTCATCCATGAGCGCAGGATGGTGCACCGCGACCTCAATCCCGCAAATGTGTGGATCACGGGGAGCGGAGAAGTACGCGTCATCGGCTTCGGTGCGAGGCGGCATTCGAGGCCGTCGTGTGCGCCGGCTTCCGCGTACGGCAGCCCGCAGGTCCTTGCGGGCGAGCCGCCGGAGTCAACTGACGACGTGTTCAGCTTTGCATGCATCGCCTACGAGCTGCTCGTCGGGCAACATCCGTTCGGACGATGGAGCGTGGCGGAGACCGAAACGCTGCACCTGTGCAACGTGCGTCCGCGCGGCCTGCGGCGGCCCGTCTGGCGGGCGCTCAACGAAGGCATGCATAGGCACTCCGGCCGACGGACCGGCAGCGCCGCCGAGCTGCTGCTGCGTCTCGAGCACGGACTCGCAGAGGAAAGTACCGAGCGGCGAAGTGCGGTGGTCGAAGCCCTGGTTCGGTATCCGGCAGATGCACGGGAGTGGCTCGAGCTGCGCATGCTCGAGCGCAGAGGCCGCCTTGGCGACTGGTTGGACTCGCAGCGAGCGCGGCTCGCACACGCCGCAGGCACGGCGCGGCGATCCGTCGCTCGATTGCCGGGCCTCGCGAGTCGCGCGGGCCGCCGGACCGTTCGCCTCGGAGGGTTCGCCCTGGCGCGCCTGGCTACTCATAAACGTGCCTCGCGAAGGCTCGGGCCCGGATTTGCGCAAGCTACAGCGCAGGCCCGGCATCTGCGCGGCGTGCTGGTGAGCAAGCGGGCTCGCATCACGCGCGGCTCGCTGCGCGTGGTTGGTGTCTGGCGCGAGACTGGCAGGGGTGCGCTCGCGCGAATGCGACATCGCAGGGAGTGGGCCGCCGGCGTGTGGTACCGGCCGGCCGGTGCTGCAGTGCTGGCGCTCGCCTGTTTGACGCTGGTGCATGGCAAATCGACCTTCACCGCCGGCTCCGGCAGCGCGCTCGGTGCGAGCGGTACTACAGATGCACGGATTCACGCGGCACCGTGGATTGACGATTCCCTCATGGGGTTCCGCAGCAACGCGAACGCGCAGGGGTTCGGGTCGGCGGACGACTGCGGGCTCGCCTCAGTCGCCATTCCTGGCCGCGGGTGCGCGTTCGCATCGATGGCGATAGCCTCCGACGGACACTCTTTCTCTGCCCGAGCCAGCAATCGGTCGACACGCCGACCTTGGTCGAGGGTGACTTTGGAACGGGATACACTGACGGTCAGCGATCGCGCCATCGCTGCGGTGCTGGTGGTAACCAGGGCGGGTGCGGTTCGCGATCCCATCATGGTCCGGTGGCGGACGGTCGTTGGCACCGCCAAGCCCGGCGAGGACTATGAGGGCGTCACTTCAGGGACGGCCCGATTCATCGACAATCAATCGGTTCGCGTGCTCTATGTGCCCCTCAAACAGAATCCTAACGCGCCTGGGGACCGGTCGTTTGCCGTCGAATTGAGTCGACCTTCCTCCGGGGCGGCACTCGGGCAGATCTGGCGTGCCATCGTGACCATTCAAAAGCGCCCATAGCAGCGCGCGCCGCAACCTCGCTCAGGACGTGGTCGCAAGATGACGGGCGAGATGTACCGCCGTCCACTCCGCCCCCCGCGCAAAGCGCATGACCGGACCGAAACTGTTCGCCGCCGATACGCCGATGAAGTAGAGACCCTCGACGGTCGACTCAAACCGGCGCGACAGCAGCGGCGAATCGTCCTCGCGTCTGATCGCCGCGCGCAGGCTGGCGTCGAGCAGGTCGAGCCGATCCACCGAAGGGTGGTAGCCGGTTGCCGCAATCACGTGATCGGCGAGCAGCTCGACTTCATTGCGCGCTCCGTCGTAGCAGCGCAGGCGCACACCCTGACCGACGGCCTGCGCGTCGCGAATCGTGTAACCGACGAGTATCGGAATCCTGCCTTCAACGAGCTCGCGGACGAACCACCCTCCCGCCGGTCCGAGATGCCGGCGCACGATGCGCAGGCGCAATGACCGAGGCAAGACGTGGAACAGAGCCGGGAATGCCGTGTAGAGCGCCGAGCGAAGATTTGGCCCGAGCCCCAGATTCGGTGCGCGGATTCGCTGCCATAACGTCCGCGCGTTCGGGTCCGTCCGAGTGTGGAATTCCACCGCCGAGCGCGCGAGGATCTCAACGGATGCGTGCTCTGCATGCAGCAAAGCGGCGACGTCGGTCGCCGACGCTCCGCCACCCACGACGATGACGCGGCGGCCAGCGAAGCGGGAGAGATCACGGTGTGCCGAGCTGTGCGTGCACAGTCCGGGCGGTAGTTGCCTGAGCGCCTCCGGCATGAAGGCGCAATGGCTGATGCCCGTGGCGAGGACGACAGTGCGAGCCATCAGGGTCTCGCCCGCGGCGGTCTCGAGGCGAAACCCCTCTGTCGCGCGCTCGATTCGCAACACGAGTTGATCGGTCAGCGCGGGCACCATGGCCTTCTGGAAGGCGAGTCCGTAGTCAACGAAGACATCAAGGCGTACCGGCAGCCCCTCGTCCTCGTAAGGGAGGCCCCGTCGCTCACAATACCGCCGCAGCGTGAATTGCCGATCCGGTTCATAGAGATCCGAGGCGAATCCTTCCGACTTCAGGAACATTCCCTGCGGCATGTGCGAGCGCCAGACCTCCATCGGGTGGCCAAAGATCCGAAACGCTATACCTCGGGCGTTGAGGTGGGCGGCGAGGGACAATCCGTAAGGTCCAGCGCCGACGATGGCTACTGGTGTGACTGAAACCAAATTCTCACTCTGCAAGGGCGTAGTTGGGGCATGCATGGCGTCGCCAGCACGGCGATGCGGTCGAGACTATCGCAACAGCGGCCCGCGCGTTTGGGTATTCAGGCAAGCGCCACGGTTCTGTGTGCGTCGCCGCACCGACTGGTCAGCCACCGAAGGCCATAGTTACATGTGTCCGTCCCTCTGCAATTCGGAACGGGAAACCGTGAAGCGCCGCTGGAGATCCACGGCGAGTCACTCGCGTGGGCGCCCAGGGTTCACCTGGATGCGACGGCCCGCGAGGACTTCGGCCGGCGACCGCTGGTCGCGACACATACGCTGCATGAGTCCGGGCTGTTCTCCGACGCAGCGCTGATCGAGCTCCTCGACGGGTTTCCCCGGCGGTATCTCTATGCGCTGTCGATGGGGAGCGACGTCACCCGCCCCGAGGAGAACCGGTTCGCGCTGCACGACGGGGTGAGCGGCGCCGAGCTGCTGCGGGCGGTGGCCAACGGGCGCCTGTGGCTCAATGTCACGAGAGTGGATCGCGCCGACCGGCGGTACCGCCTGCTGATCGATGAGATTTACACGCAGCTCGCGGCCCAGTTGCCTGGTTTCTGCCCGATCGGTACTCAGGGCACGCTGCTGATTTCCTCGCCGCGGGCTCTCGTCTACTACCATGCCGATGGCCCGGCCTCCGTGCTGTGGCATATCCGCGGCCGCAAGCGGATCTGGGTCTATCCGGCCCTCGATACGCGCTACGCCGCGCGCGAAGCGGTGGAGGATATCTGCGCTGGCGCGCGCCACGAATACCTCCCGTTCCGCCCTGCCTATGACGAGGGCGCGATCAGCTACGAGCTCGAGGCCGGGCAATGGACCGCCTGGGCACAGAACGCGCCCCACCGGGTTACCAACGGGGACAGTATTAATGTGTCCCTCTCGACCGAATACTTCACCCGCGAGAGCCGGCGGCGCGCCCGCGTCTATGCCGCAAATCGATTCCTGCGCGTGCGCTTGGGTCTTCGAAACCTCTCGGCACTGGAGCACGGGCCGGTAGCGTGGATGAAGATGGCGACTCATGGATTGGCACGCAGAGCCGGGCTGGCTCCCGTGCGCATGAAGTGCCACGAGGCCACACTGCGCGTCGCACCTGATGCTCCGGGGGGCGTCGTCGGCCTTGGGGATGCCGGCAATCCGGGCAAGGTGCCCGCATGATCGAGGTGCGCTGCTTCGAGTCGCTCACGGAGGCCGAATTCCTGCGCGACGAGGTCAACGAGCTCAATCGCCGCTCCGCCCGACCCGATCCGTTCTCGAGCTTTGAGTTCTTCGAGACCTTCTTTCGCCATGAGGAGCTCTTTGCGCAAGAGGGCCGCCTGAAGCTGTGGTTTCTTACGGCCTCGAGCGCCGGGCGACTGATCGGCTATCTGGCGCTGCAACGCGTTACGCGCAAGGTCATGGGCATCCGGATATCGATGCTTGGCTTCCTCGTGACCCACGACACCGACCGGCCTCATCTGGTCGCGCAGACTGAATCCGTCGCGGCGGTGAGCGAGGCGTTCTACGCCTACCTTCTCGGCCGTCGGGCGGAATGGAGCTTCCTCGAGTTCCTCCAGCAGGACGACAGCTCCCCGCTGTTTCCGCCGCCGGCTGCGACCGACCTGCACGGCTACGTCGTGCGTCAGTGGCCGAGCCTCGCGAACGGCACCATCCGCGTGCGCTGGGGTACTTTGGCGGCGTACTCCGGATCGCTGTCGAAGAAGTTCCGTGGCAATGTGCATCGTCAGATGCGCAATCTGCTCGCCGCCGGCGAAGTCCAGTTTCTATCCTCGGAGGATGCCGGCAGTACGCCGGCACTGCTCGAGCTCTACATGATCGTCGAGCGGCGCAGCTGGAAAGCGCGGGCGGATGCGACGATCGGTCCCCACCCGCAGCGGGTCGGCTACATCCTGAGTCTGCTCGATGCAAAGCAGCCCATGCGGGTCTCGATTCACATACTGCTGCTCGACGGCATCCCCGTCGCCGGTCTCATCACCGGCGCGTATCTGACGGGGCTCTACGCGCTGCACACCGTCTACGACGACCGTTACAGCCGCCTGGCACCGGGGGCGGCCATGTTGCTGATGGGAGTCCGCCAGGCGATCGAAGGGCAGTACGCGTTTTTCAATCTGCTGTCGGGATTCGCGTACTTCAAGGCTCGCTGGCTGGCGGAAATCACCGAGACCCGTATCGCGCAGATCTACCGCGCGGGCGGTGTTATGTCCTGGCATCGATGGCTCGGCGATTGCAAGCGACGAATCCTGTCGGACGGCTCGCCAGGACGCTTTGCCCTGTTCAATGTAGTCCGGCGAACCCTCATGGGGAGCAAGACCGGGCCCGCTAAGACAACTGAGGCCGAAATCTCGCCGCCCGACCTCGATGAGCGGGCGCGCGTTGCGATGCTCGTCGCCGTGGTACGGCGGGGGCGCTGTGAATTCCTGTCGGCAACGGGCCTTGTGGCTGCGATGCCGTTCGGGAGTCTGCCGGCGGCCGACCTCGCGCCAGCGCGCGCCGCAGGCTCACAAGCAATCGCGCCGGTCGGTGCAGTCCCCCGGCCTGATCAGGCGGCCGCGGCAACCGGCAGAGCGGTCACACGAAACGACAGCATGAGCGTGCCGATTGCGCTGATCGATTCACCAATGAGCATGCCCATGAGCGCGCCAGGCACCCCGAAGCGGAGGATCGCCAGATAACTCGCCGCCAGCGACACCAGCGCGCTGCCGAGCGTCAGCAACGTGAGAGACCGGAAACGGCCCTGTGCCGCCAGCAGGTAGTTCATCTGATCGCGCATTACGACCACGAGAAAAATGGCGCACCACAGCAGCAGCAGCTCGTCACGATGGACGAACTGCTTGTGAAGAATGACCGTGAAGATCCATTCGCGGAACGACCAGAGAACGGCGGCATAGCAGAGCGCGGCGGCGCCTAAGATCGCGGCCGACATCCAAAGGCGCCGCCGCGCGGTTGGAGTCCCGTGCTGATGCAACCAGCCAGAGGCGAACGGCAGCATGAGTGAGCCGACGCCCATCGACAGCAGGTTCACGGGCATCAGCAGCAGGCGGGTTCCGGCGAGGGCGGCAACCGCGGCCACGTCCAGGGTACCGGCGACCAGGTACGTGTACCCCTGGCTGAAGGTCCAGTGGATCGCGGCACCGGCGGTCGCCCAGGCGGCGAGGGGAGCAATTTCCCGGAGAATGCCCGGCCGACCGCGGAGGTTCCATGGTTCCCGGCGGTGGAACGTCCGCGACAATGCGACGCCACTCAAGGCCGCCGCCAGCGTGATTGCGAGCAGGGCGACGGTCGCCGGTGCAGCGCTGCGGGTGGCGAGCCAGATGCCCGCGACCATGAGCAGCACATACAGAACATCCGTTCTCAGTACGTCCTGCGGGCGACGATTGGCGAACAGCACCATCCGGAAGTATTCGCGGTGCAGCGTCGCGAGCGTGGCGGCGGCCG
>Ga0070765_100001934_pt1 | contig 12877 bp, 8 predicted proteins | sample HubBroMetageWFT5_FD_71516 | JGI IMG/M metagenome (GOLD analysis project Ga0070765, IMG submission 71516) | Warmed and freeze-thawed soil microbial communities from the Hubbard Brook experimental Forest, New Hampshire - Hubbard Brook CCASE Soil... | ecosystem: Environmental > Terrestrial > Soil... | reverse complement strand
ACGACGGTCATGGGAACAAATGGCACGGTGCTGATCGATCGTGACGGCTACGAAATGTACGATCTGAAAGGAAAAAAGATGAACGAATTCAAGACCGGGTTGAAGACGCTATCTTCCGATCTCCTCGGCCGCGATTCGATGACGGATGCGCACTTCGCGAACTTTATCGCCGGAATCCGGAAAGGCGAGAAGCTGAACGCTCCGATCGCTGTCGGCAACGTTGCGGTGACTATGCTGCAACTGTCGAATATCGCCTGGGAAGTCAATCGGGAACTGCCCCTTGATCCGAAAGACGGAAAGATTCAAGACGATGCGGAAGCTATGAAGATGTGGGGACGGGAGTATGAGCCGGGATGGGAGCCACATGTTTAAGAGGAATGTCTCCCGCCGCGATTTTATCTGCTCGAGCGCGATGGCCGGAGCGGTGCTGGCTTCGCCACCTGGCATTGTTACTCTGACACAGAAGCCGAAAACTGCGGATAACGGCCATTCGGTTCGACTTGGGCTGGCCAGCTATACATTCCGGAACTTCACTCGCGCGCAATTGATCGGATTCATGAAGCAGCTCAACCTAAGCGAGTTGAATGCAAAAGATGTGAAGGATCATCTTCCGATGGATCGGCAGCAAGAGCAGGCAGCGCTGGCAGAATATGCTGCGGCGGGGATTCGTCTCCACGCCGCTGGCGCTATCTATTTCGCGAAAGATGAAGATGAGGATATTCGCAGTAAGTTTGAATACTGCAAACGGGCTGGGATTTCGGTAATCGTCGCGGGCGATCCGACACCGTCTACTCTGCCACGGATCGAGAAATTCGTGAGGGAATACGATATCCGCATCGCGATCCATAATCATGGGCCGGAGGATAAAGTGTGGCCCTCGCCTCTCGATGTGTTGAAAGCTGTGAAAGGGATGGATCGGCGGATTGGCTGTTGCATTGACGTCGGCCATACCGTTCGGGCTGGGACGGACGTGGTCCAGGCGATTCACGAAGTAGGACCAAGGCTCTTCAATATGCACATGAAAGATCTAACAGATTTTCAGAGCAAAGAGAGCCAGGTTGCGGTGGGAGACGGCATCATGCCAGTGCGGAAAATATTTGAGGCGCTGGCCGCGACGAAATATCAAGGCTTTGTGGATCTGGAGTATGAGATTCATCCGGACGATCCGATGCCGGGAGTGATCGCCAGCATCGCGTATATGCGAGGAGTTTCGACAGGGATGGGATACGCCTAGACAGAATGTTGATACCGAAGCAGACTTTCATTTCGAGGAAAAAGCACACATGTTAAATCGTAGAAGTTTTCTGAAGGTAGCAGGAAGTGCGACGGCAGGAACGGTTCTCGCAACGAAAGTGCACGCCCTGGCGACGGCCCGGCCCGAGCCTGTGGCACCCGTCTCGCCCAACGATCAGATTCAGCTCGCTCTGATTGGAGCCGGTATCCAAGGACAAGGAGACACGAAGTTTGCGGTGCAGGTTCCGGGAGTGAAGCTTGTCGCTGTCGCGGATTGCTACGACGGCCGGCTCCAACACAGCAAGGAACTGTGGGGCAATGACATCTTCACGACGCGCGATTACAAAGAGATTCTCGCGCGCAAGGACGTCGATGCCGTCCTGATTGCGACACCCGATCATTGGCACAAGCAGGCGGCCGTCGACGCGATGAAGGCGGGCAAGGACGTTTATTGCGAGAAGCCCATGATCCATCTCTACGAAGATGGCCCAGAGATGATCGAGACGGCTCGCGCGACGAACCGCGTCATCCAGATTGGAAGCCAGCGTGTGAGCTCGATCATTTACGCGAAGGCGAAGGAACTGCTAGCTTCGGGAGCGATCGGCCAACTGAACATGGTGACCGCGCATTGGGATCGCAATTCTTCGATCGGCGCGTGGAACTACACGGTTCCGCTCGATGCTTCGACCGAAACCTGCGACTGGCCGCGCTTTTTAGGGACTGCACCTAAAATTCCTTTTAATGCAGAACATTTTTTCCAGTGGCGCAAGTGGAAGGCGTATGGCAGTGGTGTGGCAGGGGACCTGTTTGTCCATCTGTTCAGCGGCACGCACTTCATTGCCGGGACGAATGGTCCGACGCGGGCCATGGCGACCGGCGGCTTGCGTTTCTGGAAAGACGGGAGAGATGCTCCGGATGTGATGCTCGGGCTGTTCGATTATCGGGAAGGATTCAACTTGAGCTTACGCGTGAACTTCGTGGACGGCGGCGAAGAGAGCGAAGGATTGATCTTCACCGGTTCGGAAGGGACGATGGAAATTGCCGGCAACTCGGTCAGCGTCGGCCGCACTCCGTTGAAGAAAGAGCCGGGCTACCTAGTCGGGACCTACACCGAGGCGATGCAGCAGCAGATTCAGGCGAGCTACAGAGAGAAGTATCCGGTGACGCATCCGTCGGGACCGCCAGCGACAGGATTCGAGAAATATGTGGCGCCCGACGGATACCACGATAATTATGACCACTTCAAGAATTTCTTTGCGGCAGTTCGATCGCGCCAGCCGGTTGTGGAAGATGCGGTATTCGGCTTCCGTGCTGCCGGAGCGGCCTTACTGAGTAATCTCAGTCTCGAACGGAGCGCCGTGGTGAAGTGGGATCCCGATGCGATGAAAATCGTATGACGTAACCACTGCGCGAACGAGTCTTCGCGATTGCGCGGCAGAGGCGGAAAATCAGGTTTCCGTTTTTAGCGAAACCGCGTCGAACAAAACGCAGCCGACCACGCTTCCTGCCAACCTGCGGCGCCGGCACAGGGCGCGGGGGAGTTTGCGTCTGGAACCTCGGCCGGGAGCGTAATCGCTGGTGACGGCGGAGGATCGACCTGCAGATAGTGATGGTGTCCGTAGTTCCAGGCATCTGGAATTTGGAAGGGAGCCTGGAAGTTGCCGGGTTTGGGATTTGCTGGTCCGCAATGACCGAGCGCCGCATGCCACCACGGATGGCCTGCCGTGAGGATGCCTCCGACAAAATTCCCCAGAGGAAACAGGGCAGAAAGCACATCATCTTTATAGGACGCCAGGATGGAGACCGTTTGGACCTTCGCCGCGGCGGCCTGAAATTCTGTAATCAGGCAATTGTCGTCGATGGCTCCCGCCATGAGCGTGACGCGCCGGACGGGAAGATTCACCTTCAGGATCGTTTGCAGAATCACCCGGGCGCCAAGGCTGTGCGAAGCGAAGGAGATGCTGGCGGCGTCTGCAAAATTGGCATCGATGAATGGAGCGACGAGTTGACCAGCGTCGTCCGCGACCCGCGGCTCGAGGGGATAGTCGAGACCCTGACCCCAGACTGAATCGCCCGGCCATAGCAGCCCAAGAAAAATAGATGGCGGAGCTAGTTGCAGGAGTCCCTCCCAGTTCGAGAGACAACCGATTCCATCCTGCCGGTTGACCTTGAAGCCGTGAGTACCGATCAGTACATTGTGTCCACGAATGTCGTTTCGTAATTGCAGCAGATCGTAGCTCTGATAATTGTTGAGATTGGTCCCTTGGCTGACAGCCACTGTCGTGGCTAAGTCGCCGCCAACCGAATCGAGCCGAACATCGAGGAAGCGTGTCATTGCGTGTCCTACTTTTTTACCAACTGGAGGGTATTCACGGCGGTTGCCAAAGCGGTGGAGAGATCTTTCGCGATGGGAGCCAGTGGTGTAGCGAGCAAGCCAACCAGCACGGCGGCCGATGTTGGGAGCGGAGAAGTCATCGTGGCGTTGCCAACGATCGCGAGCACAATCGCGACGATCCCCGCGAGTGCTCTCGTCCAGTTGCGATAAATGTTGTCAGCGTGCTGATAGGTCTCATCGAGCAACGCAGTAAGGATGAGGTCAAAGCGCGCGTAGACATCGCTTTGCGTAGTGTTAAGCGGCGTCGACGCTGCCATATTTGCCGCGATCGTACTTAACGTCGCGGCGTCCACTCCTGTTGCCTTCGCCAACTCGGCGGCATTCGCAGGGTTGAGGTTCAGCTTGATCAGTGATTTTGCAATCGCCTTTTGGCTGCCCAAGTCGGTCCCGTTGAACCAGTTCGCCTGAAGAGTGCCCAAGATATTGCTCTGAGACAATGCGTTGACCGGTTGACCAGGCGTCAACGACCGGATCAGAGTCTTGATTCCGCCGAAGCCGATGTGATTCACTCCGCCGCCGAGCGCTTTGGTGGCGTCCACCAGACCGAAGGCGGCTGTGCCTAACCCTCCGATCGCGGTAATAATCTGCGGCAGACTCCGCATATCCATCGTAGTTCCTCGCTTTCGCGCACAGCCCGCGGCGAAGTCTACTGAGCTCGCGCGCGATTCTGTTGTGTGATGTTGACTGCCCCTTAGGTTCGGTCGCAATGGCCGTGAAGCGCCTACGCAAATATGTCCCGCGAAGTCTGGAAAACTTCGAGTACAGCCCTCCAGAACGTTACTGATTCTCGTCTTTCACTGATCCGGTAATCGCGAGGGGAAGTGAATGTTTGCCGGAGTCGAGCATCAACGCGGCGCCATGCTAACTCTCGGTGCCAAGGGACTCAACTGAAAAAGAGGGCCGTTACGAAAATAGAACGGGCGCGGCCGGAACGAGGGTAACGGTCGAACGCTTGGCCTTGTGGTATCCCGTCAAAGTGCGGAGAGCACACGACGATTGCGAAGTGCTGAAACACCGCGCTCTGCCTTGACTCCCAGGCCCTCATGTTTTTGCGCGAAATGCCGATGGAAGTTCATGTCCGGTTGGAAGCCAGGCATCGGCCCTTTGGTCATGTGACATATGGCACTAGTGGATGGTTACCTGAGGTTACCAAGTTCCGTTACGGTCTAGCCCCATTCTGCACGTTCTTGCGATGGTCTGGGTTCCCTGCGGACGGTACTCTCTAACCATGATGCGTTACACGAAATCATCCTTTACCGGACGCCAGAACATCCAAGACAGCTTCACCTCCGGTGCAAGGTTACGAAGGGGAACTCATACTATGAAACGCGCCCTCTCTTCTGTGTTCGTACCATTGGTACTTGTTGCCAGCGCCATGGCAGGAGAACTGCCTTCTGCTCCGAGCAGCGTGATGAATGCCATGCCGGCCATCGTGATCGCAACCCCGGCCGTGCAGCCGACGCGCATCGTTAATTTTCGCACTGAAAACAAGGTAGTCGACCAGAAGTTCATCGCATTGTCGATCGTCTCAGCGGGCAGCACGTTTGCCGACTCTTATACGACCTTGTTTGCCCGGGAGAACTGGCTGGCTGGAAAGAAAAACGTATGCAACGCTGAGGTAGAGTCCGCGTACCTGTATGGAACTCATCCGACGGTCGCCCGTGCCTACGCTGTGGCCTCGGTGAAGAGCGTGGGGTCGATCGCCGCCTCGTACTACCTTCGCAAGCACCACAGCAAGCTCTGGAGCGTGCCCCTAATCGGCAACGCCATCTCAAGCCTGCAGGGTACGACGCAGAACATGATCGCGTGCAACTAAAAGAAGAAAAGCTCCGGAGCTAAGAAAGCTCCGGAGCCTGGGATTAGTGGAAAGTGGATTACTGAACGGTAAGAGTGAGTGGCACCGAGTGATGCAAGCCACCGGACGTTGCGGTAACTGTGATCGAGTACGTTCCCGCTGTAGTTCCCGTCGAGCCCTGAGATTCAATTCCCGTTCCGCCAGCGCAACCGGACATAAACAACATTGCCGGGATGAGCAGGGCCAGCAGAATTAGAATCGTTCCCTTCTTTCTCAAGCGCTTTGAAATCAGCAAGAGTCCGAAGATGCCGAATCCTTGCATGTGCACAAAGAAAGCAAAAACGGGCTGTCGATGCTCGGCCAGAACAGGCAAGGCCTTCGCAGAGGTGGCAACCGTAGCTACGGTCACCGTTACGGACGCAGGATTCGAGCCTGGAGTAATCGAAGCAGGCGAAACGCTGCATGTCGAAGATGCAGGCGCTCCACTGCACGACAATTGAATCGGGCTGGTAAAGGATCCGCCGACCGGGGAAACGGACAACGCAAACGTAGCCGTTGCTCCGGCTTTGACTGACGTGGAACTACTCGACGTTGTCAGAGCGAAATCCGATCCGGATCCCGCCAGCGCGACGCTTTGCGAACTCCCCGAGCCACTATCAGTGATCGTCAGAGAGCCGCTCAGATTTCCAGAAGCAGTCGGCGCAAACTTGACGTTCGCCGTGCAGGAATCGCCCGCAGAAAGAACGCCGGGACAGTTATTGGTCTGCGAGAAGTCTCCGGAAATCTCGACGTTGCTAATATTCAGACTCGCATTGCCTTGATTTGAGAGCGTCACGGTTTGGGCTGCGCTTGATCCGCCCACTGGAACGCCCGAGAATTGAAGGTTGGCTGGAGTCAAAGAAACGATTGCGGCCAAGCCATTCCCACTCAGGCTGATGGTGTGCGGCGATCCGGCTGCGTTGTCGTTGATGACGACTGTTCCCGCACGTTGTCCTGCTGCGGTCGGGGTGAAGGTCACCGACAGAGTGCAGCTACCGGCTGCGGGAACGTTGGATCCGCAATTGTCAGTTTCCGCGAAATCTCCCGTGGTTGAGGTCGAGGCAATGGTCAGCGCTGCGCCTCCCATGTTCCGAAGAACGACTTGCTGCTCGGAACTAGTCGATCCTACTTGCAGCGACGAAAATTGCAGAGCGTTAGGAGTGAAAGATGGCAACGGAGCGGAAACAGCTTCGATCTTCGTAATGAAAGCATCCGTATTTCCCGCCAGTTGATTCTGGAAAGCTTGTTGTGTGGTGGGAAAGTCCGTCGAATCGGTCGTGCCGGTGACGTACAGATTGCCTGCCGCATCCAGAGCCATTGCAGCGGCGTTCTCATCTGCGCTGCCGCCCAGGTAAGTGGCAAAGAGTTGGGAGCCCGCCGCAGGATCAATCTCCACTAGCAGAATGTCGTTTCCGCCGGCATAAGGTTCGAGTCCGTTGACGGTGTTGAACGAGTTGTTGGAAGTGGTGGATAGCACGTAAGCGTCGTTGCTCTGATCGAGAAGAATCGCCGCCGGGGCAGCATAGTTATTCGCTCCCAGGAACGTGGAGTACACAAGCGTGGAAGCGGTCGCGTCAAACTTGGTGACGAAGGCGTAGCTGCAAGCGACGCCGGAGACCGACGGATCGCAGATCCCGGTTGAGGTGATCGGGAAAGAACCGTTGCTGTACGCCAATCCCGTGATATACGCCGAACCAGAAGCATCGACGGCGATCGCGTGAATATCCGTGAAACCAGAAGGCTCGTAGAAGTATGTCGAATATTGCAAATTGCCGGCGCTGTTGATTTTGCTTACGAATCCGACAAAAGCGTTCATCTGTGTCGAGTCCGTACCGAGATAGGCGCCGGATGTGGTAGGGAAGTCGTACGTATTGGTCGCGCCGGTGACGTAAGCATTGCCAGCTGAATCGAGCGCCATTCCAGTGATGCCGGAGACTGGTTCGGTCCAGCAGGGGTTGCCACCGCAGTTGTCGGGCACATTGGAGCTGCCGGCAAGATAGGTGGAGTACACAAGCGAAGAGCCGTCGGGAGTAAATTTTGTCAGGAAACCGTAGTTGCCGTAGAGGCCACCCTGATTGGTCGGTGCGGTGGACTGATAAGCGTTGGCAACGGGAAAGTTGGTTGAAGAAGTAACTCCTGCAACCAGCACATTCGACAAATTGTCGATTTGTACGCTGTTCGGTTCATCCGAGCCGTTTCCGCCGAGATAGGTCGAGTACAAAAGAGCCGAGCCGTCGGCAGAGACCTTCGTCAGGAACGCGTTGAACGAACCGGGATAGGTGGACTGAAAGGCATTAACCACCGGGAAGTCGCTGGATGCAGTGCTTCCTGCGATGTAGACTTCGTTGGAGCTATCGAGGACAAGAGCGTAACCGAAATCTTCATTGCTGCCGCCGATGTAGTCTGCGTAGATGAGATTCGATCCGGTCGGGTCAAACTTTGCTACGAAAACGTGATCCGTTCCGGGCGGCAATGAACCCAGAGTGGCCAGCGGGAAATCGGACGAGTCCGTGTATCCCGTAACATAGACGCTGCCCGTGCTATCGACTGCGATCCCTGTGGGCTGATCGTCGCCGCTTCCGCCCAGATAAGTCGAGTAGTCCAACACTGGATCGATGACCAAGGGGTTGGCGGAATTGTAGTCAGCAACCTGAAATCCGACGCGGGTTGCGCTCTTGATGACATATCCGCCTTGCAGTGGCGCGCGCATCCCGTTCACTTCCTGGTATACGGTCGGCGCGTGAAAGTGCAGTTCGCTTGAGGCCAATTTGACGATCAGGTCGCCTTCAGTGCCGATCGTGAGCTGGTTAGCGCCTTTGATTTCAAATTGAATCTTGGTTGGATCGGCATGCGGCGCGACGGCGAAATCGTACTCAAGCTGCCGGTGATTTCCGTAATAGATCAGATCAACACCGGGATAGACGTTTGTGTACCGCACCTGGCGATAGGTCTGTACGTTGGTGCGCCATTTTGTCCTATCGTTGCCGATGAAATAGTTGGCGCGTCCGGGTTGCGGATCTTCTCCGACTGCATTGATGTTGGAGGCGGCTCCGACAAGTTTGAACTCCAATGCGGTATTCGCCGAACGTTTCTGTTGGGACGACGGAGTGGAAGTATTGGCCGGGTTTGCCAGTTCTGTGGGCCGCAAACTCAGGACAATGCCATTGGCCGTCAGAAATGCGGTGTAGCCCTTGGCGCGCGAGAGAAACCTTACCTGCGGGTCGGTCTGGCCCCGATTCTCCTCGAACGTCAGCGGCAATTGGCCGTAACGAGCAACTTGCGGAGCGATCTTCGCCGGTTGTTGTGCCGGGCAGACGGTCGCTGCGAGTGCCACCGATAGAATCCTGCAGATATTCTTAACGCGCATAGTTAGTCCCCTTGTATGTGCTGGAGGTAGTTGCATCGTCCGTTCTCAACCGTCGTTGGGTAATCTGGGGGAGGGGGTGACTCGCAACGACCACGGACGCAATGTATATTGCACGACCGTTGCCAGCGAGGCTCAGTAGTAGATGAGGACTAACATCTATCGATTGAGGTAGTTAGCTAACGTTGCAAGATGACAAGATTTGGCAAGCAGTCTGTATTCAGGAATTGTGTCCCGGAGCTGAACAGTGACGATCGCCTAACTTATATAGAATAAAGGCACTATTACCTGCGACGGGCCTGGAAAGAATGGAAACTTCGGTGCGGTCGAGAGACGTTTCCTAGCAGAGCTTTTACAGCGCGCCTGCAAGGCAAGGCATTTCGGCGTCTTCGAGCTGTGCCAGTTCGGCGGCCAACCAGGTCTCGAGCGCCTCAAGGTCGTCTTCAGCAACGAAAGAGAAGCGTAATCCAGCCCGGCCTGAGCTATTCGCATTCACAACTTTGCCAGTCACATGGATTTGACGGTCACCCGCGGGAAGCCCAAAAGTAGCTAATACCTCTTGATTGATTTGCAGAGGTTGCTCGCATTGCAGCGCGAGGCCGCCGATGCTGAGGTCGCTGATTCGCGCGCCAACGAGTCCATGGTCAGTGACCCGAACCGATATTGGTATATCAACGGGAACACGCGCCGCGCGCCTGCGATTCTGAAGCATAGTGCCGTAAGCCGCACGCATGCAGCGGCCCGCATGTTCGGCATCGGCAGGCTTGTGAATCATGAAGTTTGCCCCGACAAGAAGGGCGTGTGTTTCGGCTCCAGGATTCACCAGCGCGACGATCGTTGAATTGCTGTTGGGGGAGGATTTTCGCGCGGAGCGCACAATGCGGGTCGTGGTGTCGGTGTCCTGCCAATCGATAATGATGGCATCGAGTCTTCGATGAGTCACAGCGTCGACGGCGGTTCCGAACTCCTGGCAAACCTCGGTCTGAATCGAGAAAGTGCTTAAGACCTGATTCATGACTCCGAGCACTTCAGTGTCATGACTAAACAGAAGACCATCCAGCCGGATTTGAGGTGTCATAGCACATAACATTCAGCACGTATGCCTCCAAAAGAATGAGGCGTGCTAACCCACTCAATACAGTAGCGATGTCGTTCCAAAAGCGCTGCGCTGAAACTTGGCGACCCCAGCGATCGTCCGAAGTAGAGACGATTTCCAGTTCATGGACAAGGACGGAGTCAATTCGGACGCTTGAAAGCGGCGGTCTAAAAGGTTGATTCGCGCCCTTTCAGCTGTCAGTGTGCTCGGGGAATCTATGAGTGGCAAGCGACTAGTTGTAAGTCAGGTTCCTTCCACATGTCTAAGTCGACTGAATCCGCCCTTGAAAGCGCAATAAACCGAGTGTAATCATCGCCTAAGAAATCCGAAGTTGATCGCTGTTCGCGTTTCGTAACAGAATATGACGCGGACTGGGTTCGAAGCGTAACGCTCGATACACTCGCACTTACCGTGTAGCCACATCGAGGTGTTCGTTTCTACGATCGTCATCGAATCCGAGACTTAGTGCTCTTCAGTTACGGCTACCGATGTGCGACAAGTCTTCCCAACTATTCTGCAATCTCCTCCTCGACAACCCTTTCCATCTCGAGGGCATCGAAGGCGCACTTGACGCGCTGCGTTTCCCGCTGCATGTTGAGACGGACTGTGCAATCCGCCACAGGCCCCTGAAGCAAAGAAGTGATCACGTTGTCCGCATTTGGCGGAGCCCATATCTTCAACCGCTCAGTTCGGGTGCGCCGTTATTGCTGCGAAATTGGAAGAGTATGCACGCAGGGACAGTGGTTCGACGTAACGAATCATGTCCCTTGGAGCCTTGATGAACGCGAGTGATCCCTTTGTTGTCTTGGTGATCGACGAAGACGCACAAAATCTGAATCTGGTTCGAACGGCGCTCGAACAGCATGGCCTTCGAATCGTAGCGGCTGAAGATCCAGAGGCAGGTTTCGCTACATTTCTTCGGATCCGGCCGAGAGTCGTGCTGTTGCGATTGGAAATGAAGAAGGTGGCGGGGATGGAACTGCTAGCACGAATGCTCGCAGTCGATCCCGGAGTCGATGCGATCCTGATGGCCGCCGATTACTCGACGGAATCTGCCGTTGCAGCGATCAAAGAGGGCGCTTGCGACTACATGACGAAGCCTCTCGACATCGCCAAACTACGATCTCGAATCGTTGGGCTGCATGCAGATGCTGAGCAACGTCGCAAAACTCTGAACCTCGATCTTGAGATGGTGGAGGCGTACAGCTTCGAGGGAATTGTCGGACGCAGTCCGCTGATGCTCGAAGTGTTTGCAAAGGTGCGCCGCATAGCGCCGCATTTCAGAACAGTTCTGGTGACCGGACCCACGGGGACAGGAAAGGAGTTGGTGGCACAAGCGCTGCACCGGCTAAGCTCCGCGGCTCGCAACAAATTCGTCGTGTGCAATTGCTCGGCTCTGGTTGAGAGCTTGCTGGAGAGTGAGCTGTTTGGACATGTGCGTGGAGCATTTACCGGGGCCGTGCAGGACAAGGCTGGGTTATTCGAGCACGCAGACGGTGGAACGATTTTCTTGGACGAGATCGGTGAGCTGTCTCCGAATGCCCAAGCCAAGCTTCTGAGGGTTCTGCAGAATCGGCAAATCCAGAGGGTAGGGGCGGTGGTTCCACGCGACGTGAATGTTCGTGTAGTGGCGGCGACCCATCGCAACCTCAAGACCATGGTGAAAGAGGGGAAATTCCGCGAAGACCTGTATTACCGCTTGGCGATGATCGATCTGCAATTGCCGCCGCTGGCCAGCCGGAGAGAGGATCTTCCGCTTCTGATCCGACACTTCGTCGAGAAATTTGCGTCTGAGTATAAAAAACCGATCGCTGGACTCTCCCGCCGCGCACAACTCCGCATGGCTGCATATCCCTGGCCCGGCAACGTACGCGAACTGGAGAATGTAATCGGCAATGCGTGCATGATGGTCGACGACACCGTCATTGATGTCGGTGATCTGCCGGAGCGTTTCCGTGAACGTCTGGCCGGTGAAGCCACGGCCGATGACACCCTGCTGTCGCTGGAAGAAGTCCAGAGGCGCCACATTCTTCGTGTGTTGGAAGGAGTGGGAGGGAACAAGGCAAGGGCGGCGGAAGTGCTCGGTATCGGACGCGCTACGATCTACGAGTTGCTGTCGAAAATGAAAGCCCCACAAAGCGCCTCGAGATGAAGTGCGGCTTGTCTCAGGGCGTCATTTTCCCGTGGCGAGATAGTCTTGCGGAGGGACACCGAAGGCATCGGCAACACGCTTGAAGAAAGCAAAAAGGGCAGCGATATATACAGCTTCTGAAATCTCTTCCTCTTTTCATCCGACCATGCGCAGCTTTTCGACGTCTTCCGCCGTGGAACGGTAAGCCGCGTGAGTAATCAGTTCCACATATTGCAACAGGGCGCGCTCGTCCGGCGTCAGCTGTGCTTCGTCTAACTTGCCTTCGACGAGCAACGGTTCACGGCGGCAAAAATCAGCGTACGCATTTCGAAATGGCGATAAGGTACCGGGCGAAAGAGCTACGCGGCAATAATACGAAAACACTATCAGTAGAGTTTGCTGTTACGGCGACGGATACGAGTGCGAATACTTCTTTCGCATTATTGACTGTCTGTTACACGTCCCTATAATCGCCGCACTTCAAATCTGTGGGCGAATTCTCGCGCGCGGTCTCCGATGCGACGAGAAGGTGTTTTGCGAAATCAATTGCGATTCGTGAGAACGAATGGGGAGAAGCATGCCTAGCGCGAAGACTCTGACGTTGTTTGTGGTGACACTTCTGACAAGTTTGAATGTTGCCGGACAGCAGATAACGGGCAGCATCCGCGGAGCGGTGGTGGACCCAAGCGGGGCGATCGTGCAGGCTGCCACCGTCACTGCAAAGCAGACCGAGACCGGGTTGGCTCGCAGCTCGGTGACGGATCGCCAGGGAGAATATGTCCTCGTCGAACTTCCGATCGGGCATTATCAACTAGAAGTTCGCG
>Ga0070765_100001931_pt1 | contig 12885 bp, 8 predicted proteins | sample HubBroMetageWFT5_FD_71516 | JGI IMG/M metagenome (GOLD analysis project Ga0070765, IMG submission 71516) | Warmed and freeze-thawed soil microbial communities from the Hubbard Brook experimental Forest, New Hampshire - Hubbard Brook CCASE Soil... | ecosystem: Environmental > Terrestrial > Soil... | reverse complement strand
CAAATTCTCGAACAGCAACTGCTGCTGTCCGGTGAGGAAGCGCAACTGGAGCCAGCGGAAGATGTAGTCCATGATCGACTTGGCAAAGCCGATCTCGCCGTTGCCGCTCCAGCCGCTAGGCTCGAAGCGGGTGTGGGCGAATTTCTCGCACAACAGTTTCAGCGGCACCCCATGTTGCAACGCGATGGATACCGCGCAGGCGAAGCTGTCCATCAGGCCGCTGACCGTCGAGCCTTCCTTGGCCATGGTGATGAAAATCTCGCCCGGCTCGCCGTCGGGATAAAGCCCGACAGTGATGTAGCCCTCGTGATCGCCGACTTTGAATTTGTGGGTAATCGAAGCCCGCTCTTCCGGCAGGCGATTGCGGACTGCTCTCGGTGGCGCATTCAAATCTGCTTCAACCACAGAGGGCACAGGGGTCACAGAGGCGCCACTGCTTTGGGCAGTTTTGGTCCCCGCAGCGCTAAGCGGCTGCGACTTCTTGCAGCCATCGCGATAAATAGCCACCGCCTTAACACCCAATTTCCACGACTGGATGTAAGCCTCCATGATGTCTTCGACAGAAGCATTCTCCGGCAGATTGACGGTCTTCGATATAGCCCCGGATATGAAAGGCTGCGCCGCAGCCATCATCTTGATGTGGCCCAAGTAAGAAATCGACCGAGTCCCCTTAGCCGGCTTGAAAGAGCAATCGAAGACGGCAAGATGCGCATCCTGAATATGCGGCGCCCCCTCGATGGTGCCGGTAGCGTCAATGTAGCTGACGATCTTGTCGGCTTCATCGTGCGAGTAGCCAAGCTTGAAGAGCGCGGTGGGCACGGTATTGTTGACGATCTTAATCATGCCGCCGCCGACCAGCTTCTTGTACTTAACCAGCGCCAAATCAGGCTCCACTCCAGTTGTGTCGCAGTCCATCATGAAGCCTATTGTTCCGGTGGGGGCCAGGACTGTTACCTGGGAGTTGCGGTAGCCGTGTTTTTCGCCGTTGGCCAGGGCTTCGTCCCAGCAGGTTTTGGAGGCTTCGAATAATGTCGTCGGGACGTTGGTTTTGTTTATGTTGTTGACCGAGGCGCGGTGCATTCTTATTACGTCTAGGAAGGGTTCGCGGTTTATGTACCAGCCGGGGCAGGCGCCTCCGGGCATGGCGTTAGATCCGAGATTAGTTTCGGCCAGGCCTTTTTGTGTGGGCTCGGTCGCTGGAACCAGCGGCGGGCATAGTTCGGCGATGCGCGAAGACTGCAAGTAGGCCTGGCCGCACATGATTGCGGTTACGCAGGCGGCGTAGTCGCGGCCGGCGTCGGAGTCGTAGGGTAGTCCGGCGGCCATTAATAGTGCGCCGAGATTTGCGTAGCCTAGACCTAGCGGACGATAGTCGTGCGAGTTGCGTCCGATCATTTCAGTGGGGTAGCCGGCGTTGTCGACGATGATTTCCTGCGCGGTGATTAGGACATCGACCGCGTGGCGATAGGCTTCCACATCGAAGGTGCCGTTGGGCGCGAACTTCAGAAGATTCAGACTGGCCAGGTTGCAGGCTGAGTCGTCTAAGAACATGTATTCGCTGCACGGGTTCGACGCGTTGATGCGATTCGTGTTTTTCGAGGTGTGCCAGCGGTTGACGGTGGTATCGAATTGCATGCCGGGATCGCCGCAGCGCCAGGTGGCGTCGGAGAGGCGGAACATCAGGTCTTTGGCTTTGAAAGTTTGCATGGGCCGACCGTCTTTTACGGCGCGAGTGGAGAAGTCGGCATCGCGGAGAACGGCGTACATGAAGTCGTCATTCACGCGGACGGAGTTATTGGCGTTCTGAAAGAAGATGGAGGAGTAGGCGTCGGAGTCGGGATGGGAGCCGTCGTATCCCATGGCGACCAGAGCGTGAGCCTTGGCTTCCTCTTTCGACTTGCACTCGATGAAGTCGATGATGTCAGGATGGTCGATGTTGAGGATGACCATCTTGGCGGCACGGCGAGTCTTGCCGCCGGACTTGATGACGCCGGCGAAGGCGTCGAAACCTTTCATGAAGCTGAGCGGACCGCTGGCGGTGCCACCTCCGCTGAGGCCCTCGGTGGAAGAGCGCAGCGTGGAGAGATTGGTGCCGGTGCCTGATCCCCACTTGAAAAGCATGCCTTCGGTCTTAGCCAAAGTGAGGATGCTGTCGAGCGAATCTTTTACCGAGTTGATGAAGCAGGCGGAGCATTGCGGCTTACTGTAGCCGGTGATGCCGAACTCGATGCGGCCTAGAGCCGGATTCCAGTGCCAGTTAGTGGCATCGGAGTTGGGTTCGATGCGATCGCAGCCGACGTTGAACCAGACGGGCGAGTTGAAGGCCGCATATTGGCGGAGAAGGATGTGAGCGAGTTCGTCGTGGAAGGTTGCGCCGTCTTCGGGAGTCTTGAAGTAGCCCTGGGATAGTCCCCAGTCGCGGATGGTTTCGGCGACGCGGGAGACGAGTTGACGCACTCCGGTTTCGCGTTCGGGTGTGCCTACCGTTCCGTGCAGATATTTCGAGGCCACGATGTTGGTGGCGGTCATCGACCAGTCTTTGGGGATCTCGACGTCTTTTTGCTCGAAGAGGATGCCGCCCTGAGCATCGGTGATGGCGGCGGTGCGGAGCTCCCATTCGATTTCGTCGTAAGGCGAGACGCCGGGTTTGGTGAAGAGGCGGCGGAAGGTGAGGCCGGGAGATTTCTTGGTGGCGGCGGTCGTCGGGTTCACAGATGCAGCAGTGGTCTCGGCGGCATTGGAGGCTCTCTTCTCAGTAATTTCGGCCATCGGGGGCTCCGTTCTTCTTAATTGTCTAGTTCAATTCTATCGATCTAACTGCGACTAGGGGACAAACTGGTCTTGTCGGCGTCCGGCGCTTTTGCCCAATTTGGGGCGCTCGCGTCTTTGGTTGTTTCTGCGGTTTCTGCCAAGAGCCTGGATCCCAAGCTTGATTCGAGACGGACATCTAGCCCAGTCTGCAGCAGCGATGCAAAACCGTGGCGGGCTAATGATTCATCCACCAACTGGATAAGTTCGATCATCGAATCCTCGAATCTCCTGCCTTGAGGCGAAAGGAATCCGCACCCTCCGGTCGAGGCATCTTCCACAGTTGCATTGTCAAAAGTTGTCGTTCCCCGAGGGGGAGACCGGGGAACGGCCACCGCACACCAAATTCACTCGTTTGGCGGGGCAGCACGGGTCACCTCGGCCACGCTCTCCGCCCCTGTTTCCTACCCATTAATTACTGCCTATGGGATGGAAACAGTAATCCCGCCGGTAGTGGCTGTCAAGAGGTAATCACTATATATTGTATCTCAAAGTAATTAACGGCGCAGATGCCCATTTGCGCCCCGGTTATCCACAAAGGGTGATTTCCCACCCAAACCGGAACTAATCAGAGGCCATTCTTCGACCGCCGCCGGACCCATTATCACGTAGATATCCTCGAAGATCCGGCGTGGAGCGATGCGGCGACTGCCGTCTGAAGACTCGACCAGGTAATCACCTGCCTGTCCACTGTGTTCGCGACCGAGCGCGTCGACGAACGCGAAGGGCTGAGCGAGTTGTTTGGCTTTGATCAAAAAACGAGTGCGATAGATGTTCCATTCTGCAGACGGTTTCCTCACGTGCGTTCACCCTTGGGGGAGGGAGAGTTAGTTTTGTGGATGCAGGCTGGTCGAGATTTCATTTAAGGGTGAGGAGAATCTACTCGCGGGAGGGAGTGAGGTCAATTCCAAAAGATTGGTGCAGAATAAGCCCGCAGATTTTCGCAGAAGACGCAGGTAGAAATTTATCTAAACCTCGGCCTGGTGGGCTCTTCGGGAGGCTGCGAGGGTTGACATCTCGGGAAGTGAGAACACTTCACGCCGCAATTTCCACACATCACGCACAGGAAATGCAGAAGCAAGATCCGCCACGGATTTTGCGGATCACGCGGATCAAACCAACACGCAGCCACAGAGGGCACTGAGGAGCACAGATTAAAGCCACAAGGAGGGCAGGTGCGCAGACACCTGCCCTCCCTGTGATCAGTGGTTTTTCTTACTTGGTTGCTAATGCGGGTTCGCGGTGGGACTGGAAGGTCTCTAGGCGCTTGTTGATTTCTTCCCAGTCTGCCAGGTTCCACCAGGCCGCCAGATATTCGGGGCGGCGGTTGTTGTACTTGAGGTAGTAGGCATGCTCCCAGACGTCGTTACCGAGAATGGGGAAAAGGCCCTGGGAGATGGGGTTGTCCTGGTTGGGCGTGGTCACGATCTGAACGCTGCCATCGGGTTTGCCCGCCAGCCAGACCCAGCCGCTGCCGAACTGCTTGACGCCGGCCTCGTTAAACTTGGTCTTGAAGTCATTGAAGTTGCCGAATGTCTGCTGAATCAGCTTGGCGATGGGGCCGGTGGGTTCGCCGCCAGCGTTGGCTTTCATGATCTTCCAGAACATGCTGTGGTTCATGTGGCCGCCACCGTTGTTGCGCACCGTGGCGCGAATGTCATCGGGGATCGCATTCAAATCACGCAGCAGTTCTTCGACTTTCCTGGATTGCAGGTTGGGATATTTTTCGAGGGCAGCGTTCAGGTTCTTCACGTAGGCGCCGTGGTGCATGTCATGGTGAAGCTTCATGGTTTGGGTATCGATGACAGGCTCCAGGGCCGAGTAGTCATAGGGCAGTGATGGAAGTTCGTGGGGCATGGTTTTCCTCCTGGGTTACAGATGATTGTACTGGTATCGGGGATGCATTGGCAGATTTCGGCCGCAGATTTCGCTGAATACACAGATTAAAGACCCTCACCACACAGGGCACAGAGAACACGGAAGAATGCATCGGCAGATCTCGGGGTTTGTTGTAGTCTTGTGCGCATGAAATCTCGAGCGTTTCTTCTCTTACTCGTCGGGGTGATGCCGGCTGTGGGGCAGCATCTGGTTCCGCAGCCTGTGTTTAACGCGATTGCCGGGGAGTACTCCGGGGAGGCGGCGCAAGAGAATGATCGACAGATTGTGCAGTATCACCGCATTCAGGGCAGTCCGATGATGGCCCAGGTGGCGGAAAAAGTTGTTCTGGCCAAGTTGCGGGATTGGGGGATTGAAGCGGGGATTGAGCAATTTCCTTCGGACGGCAAGACCCGGTACCAGACTTATGTGTCGCCGATGGGCTGGGACATGCGGGGCGGGGAGCTTTGGGTGGAAAGTATTGGAGGCGCGAGCGGTTTTGTGCCTTTTCGCATGTGCCGCTTCAGCGATGTGCCGATGTGCGTTTCTACTTATTCGAAAGGTGGGGACTGGACGGGGGAGTTGGTCGAGGTGGGCTCGGGAACCAGCGACCGCGACTATGAAGGCAAGGACGTTCGAGGGAAAGTGGCGCTGGCTTACGGCTACGCCGCCGTTGTGGTGCGGGCTGCAGCCATCAAGCGCGGGGCGGTGGGAGTGGTGATCTATCCCCCGCCGGGGGACCGGGCGGACCATCCTGACATGGTCCGCTACAACGGGATCTGGCCGCGGGCGGAAGAGTTAGACACGACGGTTGGCGGATTCCAGATTTCGCAGAACCAATACACGCAGCTGCGGCAGCTGATGAGTCATGGCGCGGTGCGGGTGCATGGGAAGATCGACGCGACGCTCGGGGCGGGACAACTCACGGTGGTGCATGCGTGGATTCGGGGCAGCCAGCATCCCGAGACCGAGGTAGTGATCTCCGGGCATCTCGACCATCCCAAGTGGAGCGCGAATGATAATGCCAGTGGCTCGGCGGCGATGCTGGAGATGGCGCGCACGCTACACCGGCTGATTGCGTCAGGGAAACTGCCAGCGCCGGTGTTTAGTCTCCACTTTATGTGGGTACCGGAGTTCTTCGGCACGTTCGCCTACGTCACGAAGCACCCTGAGGCGCGGAGTTGCAAGGGATGGGATGATCCAAGGCAGAGTTCTGTGAACCAGACAAAGCCGGGGCCTTGCATTGCCCTGAACCTGAATATGGACATGGTGGGCGAGGACACGGTCAAGACCAATTCGCGGTTCTACATCACGCGGACGCCGGATTCGGTGAGTGGATCGTTGAACGCGAGGATGGCCGACGTTCTGGCGCAGACGCGGGAGGCGAATCTTTTCGCTCCCGCAGGCAGTAGAAATTATTGGCCGGCGGAGATGACTGCATACGCGCAAGGCAGCGATCACGACGTGTTTCTTGGGTTGGGGATTCCGGCGACCATGTTGGGGCATGAGCCGGATTGGACGCACCACACCAGCGAAGATACGCCGGACAAAACGGATGCCACGGAACTTCGTCGCGTCGGAGTGTTGACGAGTGCGGCGGCGTACTGGGCAGCGGTGGATGATGCCGATGCGAACCAACGGCTAGAGATGGTGGCACGAAGCGCGAGGATTGCCGACTATGCGGGGAGGATTGCGGAGATTGCGGCCGGGCCAGATTCGGCGGGAGCGCGTGTCCGGCTGCGAGCTTATCAGCAGGCGCTGGAAGCGATAACTTCCGAGCCGGAGACTGGAGCCAAAGTCTTCGATCCGGACGCCTGGGCGAGAGCCAGCAAGGCGGGGCGGGTTCCGCATCGTCTGGTGGTGACTCCGGTGGATGCGTCGCTGTTTCAGGCGTTATCCGGCAATGACAAGAAATGGTGGGGAGAACAGGAAGAGCGGTTTGCGAGCGAGGCCCCGGGCGGCGGGCTGCCTGAGAAACCTCCGTTTGGTTTGATTGCGTTTGAGGCGACGAACTTCATGGATGGAAAGCGGACGGAAGGGGAGATTGCGGCGTTGTTGTCGCTTGAGTTCAATCGGGATTTCGATGTGGCGTGGATGGAGCGGTTGGTGGGGATTTTAGAGGGAGTGAAGGTGGTTAAGGCGGAGTAGGGGTTTCGCGATTCGATCAGGCGCCCGCTGCATTGCCCCACCTTTCGCAAAGAACGCGAAAGGATGGGGCAACCTCAAGCTGTGCGGGGTAAAGAAAACCCCAACCGCACATCAGTAGGGTAGTGTCGAGAAAAACCGCACGAGCGAGACTCCCGCGGCTACGTCGCGCTGTTGCCTCCACTGGTACATCATCCTTCTGGTCATTGAGCCTGCGACCTGCATAGCAGAGAATCATGAGTCAGACGGGTTTGGGGAGGGCGGTTGTCGCGATTACACATTTTTGCGCTGGTGTTGATATTCCTGGGCTGGGCGGCGGTGGCTGCGGCCAAGGACTTCGCGCTGGTCTCCAGCAAAACGAACCACGTGGAAGCCGTCTCGATGGCGGAGTTAGTGAAGATATGCAAAGGTCAGACGGAGCGTTGGCCTGACGGCAAGGCGGTCAGTGTAGTGTTGCGCGATCCGGCATCGCCGGAGATGCGGCTGGTGCTGGAAAAGATTTACGGCATCCCCAAGGAAGAAGTACTGACCCTGATTACCTCGGCTAACCACGCGCGGGTGAACCATCCGGCGATTGTGGTGGTGGATTCCGACGAAGCGGTAGTGAAGAAGGTGGAATCGAGTCCGGGAGCAGTGGGGTTGGTGGATGTTTATGCCATCACTGGCGGCGTCACAGTGGTGAAAGTAGGCGGCAAGCTGCCATTGGAGCCGGGCTACGCATTGCACGGAAACTAGCGGCATGGACGATTGTGTCCCCAATTCGAATACTTCCGCAGCGAATCCCCGGCGTTTCCGGCGTTACCCTGCTGATATTCGAATTTCGGTGGAGGTATTCCGGCCGGGCGGGTCGCGGGCGATGTGGGGACGATCGAGTGAACTGGGAGAAGACGGGGTGGGCGCGACTTTAACCGGGGAGGTAGAGCCGGGCGAAGTGGTGTCCATGGAACTGTCGCTGCCGGTGGCATCGATTCCTTTGCGGGTGCGGGCACTGGCACGGTACCGCGATGGGTTGCGGCATGGTTTTGAGTTTCTGGCTCTGAGTGAGGAACAGCGGGAGTTGCTGCATCGAGTGTGCGCAATGCTGGAGAGTGGACGCTAGATTGCTGCTGTCGGATTACCTCGGTAACTTTTAGGTCTTCGTTCCTACATCTAACATCATGATTTAGTTCTGGTTTGCAATCGAAAGGAGTTAGATGGGTGACAAAATCACCCGGCCGACGGTGTCGGCTGACAATATACGTGTGCGATTTCTGCGGGAGGCGCTGCATCACAATGCGGCGGCACTTTCGGCGCCCAGTTCCGGGGTAGTTTCTGAGAATTCCCACCTCGACCCTGAGAGTCCTGAGCTGCAAAGGGCCTATCTCGAGCAATTGGTGGAGTGCGCGCCGGAAGCGATCAGCATTCTGGATACGGAGATGCGGATTACACGTTTGAATGGCGAGTTCAGCCGCATTTTTGGATTTTGTCCGGAAGAGGCGCTGGGGCGGGCGCTGGAGGAGGTGATTGTTCCGCCAGACCGCAGTTCGGAAACACGATGGATTCAGGAAGAGCTGGCCAAGGGCAAGAAGGTGGTGATTGAGACCAAGCGGCAGCGCAAGGATGGCAGCCTGGTGGATGTTCTGATCTCAAGCGCGGCGGTGGTGGTGGCGGGAAAGCAGGTCGGGGTTTGCGTTTTGTATCGCGACATCTCGGAGCAGAAACGAGCAGGGGCACTGAGCTCGGCGCTATTGCGGATCGCGGAAAAGGCCAGTTCGCCGGATGACTTGCAGCAGTTCTATGGCGCGATGCACAACATTGTGGCCGAGCTGATGTATGCGCGCAACTTTTATGTGGCGCTGTATGACGCTGAAACCCAGTCGTTGAGTTTTCCTTATTTTGTGGATGATGAGGATCCGCGGCCCTCACGAAAGAAACTGGGGAAAGGGCTTACGGAACATGTATTGCGGACGGGGGAGCCTCTGCTATGCACTCCCGAGGTTTTTGCAAAGCTGGTGGAGCGCGGGGATGTGGAGTTGATCGGAGCGCCGTCGCTTGACTGGCTGGGAGTTCCGTTGAAAGTTGGGGGGAATGCGTTTGGAGCGCTGGTGGTGCAGAGCTACAGCGGGAACGTGCGTTTTGGGGAAAAGGAAAAAGATATTTTGACGTTCGTCTCGCAGCAAGTGGCCAGCGCGGTGGAGCACAAGCGGAATGAAGAGGCGCTGCGACGGTCGGAGGCGAGATATCGCTCGGTGGTGCAGAGCGCGGTTTATGGAATTTATCGTTCCAGCCTGGAAGGAAAGTTTTTGGATGTGAATCCGGCGCTGATTGCGATGCTGGGATATGGTTCCGCGGCAGAGGTGTTGGGGCTGGATCCAAAACGCGAGGTGTTTGTGGAGGCGGGGGAGTTGTCGCGGCTGATGCGAGAGTTCCGCGATGGCACGGGGCCGGGGAACATCGAAGTACGCTGGAAGCGGCAGGACGGGAAAGTGATCACGGTAAGGCTGAGTGGGCGGGTGGTGCGGCGTCCAGAGGAAAGCACGGAAGTTCTGGAAATGATTGCCGAGGACGTGACCGAACAACGAGTGCTGGAAAACCAGTTCCGGCAGGCGCAAAAGATGGAAGCAGTGGGGCGGTTGGCGGGTGGAGTGGCGCACGACTTCAATAATCTGCTGATGGTGATCGGCGGATACACCGAACAATTGTTGGAACACACTGGCAAGAGCAATTTGATGTATCCGAAGATTGAAGCTATTCATCACGCCACGGAACGAGCGACGAGTCTGACCCGGCAACTTTTGGCTTTCAGCCGCAAGCAACTGCTGGAACTGAAAGTGGTGGATTTGAATGTGATCATGGCGGACATGGAACGCCTGCTGCGGCCGTTGATCGGGGAGAGTATTGAGTTACAAACCGTACCGGCTGCCGACCTTGGGCGCACTCGCGCCGATGCGGGGCAAATTGAGCAAGTCATCATGAACCTGGTGGTGAACTCTAAGGACGCGATGACCGAGGGTGGGAAGCTCACCATTCAAACCGCGAACGCAAACCTTGGCGGGGACGATTTCCGGCGGGAGTACAGCTACATACAGCCCGGCGCTTACGTGATGCTTTCGGTCAGCGATAACGGGCATGGAATGGATAAGGAAACGCAGGCACGGATCTTTGAACCTTTCTTTACGACCAAAGAAAAAGGTAAAGGCACGGGGCTGGGGCTTTCGACGGTCTACGGGATCATCAAGCAGAGCGGCGGCTACGTGTTGGTGCAGAGCGAGCCGGGGCAGGGGACGACGTTCCGTATTTATTTGCCGCGAGTGGAAGAATCCGCGGAACCGGTGGGAACGGTGCGGATCAGCCAGCCGCAGCATGGAGGATCGGAAACGGTGTTGCTGGTGGAAGACGAAGAGTCGGTACGGCAACTGGTACGCGAGACCCTGGAGACTAAGGGCTACAAAGTTCTGGAAGCCGAGAATGGCGAAGCGGCTTTGCAGATTGTGACGCATCACAGGGAGCCGATTCACATGCTGATCACCGATGTGGTGATGCCGGGCATGAGTGGGCGCGAGCTTTCGGCTCGGCTGTGTGCGACGCATCCGCAGACCAAGGTGCTGTATCTCTCTGGGTACACAGAAGATGCCATTGTGCATGAAGGCGTGCTGGAAGCGGGAACTGCCTTTCTGCAAAAGCCGTTTACTCTGCAAATGCTGTCGCGGAAAGTTCGGGAAGTTTTGGGGAGTGAGAGAAGCCGGGATTGAAAATGGCCCGGTTATCGCAGCGATGACGCGCTGCGCCACCCAAAATCAAGTGCAACAATCGACTTCTTCATGGCTCCTCCCAAAACCTCGGTCCTTGGCAGTTCTGGCGGACCCGTGATAGACTAAACTAATTAAACTAAGTCCTATATAATGCTATGAAAACAGTGAACATTCACCAGGCTAAGACTCAGCTCTCGAAACTCATCGAAGAGGCATCCAAGGGTGAGCCATTTATTATCGCCAAGGCTGGTAAGCCAGTCGTAAAGGTCACGGCGTTCAGCGCTCCGATCGGTGCTCAAGTGCGGCGGCTCGGATTCATGGCGGGGCAGATCCCTGTGCCGGACGACTTTGATCAAATGGGCAAGGAGGAGATTGAGCGAATCTTTAGTGGTGGCGGGGGCGGTGGCGGTGGGGCATGAAACTTCTGCTGGATACGCATCTTCTCTTGTGGGCTGCGGGTGAACCCGAACGGCTCTCAAAACAAGCTCGAAGCCTGATCGACAATGCGGACAACGAGCTTCTGTTCAGCGCGGCTAGTTTATGGGAAGTGGCAATTAAACGCGGCTTGGGCCGGGAAGACTTTAAAGTGGATGCGCGGTTGCTGCGCCGCGGTCTATTGGACAACGGCTACGGCGAGTTGCCGATGGTCAGCGATCATGTAGTTGCCACCGAGGGTTTGCCGCCGATACACAAAGATCCTTTCGACAGAATCTTAGTGGCACAGGCGACGGTCGAGGGTATTACGTTGCTGACCATGGATTCCTTGGTGTCGCAGTACCCGGGGCCTATCAGGACAGTGTAGGAACTGATCTAAGTGGTGACTTCGTACACCGTGCCGCAAAATTGGCGGACAAGAGTGTGTGCCACTTTAGCTTCTTCTCAGACTGCCACAGTCGCAAGAAAAACAGTCGGCCCAAGACTGTCCACGTGCGATCTTACATGAAAAAGAATAGTAACGACGGTGAAGGCGCATAATCGCGTCACACCTCAGCGGTAATTGGCTGCCCCTGCGTTTACTTCCGAACTATTCTTTCGACTTACCTTCCTGCCTAGTGTAGGTAAGTCGTTCATTTGCACCACCGGCTCTGCGCTGAATTATCTCTTCGACACGCTCAGGGGCGAGCCTATACTGGCCGTGCCACATTAACTAGCGTTCGCTTCGTCCCACAACGCTGGTTGATGTTCCAATTCTCTCCACTTGTAAACGACGTTCTTACCTAGCCGTTTATTTCTGGACCGACCGCAGGAGTAGAAAGCCATGAAGACTCGAATTGTTATCGGCGTGTCTCTGGTTGTTGTAGTTCTAGCGATGGCAAATTTGTTTGTGAGCCATGCGCAGCAAGCCGTTGGTGTTGCCGCGTTGCCGCCAGCAGGAAACGGTGCGCCACCGTTGTCGAACCCCCTGAAAGTGGCCTTGCTCAAGTGGTACGACGCCAACACCGTGCCAACGGAGTTCCCGGTCGGCATCCAGCCCTACGGCGTGGCTTTTGACGGGCAGAATATCTGGACCGCAAATTTTGGCGACGGGACGGTGAGCAAGGTGCGGGCCAACGATGGGATGTTGCTCGGTACCTTTACCGCCATCAACGCGCCGTATGGCGTTACCTTCGACGGGGCCAACATTTGGATTTCGGGTTATGGCGGTAATGTGGCAAAGCTGCGGGCCAGTGATGGCAAGAATCTGGGTACGTTCCCAGTCGGACCGAACGCAGGGTGGATGGCATTCGATGGGGAAGCTATCTGGGTTCCGACAGCGCCTAGCCAAGGCAACGGCAGCGTCGTCAAGTTTCGCGCCAGCGATGGCAAGAACCTGGGGAGCTTCACGGTTGGGATAGCGCCGATCGCTGTGGCCTGCGACGGCGTCAACATTTGGGTAGTGAACGGAGGAGGGAACGCTGGCGGAAACGTCACGAAACTCAGAGCAACGGACGGAAAGCTGTTGGGTACGTTCAATGTGGGGGTGAGCCCGCTCGGGATCGCTTTCGATGGGGCTGACATCTGGACTGCAAACAGCGGTGACGGCACGGTGACAAAGCTTCGTGCCAGTGACGGGGCCTTACTCGGCACGTTTGCGGTTGGGGGCCTTCCCTACGGACTGTCATTTGACGGACAGAATATCTGGGTCGCTGGAGCTCCTCAGGTGGTTGTTTTGCGGGCGAGCGACGGTAAGGAAGTGAACCATCTCTATCAGAGCAGCTCAACCACGGGCATCGCTTTCGACGGGGCCAACGTGTGGGTGTCTCTGCTCAACTCTAACGCCGTAGCCAAACTGTGAGGCCGTAAGGTTTTATTTGAGAAGGGCTTTGGCAGTTGCAAGGAGAGGGAT
>Ga0070765_100001930_pt1 | contig 12888 bp, 10 predicted proteins | sample HubBroMetageWFT5_FD_71516 | JGI IMG/M metagenome (GOLD analysis project Ga0070765, IMG submission 71516) | Warmed and freeze-thawed soil microbial communities from the Hubbard Brook experimental Forest, New Hampshire - Hubbard Brook CCASE Soil... | ecosystem: Environmental > Terrestrial > Soil... | reverse complement strand
GATGCCAAGCGGTTCCCGCTGATCGCCGAGATCAACGCTTTTTTCCACAAGGAAGCCGAATCGATCCAGCACGGCGGCGCCGTGTACGTCTTCTCCAAGGAATATCGCGGCATCTACTGGCCGGCCGACGAGTACATCTTCGTCGAGCTGACGGCCAAGGGTAAGTTCGATGCCTTCTATGCCGAGGCCGGCAAGCTTCTGGCCGAGACCGTGAGCGCCAAGGCCGCGGGCCTGCCGATGGACATCATCGACGAGGCGATCCGGCTCAACCATGCGCTGGTCCATCAGCCGTTCACCAAGGACAACCTCAAGATCCGCCTGAGCTACGACCTGCTCGACTACTGGCACAAGGTGCGCGGCGGCGAGCAGGCATCGCTCACCGAGAAGCCGCTGGCGATCGAGGTCGATCGTGCCGCCAAGCCCTACGACGACTTCCAGAAGTGGTGCCGCGAGATCGTCTGGTGGGGCAACAAGAAGGGCGCCTATCTCTATTCGCCGCGGTCGGCTGCCATCACGCCCGAGCTGGCCGGCCACTACTAAGCGATGCGGTACCGGCCGCTCGGCAAGACCGGCTTGCAGGTTTCCGAGATCGGCTTCGGGGCCTGGGGCATCGGCGGGCGCACCGTCGAGCAGACCTCTTATGGCGACACCGACGATCGCACGTCCCTCGCGGCCCTCGACCGCGCGCTCGAGCGCGGCATCACCTTCTTCGACACGTCGGCTGCCTATGGCAACGGCCATAGCGAGGAGTTGATCGGCCGGGCGGTGCGCGGCAGGCGCTCCGGCGTCGTCATCACGACCAAGGCAGGCTACGAGGCCTGGGACCAGGCGCCGGACTTCTCACCGCCGGCCATCATCGCCTCGGCCGAGCGCAGCCTCGCACGACTCGGCACCGACTACCTCGACCTCCTGCAGCTTCACAATCCGCCATTGGACGTCGTCACGGCGCCGGCCGTGCGCGAGGCGCTGGCGGGGCTGGTCAGGAGCGGCAAGATCCGGGCGTGGGGCGTGTCGGCCAAGGGGCCGGACGAGGCGCTGCAGGCCCTGCGAGCCTGCGAGATCGCCGTCGTCCAGGCCAACTTCAACATGATGGACGTGCGCGTCCTGACCAGCGGGCTGCTGGCGGAGGTCGAGCGGCTCGGCATCGGCTTCATTGCGCGCACGCCGCTGTGCTTCGGATTCCTGTCGGGCACGATCGGCCATGACAGCGTCTTTCCGGCGGGCGATCACCGCGCGCGCTGGCCGCGCGCCCAGATCGCGAACTGGGTCGATGGCGCGGCCGACCTGATGGCTGCGATATCGGCAGCGCCGGGCGAGGCGGCGGCTCAGGCCGCGCTGCGCTTCTGCCTGTCGTTCCCGGCGCTATCGACCACGATCCCGGGCATCATGCGGCCGCTGGAGGCCGATCAGAACGCCGCGGCCAGTCTTTTAGGGCCGATGCCCCAACAAGCCGTGGAGGCGATCCTGGCGATCAATCGAAATCGGCGGTTCTTCGTCTCGGCTTGATTCGCGTCGTCACGAAATCCAGGAGATCGCCGCCGCTGAACAGGTGACCGCGGACGCCGGCGGCCGCGGCGGCTTGCAGATCCGTCTCGCGATCGCCGATCAGGAAGGACTGCGATATGTCGATCGGCCATTCCGCCAGCAGCTTCTTTATCATGCCGGGTTCGGGCTTGCGCAGCTCGGAGACGCGCCGATAGTGCTCCACCACTCCCTCGGGATGGTAGGGGCAGTATTCGAAGCAATCGATGTGCGCGCCGTGCCGACGCAGCTCCTCGCTCATCCAGCCGTGCAGGTCGATGATGTGCTCTTCGTTGTACAGCCCGCGCGCGACGCCAGCCTGGTTGGTGACGATGAACACCAGGTAGCCGGCGTCGTTCAGCCAGCGCACGGCCTCGCGTGCTCCGGCGACCCAGCGCACCTGGTCGGGGTGGTGCACGTAGCCGGTGTCCTCGTTCAGCACGCCGTCGCGATCGAGGAAGGCGGCAGGCCGCTTGAGGATGCGCGTCACCACGCGTTGTGCGCGCTCGAAGTCCTGCGGTGTGCCGATGTCGATGAACGGCGCTTCGACGACAACGCCATCGATTAAGCCGTCTCGCGCGAGGCCCGGCAGCACGTCGCGCTCCAGCGAGCAGGGCACGGGCCCGATGCGCGACAGGACGTCCTTGCACATCAGGTAGACGCCGGCGTTGATCGGCCGGTCGAGCGCGCCGGCCGGAATGAAGTCGCGCACCTGCCGGCCATCGACGGTGACCCGCCCATAGCGCTCGCCGGCGATGCCGCTGGCCAGTGCCATGCGGACCCAGCCTGTCCTGGCATCGTCGCTGGCGGGCAGCAGTCCCAGCCAATTGAAGTCGAACAGCGAATCGCCGTTGAGCAGGAAGAACCAGTCGTCGAGGCGATCGGCTGCCAGGGCGAGCGCGCCGGCGGTGCCAGCCGGCTTGGATTCCACGGCCGTCTCTATCGTCATGCCGCGGATCGAGCGTCCCTGGTACGAGGCGACGAGGTCGCCGGCTCGATAGCCGCAGAGCAGCAAGGCGCGCTTCACGCCATGCCGGCTCGCCTCGTCCAGCAGATGATCGAGAAAGGGCCGGCCGCCGACGTCGAGGACGGGCTTGGCGGTATCGCCGGTCAGCGCCTTCAGGCGGCTGCCGAGGCCGCCGACGAGGAAGACGGCCTGTTCGACGTTCATGCCGCCGCCGAGGTGTCGGTCACCGACCAGCGTGCTCGGCACAGCAGCCTTTCCTCGAGCGGCTGATCTGCCAGGCCCCAGTTTTCCGGCTGGTTGAGCTGCGGCCGGATGCCGTGCGCCCACTGCTCGGCGGGCTTGACGAAATTGCGCTCGATCGACGGCGCCAGCACGCTGTCCACGCCGGCGACCTTGCGCTTGGGATAGTCGAAGGCGCTGCGGGCGATCTGCTGGAGCCGCCACCAGCGGAAATTGGTCATGACCTTGTCGACCTTGGACTGCAGCGGCGTCCAGACGTAGCTGATGCGGTTGCTGAACAGGCGGTCGTGGCGGCCCTTGAAGACGCGACAGGCCGGCGGCAGGCGGATCTCGTGCGATCCGAGCGCAACGGCCGCGTGCATGATCAGCGAATCGCAATCGAGCGACAGCACCGTGTTGTCCAAAGGAAAGCCGCGAACGGTCCGCCACATCGTGCGGCTCATCAGCAGGAAGTCGCCGCAGGCATTGGTGTGCAGCTCGCGGATGTACCATTGCGGCGGATGGGGAATGTGGCTGTAGCGCGTGCTGTCCAGGCTCTCCAGCCGCGGCAGCAGGGCATCGTCGCCAAGGTTGCGCAGCAGCGTGGGGGACAGCGTGACGTCGCAGCGGTCGCAACGGTACAGCGCGTTCTCGTGCAGGTCCTGCCGTGCGATGGTGGCGATGATCTCGTTCGACAGGTAGGTATCCGACGCCTTCGGTGACACGAAGCGGCCCGCGGCGCGCCGCAGCCCGACATTGGCCGCTGCGGCGGGATTCATGCCGGATTCCTGCGATCCGATGAACCTTTCGTGTTGCTCGCGGTCGACGATGACGCCGCGCACCTGCACGCAATCGCCTTGCGGCAACGGGTCCAGGGATTCGATGATCAGCGGCCGGTCGGACGGCGGATTCCACTCGACCAGGATGAGCTCCGCATCGATCTCCGCCCGCTGCAGCTGGCGGACGAGAAAGCTGGTCGCCCGCCGGACTCGCAAATCAAAATCGCTGGTATAACCGTCGTTGCGGAAGTAGGAGACGAGACTGACGTATGGCCGGGCGGCGTTCACGTTGAACTGCTCAAGTGATGAAGCGACCGTTAGCGGTATACGGGATTTGGCCTACCATCGTAAGGGCTGTTACGGTCGAGCCAGCAAGTTCAGCCCTTGTGTCGGACGTGCATCTCCTGAAGAAATCGTTGCTGGCCATGGAGTTGGCGATGCTCCATAGCCTACGGCATAGCCACCACTTTCTGCACGGGGCGGTCAAATTCGAATGAGTGAAGGCAGGGTGTCTTTGCGCGACCGGCTGCATTCCCTGTTGGGGGGGCGGGCGTCGGACCAGGTGGCGGCACGGCTGCTGCGGGAGGGGGCCGCCCTGTGGGCGGCCGATCCGCTCCGCGTGCAGGACGCGATCGACAAGGTCGAGCAGGCCTGGGCGCTGACCCGCGATCCCAAGATCGCGATCCAGCTCGCCACGATGTACGACAAGGCCAATCGCAACGACGATGCCCTGGTGGTCCTGCGCGAGGCGTTTCGCAAGGATCCGCAGGACGCCCTGCTGCGCCATCACGCGGCGATCACGCTGCTGCGGCACGGTGAGCCGGCCGACATCCGCGACTTCTTCGAAAGTGTGCTGAAGGTCGATGCTCAGGACCCCTTTGCGCGCTTCGTCATGACGCTGCTGGACAGCTACGACGCCTGGGTCGCGCAGCTGGCCTCGTCGATCGAGAAAAAGCGGGATGGGCGGCGGCCCTTCCTGATCTCCCTTCCCGTATGGGGGAAGATGTTTGCCGATTTCTCCGTCCGCTATTTCTGGGCCTCGCTGCTGTCTCCCAACAACCTTCCCGCGCTGGCGCGAGACCACGCGGTGCACATCGCGATCTTCACGAACGACGAAACCGAGAAGATGCTTCGGTCGGAGCCGCTCTTCCGTCGCCTCGAAGACTACGCCACCGTCGATTTCGTGCACTATTCCCGAGATCTCATCGACTATCGGGCATCGATGGAGCGCGGCTACGGCAACGAGACGGTCCACTACTCGCAGAATTCGCTGGCGTTCTACTATGCGCGCAATTGCAAGTTTGCCCTGATGTCATGCGCCCATTACGTGGCGCTGGCGGCGGCCCGGGCCAGCGACGCGCTGGTGAGCGGCATGGTGGCGGACATCGTCATGAACGACGGCGCGTTGCCGGGCATGGCGAAACTCATGACGCGCGCCGATGCCATGCTGGTTCATGCCCTCCAGTTGCCCGGCAAGATCGTTCGTCCGATCATCGATCGGGAGTTTCGTGATGCCGACGGCGTGCTGGCGATCCCGTCCGACGCTTGCAGCAGGCTGCTGGTCAGGCACCTGCCGGAGGCCAACTTCGCCGACACGCGGCGGTTTGCCGATCCGCCTCTGCGAATAGCCTGGCGAGTGGGGGAGGACGGGCTGCTCGTCCATGGCAACCACTATCATCCCTACTGCTTGCGTCCGAAGGCCTTGACGCATCCGCTGCGGTTGTCGATCGACCCCATCGATAGCCGGTTCATCGACCGCACGTCCCTAGACATGGATCGGATTCACCTCGTGCAGGATGACAGCATCGTCAGCATGGCGGTTGACGACGATCCGATCCTCGAACCATCGAGCAATAGCATGGGTGAGTTGTCTGTCCATAGATTCTCTCTATGGTTATGGGGCTACTGGGGGAGGCTGCGCGGTGAATTGTTCCGGTCACCGATACGCTTCGGCTCGGTGGCGCAGCACGAGGGAGGGCAACAGGTTGAGCAGGCTGCGGCGTCGATCGTTGATGCTATCGTCGGCGAGGCCGAAAAGTTCGAACAACCCAATCGTGTGAGAAAATCATGGAAACTGTGATCTGCTGTGCACGCCTGCGATTGTCGATGAAGGCTGGTTTTCAGCTTTCAAGTTCATTAATTTTCGCCCATGAACGTATTGCATCGATTGACTTTTCGGATTGGGCGGCGATGACGGCTGGCACGGTAACCAAAGTAGTACGCGTAGGCAGTGACAACCGTCTGAATCAGGGTGAGCGATGAGCGGTCGACCGCACTGTCGGCTATGCGGAGGGCGTCATCTCAGTCACTTTCTAAGTCTGGATGAGTTGCCTATTTCCCACTACCTGAGGAAGAGCGCGAAGGACCCGGATCCGCGCTTCACCGTCCATTTCCAGAGCTGCCAGGACTGCGGCCTGCTACAGATCGTGAACGCCATTCCCGCCGACCTGATCTATGCCGAGGCCGACACCTACACGACGGGCTTTCAGCGGCCGCGGCACCTCGACGACCTGATCGCCACAGCGGTCGCCCGCCAGGATCCCGGCAAGGCCATCGATATCGGCTGCAATGACGGCGGCCTCATGGAGAACCTGCGCCGCGCCGGATATGCCAAGGTCGTCGGCGTCGAGCCCAACCCGGTCGCGGCCGAGATCGCCCGCAAGAAGGGCTACGACGTCTACACCAGCTACCTGACCCAGGAGCAGGCGACGCGGATCGTCGGCGAATGCGGGGTGTTCGACGCCGTGTTCCTCCGCCATGTCGTGGAACATGTCAGCGACCTCGATGGCTTCTTTGCGGGAGTCCGGACGCTGTTGCGCGACGACGGACTGCTCGTGCTCGAGCTGCCTGAGGTGGAGGAGAGCTTTTCACTCGGAAGTCCTACCATCCTCTGGGAAGAGCATCTCAACTACTTCACGCCGGCCCTGGCGGAACACATGCTGACGCGCTTCGGGTTTCAGGTTTGTGACCGTCGCAGCTATGTATTCGGCGGGGGCTCGATGGCTTTCGTCGCCCGGAAGCGGGCCGTGCTCGTTGCGTGTGCGCTCAGTCCGCCCGATCCGGCGCCGACAATCGGCCTGCTGCAGCGGTTCGCCGGCGGGATCGAGCGCCAGAAGACCGAGTTGAGGGACCTGGTCGCGTCCGCCAAGTCTGCCGGATACCAGATTCTCGTCTATGGCGCCGCGCCGCGCTCCTGCCTGCTCGTGTCGGTCAGCGAGATTGCCGACATGATCGACTTCGCGGTCGACGACCGCCAGGACATCCACCACCGGTTGATGCCGGGCACGTCGCACGCCGTGCGTCCGCTCGCCGAGGTCGCCGGTGCCGTGGGCAAGAAGCTGCTGTGCCTTCTGGGCGTCGGGTCGGAGAACGAGTTCAAGGTGAGGGCTCGTGTCGACGAGGCCGTCGACGCCGACACGATCTATGTCAGCCTGTTCCCACCACGCGATACGCTGCAGAGCATCGCCTCGGCGCGCAAGGCAATCACCGCTCGCCGGAACTAAGGATCATTCCACGATGTCGCGCATCGACCTGCCGCCTCAGCCCAACGGCTACAAGGTTCAGTGGTCCTATCTGCCCAAGCAGTTCAGCGCCCAGAACATCGAAGAGATCCTCGACCTGTTCCGCAAGTTCGTGCCGACCGGCGACTTCACGCTCGGCAAGCCGGTGCGCGAGTTCGAGGAGAAGTTCGCGGCGATGATCGGCTCGCGCCAGGCCATCGGCGTGAACTCTGGGACCGATGCGATCAAGCTCGGCCTCAAGGCGCTGGGCGTCGGGCCGGGCGACGAGGTCATCACGACCGCCAATACCTTCATCGCGACCGTCGGCGCGATCGGCGAGCTGTTTGCTCGCCCTGTCTTTGTCGACTGCACCGACAACTTCTGCATGGACGTGAGCCAGGTCGAGGCCAGGATCACCAAGAAGACCAAGGCCCTGGTTCCGGTCCATCTCGCCGGGCAGATGACCAACATGCCGGCGCTGATGGAGCTCGCGCGCAAGCACAACCTGCCGGTCGTCGAGGATTCCTGCCAGTGCATCCTCGGCAACATCGACGGCAAGAACGCCGGCACCTACGGCCGCTCCGGCGCCTTTTCGCTGCATCCGCTGAAGAACCTGAACGTCTGGTCCGACGGCGGCATGATCGTGACCGACGACGACGATTTCGCCACCGAACTGCGCCAGCTGCGCAATCACGGCCTCGCCGGCCGCGACAGCGTGGTTCGCATGGGCTGCAATTCGCGGCTGGATTCGATCCAGGCGGTGGTCGGCAACTGGCTGATCGGCCAGGTCGATTTCATCACCAACACGCGGATCAGGAACGCCGCCTTCCTCGACCGCGGGCTCAGCCGCATTCCCGGCATCAAGCTGCCGCAGCGCTTCAACAACCGCAAACTGGTGTTCCACCTCTACATCGTGTTCGCCGAGCGCCGCGACGAGCTGGTCGCCCATTGCAAGAACAAGGGCATCGAGGTCAAGGTGCACTACCCCGTGCCGCTCTATCAGCAGGAAGGGCTGCGCCAGTACGGCTACAAGAAGGGCGATTTCCCCGTGACGGACCGGCACGCCGCGACGATGATCTCGTTTCCGGCGCACGAGCACCTGACCGAGGAGCAGCTCGCGTATACCGTCCAGACGGTCGAAGAGTTCTATGGGGTTTGAGATGGCGAAGCATGACATTCCCTACGTGAACCTTCCTGCCCAGGGCAGGGATCAGATGGCGGACCTCCACCGCATCTTCGAGCAGGTCGTGTTGCGCGGCTCCTTCGTCGGCACGCACGATGACCTGGCGGTGCTCGAGAAGCGCCTGGCCGAGTATTGCGGCACGGCGGAGGCGATCGCGCTCAACTCGGGTACCGACGCCCTGTTGCTGGCCATGATGGTCTCGGGCATCGGCAAGGGCGACGAGGTCATCACCCCGCCCAACTCCTTCGTGGCCTCGACCGCCACCATCGTGCAGCTCGGCGCCACGCCTGTCTTCGCCGACGTGTTGGCCGACCAGAATATCGACCCCGAGAAGATCGCCAAGGCGATCACGCCCAGGACGAAAGCGATCATGCCGGTCCATCTCACCGGTCGCATCTGCCAGATGGACGAGATCATGGAGATCGCCGAGCGCCACGGCCTGATCGTGATCGAGGACGCGGCGCAGGCGATCGGTTCGATGTACAAGGGCCGGCTCGCGGGCTCGATCGGCCATTTCGGCTGCTTCTCCGCCCATCCGCTCAAGAACCTGAATGCGCTGGGCGACGGCGGCTTCGTCACCACGAACGACAAGGCAGCGGCCGAGCGCATGCGCCGCCTGCGCGCGCACGGCATGGCCGACCGCCAGACTATCGAGGAATGGGGCATGGTCTCGCGCATGGACACGCTGCAGGCGGCGATCCTCAACTACCGCCTCGACAAGTTGCCCGACGTGATCGCCAAGCGGCGCGACAATGCGGCCCTCTACCAGAAGCTCCTGCATCACGAGCGGCTGTACGTGCCGACTTGCCGCAACGAGGAGTTCAACACCTTCCATACGTTCGTCATCCAGGTCGACAGGCGCGACGAGCTGCAGCAGCATCTGAAGACTCTTGGAATCAAGACCGCGGTCCATTATCCGGTCCCCATTCACCTGCAGCCGGCAGCCAGGAGCCTGGGGCACAAGAAGGGCGACTTCCCCATGACCGAACGGCAAGCCCAGCGCATTCTCACGCTTCCCGTGAACCAGTACATGAGCAAGGGCGATGTGGAGGCCGTGGCGGCCGAGGTCATGGCGTACTGCGAACACTGATCACAGTTCGCTGATGCAATAGGGGATATCGAGCGTGGAAACGGAAGTCGGGGCAAAACGGTACGGCTTCAGGGAATGGCTGGCACAATTCGGCGGCATCTTGCGGCCGCGCAGCCAGCCCGCTACGAAGCCATCGGGCCTGACGGCTTTCAATTTGCAAGATGAAACCAACGGCCTGCTGCTGGACGAGGCGCGTTACGGCTGTATGGGACAGATCGAGCCGCGGATTGAACGGGTCGGGCGAGCCGTCGTCGACGGGGAGATCCGCGTTCTGGGGACTCCGGAAGAGAAGGGGGCGGTCGAGCAGCTCTCGATCAATCTCCTGCGGCTTGGCCTGCTCGACGAGCTTCTGGCGCTGTTGGATCGTGCGGTGTTTCCGGTCCCTGAAGAGATCGTCCGTTTCCTGAAGTACTGTCGGCAACAGTACGATGTCTGCAAGGCGCGCGGCGAGGCGATCCGCCGCCAGCATCCCGACAGTGACCTCTTCATCATGGGCTGCATCGTCTGGGGCGAGGAGTATATCGCGAACTTCCTGCGCTATAACGTCCGTTCGATGCTGAGCGCCGGCAACCTGCCCGCCCTGAAGCGCCAAGGGTCGGTGGTCTTCAGCATCGTCACGGACGGCGCCGGCGAGCAGCGCATGCGGCAGGATCCGCTGTTCGCTGAGATGTCGGCCATCGGCCAGGTCGAGTTCACGGTGATTCCCGACGAGGTGATTGCGATCCTGCGGTCGGGCCATCTGGCGCGCAATTTCTACATCCTCTACGGCATGCTGGATCATTGCTCGATCTATCTCGCACAGGCCGCGCACGCGCATCTCTTCATGATCCCGGTCGACGCCATCGTTGCCGACGGCTCGCTCTCCAACATGGCGAACTACCGGCGCTACGGTTTCGAGTGCTGCGGCGGCGGCAACATCGTCGCCGAGACTGAGACGTTCGTGCCGGCGCTCGAGGCGCGCTTCGGGGGTGAGGGGCCGATCAGCATCAGCACCGCCGACCTCGCCAGCCTGGCGGTCGAGCATGCCCATCACTATTTTCGATCGCAGATTCTCGCGGCCGAGAACACCGACTTCGGCAAGCATCCGCGCGAGCTGTTCTGGCCGATTGAGGGCGGCGTGGAGATCCATTCGGTCTTCATCCATCCGCTGTTCACCAGCGCCTCGGCATTGCAACGCTATGTCCGCAGACACTTCGCCAACATCGACTACGGCATGATCCCGCGGATGTTCTCGCACTCGCATACGATCAAGGTCATCGAAGATACGCGCGAGGCCTATGTGAACAATTTCACCGCCGCCAATCGCCTCTATGAGACGACCGGACGTCCGTTCCTGGCTGACGACTTTTTGGCCAGCCATGACAAGTACAGCTACTCGGTGCAGCGCAGCCTGTTCACGCGGGCCCAGAAGCTGCCGTGCCGGCTGAACAGATGGACGGCCTTCCGCAATGTCGAAGAGGACGTTCGACAGATCGACGCGCTGCTGCGCGCGAACCAGGCGCCGCTGGCGGCCAACCGATGACACGCCTGAAGGGGATCGCCCTGTCGGGCGGCGCCGGCACGCGGCTCTACCGATGGCCCGGCGGCCAACAAGCAGCTGCTGCCGGTCTACAACAAGCCGTGGTCTACTACCCGCTGACGACGCTGATGCTGGCGGGTTGCCGCGACATTCTGGTCGTCAATCCGAGCCGTCCTATCGCCGGTTGTTCGGCGACGGCAAGGAGTGGGGCATCGATACCGGAGCGGTCGAACCCCATGGAGTTCTTGCCCAAATCGCATCTGCTCGGCCTGCTCGACGCCGTCGAGAACATCCTGGCGCCCAGAAAAGCGCCCAAGACTGCGACCGTTAGCCCCCTAAGGAGGCGCGGCCTGGGCTATCGGACGATCCAGCGCGGCCTACGACGATCTGTGCAGACTCAAAGCTAGCGTGTAGGATGATCCTTAGCCGAGAGAAGAGTGACCAAGGCGCAGCAGCTCATCGTCCACCCAACCGAAAGGCCGGTATGTCCAACAAAGTCGCACTCATCACCGGTATCACCGGGCAGGACGGCGCCTATCTCGCCGATTTGCTGCTGCAGAAGGGCTACATCGTCCACGGCATCAAGCGCCGCTCCTCGTCGCTCAATACCGAGCGCATCGATTATCTCTACCGCGACCGTCACGACGCCGACGCTAAGTTGTTCCTGCACTACGGCGACATGACCGACTCGACCAACCTTCTGCGCCTGATGGGCGAGGTGAAGCCCCACGAGGTCTACAATCTCGCGGCCCAGAGCCACGTCCAGGTGAGCTTCGAGACGCCGGAGTATACCGCCAACACCGATGCGCTGGGCACGCTCAGGCTGCTCGAGGCGATCCGCATCCTGCACATGCATGACGGTGTGCGCTTCTACCAGGCCTCGACGTCGGAACTGTTCGGCAAGGTCCAGGAGACACCGCAGCGCGAGCAGACGCCGTTCTATCCGCGCAGCCCCTACGCGGTGGCCAAGCTCTATGCCTACTGGATCACGGTCAACTACCGCGAAGCCTACGGCATGCATGCCTCCAACGGTATCCTGTTCAACCACGAATCGCCGATCCGCGGCGAGACCTTCGTCACCCGCAAGATCACGCGGGCGGTGGCGGCAATCGAGCGCGGCTACCAGGAACGGCTCTACCTCGGCAATCTCGACGCCAAACGCGACTGGGGCCACGCCCGCGACTATGTCGAGGGCATGTGGTGCATCCTCCAGCAGGACCAGCCCGACGACTACGTGCTGGCGACCGGCGAGACGCACACGGTGCGCGAGTTCGTCGAGCTCGCCTTCCATCACATCGGCCGGCCCATCGAATGGCGCGGTGAGGGCGACGAGGAGCAGGGCTGCTGCAAGCGCACCGGACGGGTTCTGGTGGCGATCGATGGCGCGTATCGTCGGCCGACCGAAGTCGATCTCTTGCTCGGTGACCCCGCCAAGGCGCTGGCCAAGCTGGGCTGGCGGCATCGTACGAGCTTCCCTGAACTGGTTGCCGAGATGGTGGAAGCCGATCGCCTCGTGATGAAGAGAATGGGAGCCAGTAATGCCTATGAGCCCAAGCTACACGTTGCGCAATAAGCGCGTCTGGGTCGCCGGCGATCGCGGCCTGGTGGGCAGCGCGCTGGTGCGTCGCCTGCAGCGCGAAGGCTGCGAGATCGTGACGGCGCCGCGCGATCAGGTCGACCTGCGCCGGCCCGACCAGACCGAGCAATGGATGGCGACGGCGCGGCCGCAGGCCGTCTTCCTTGCCGCCGCGCGTGTCGGCGGCATCTACGCCAACGACACAAGGCCGGCCGAGTTCATCTACGACAACCTCATGATCCAGAGCAATGTCGTGGAAGCCTCGCGCCGCGTCGGCGTCGAGAAGCTGATGCTGCTGGGCTCGTCCTGCATCTATCCGCGGCTGGCGCCGCAGCCCATCCCGGAGAGCGCGCTGCTCACCGGGCCGCTCGAGCCCACCAACCAGTGGTACGCGGTGGCCAAGATCGCCGGCATCAAGCTCGGCCAGGCCTATCGTCGCCAGTATGGCTGCGACTTCATTTCGGTCATGCCGACCAACCTTTACGGGCCGGGTGACAATTTCGACCTCATGCAGAGCCATGTCGTGCCGGCGCT
>Ga0070765_100001929_pt1 | contig 12890 bp, 9 predicted proteins | sample HubBroMetageWFT5_FD_71516 | JGI IMG/M metagenome (GOLD analysis project Ga0070765, IMG submission 71516) | Warmed and freeze-thawed soil microbial communities from the Hubbard Brook experimental Forest, New Hampshire - Hubbard Brook CCASE Soil... | ecosystem: Environmental > Terrestrial > Soil... | reverse complement strand
TCCGCGCCGAGATAGTCGAGCGCGCTGAGATCGAGGATCAGGCCGCTAATCGTTTTGTGTCCCAGTTTCCGCCGCAGGGCATTGGCTTCGTTTCGAAGCTGCTGGTAACGGAACATTTTACCGCGGATTGTCGGCATCACAACGAGCGTTTGGCCGATTTGCTGGACTGGAAACAAGGGCTGCCGCCAATCGCGCGCATCGCTTTCCGACGCCGATGATTCATCAGCGTTTTCTTCCAAGGGGTAAGCGATTTGATCGGCCATGCCCAATTCCCTTCCTTTAGGTTGCATCCACTCTTACGCAAACATCCCGTTTGCGGCTCAACTCTTTTTGGCCAAAAAGGGCCCTATTTGAAAAAACTACCGCCGTCAGCCCAAGGATAGTTTCAGAAATGCCGCCTGCCGCAATTTTCGCACCAAGAGCAGGCAGGACAGGGGTTTCCACCTGCTGACGGCACCGCCAGAAACCGAATTGACGCCCACAATCGGCTTGGTGGATCGATGTTAGGTGACGCCTGTACCGGCTACCATGCGCGAAAAGTGTCGCCTTTTGCCCAGTTCCTGGTCAGCGGTTGAGAGTCGAGGTCGCCTAGATGGGTGCTTGTCGGATGCTTTTTGACGGTCGTCGCGGTTTGAGCAAGAAAACCACTTTTAAAGTGGCGATCAGCTTGGCTCTTTTTACCGCCGCGTGCCCCGGCGAGCGAGTTGCCGCAGAGCCGCCCCGTAAAGACATCCGCGCTTTGAGCCAGCATTTCCTCGATCGCAACGGAAAGACCGCGCCTTGGATCTTCGTTCCGCAAGAAAACATTGCGAGCCTCTCGACGTCGGAACATCCCGGCGTCGTGACGGTCTGGGAGTCCGGCCGGGGGAGGGACGTCAAAGGAATCCTCGAGAAGCCCATTCGACTCAGCGATTATCCGCTGCCTTGGGAGTTCCATCTGGGTCTGGTGCAGAACTATCAGGCGATGAAAGGGATCAGCGAACGGCAAATTAACTACGCGATCGGCCTCAATCTCGTCGTGACCTTTTCCGATCCGGCGACGTGGCCCAAGGATCGCACGCGGCTGCCGCCGCAGTCGCACAGCTTGCAGCTTTTCGTGGTGCATCTGGGCAACGTCGGCGAGAACTATCGCCAGGGAGTGCCGCAGGTCAAAGCCACGCCGCTCAACCAGTTCGATCCGTCGCCCGAAGTCTATCTTGTTTATGGACGTGGCGACCTGGGTCGCGATCTGAACGGCAACTGGAAGATGAATTACACGTGGCTCGGCGGGGAAGGCGCGATCTCCGGTTCGAGCGCGAAGGTCGGCGGTCCCGCTCATTCGATCGTGCGGTTCCGTGCGAGTCTGGTGAGTCCAACCTCGCTTTTAGTCGGCGTCGGCTTCGGCGCGGACGCCGGCTGGAGATTGCGAACGATCGACGTCTCGCGTTTCGGAAGGATCACGGGAGTCTGGGAAATTGGCCCGATTTTCTCCCTCGACCGCTGGATCCCCGACGTGCTTGCCAAACAGCTCGACATCGCATCCGAACCGGAATGGCTCAAGAGCTTCAAAGAGCGCGAGCGGCTGGTCGACCCCAAAGCGACGAGCGGTTCGCCTCTGCTCAAAAAGCTTGACGCCAACTTCCGCATAGAGCCGCCCGACCCGAAGTTCGAGTATTTCGTCGACTACGCCGTGTTTTACGGAAACGGTCCGGAGAATTTCGATCACCTCTCGGAGGAATTCAACGTACCCGGATTTCTTGCGGATCAGAAATGGTACATCGAAGGAAACGGCCTCGCTGAAACGTATTCGCACCCCGGCTACTTGACCGTGACCTTGTTGGGAATGAACGGCGCGTGGGCCATGTGCCCCATCCTTTCCGGGGACGGTGTCGATTTAGCCCGGCACAAACCGCCGATCGAATTTGAGACGGCGTTTATCGCCCCCGATGATGCGAGTCCTTGGAACTTGTGGTGGACGTTCAATCTTTTTGACGCCGGCGGCAAGAGCCTTGGCCAGGGTTGGAATCCGGGAGTGCAAAATATTCCCGGACAGGGGCGGCGATACATCAACGCGTTCGCCGCCGATCCGGCAAAGTTTGCCAAAAGCGGACTGATGAATCTCGAGTTCGATCCGGAGCTGCCGCAATCGCTGCTGACCGCGAAGCCGCTGGCCATGCTTGTGCAGGTCTTGGATGAAAGCCATGTGCGCGTCGGGTTCAAAGCCCGCGCCGCCGACCCGTGGCTATTCAGCAAGACGCTCGACACAAAGGCCGTCTTCGGGAAGTCGATCAGCAAAATTGGCTATCCGTGTCTGGCGTCGTTCCAAGGCAGCGCCGGCCAAAAGGGTTGGGGTATTGGTAACTATCCTGCCTACCAGCAGTTTCTTATCGATTATGTCCGCTTCCGCGCAGCCGGCGACGCGGTTCGACGCTGAAGCGGTCAGCCGCTCGTTGACTCGGCTTACCGCCCCCCTAGAATGACGGAACCCGACAATCCGCGGGCTATAAGGCGGAACGCGAATTAATGAACATCCAATCGGATCCGGCCGATCGTCGCTGTTTGACCGCGCTGCCGATCTATAATGAAGCCAGGCACATTCCGCCCGTGCTGGAGGAAGTGCGGCGATACAGTTCCGACGTGCTCGTGGTCGACGACGGTTCGACGGACGACACGCCGAAAGTCCTTGCCGCCACCCCGGGTGTACGGGTCGTGACCCACGAACAAAATCTCGGCTACGGCTCGGCCTTGCGGACGGCGTTCGATTTCGCTCTGCAAAACGGTTACGACGTGCTGGTCACGATCGACTGCGACGGCCAGCATCAACCGCGATTGATTCCCGAGTTGGCGGCCGCGGTCTTTCCGCCCGGCGAGCCGCCCGTGGATATCGTTTCCGGCAGCCGTTATCTGCAAAGCCTCGACGGCAACAGCCTTCCTCCTGAGGAGCGGCGCCGCATCAACGTGGCCATCACGCAACTCGTGAACGATCGTTTGGGCTTCGATCTGACCGACGCCTTTTGCGGGTTCAAGGCCTACCGCGTGGCGGCCCTCAAAAAGATCAAAATCACCGAGCTTGGTTACGCCATGCCGCTGCAACTGTGGGTGCAGGCGGCCGCCTTGGGTCTGCGAATCGTCGAGTATCCGGTTCCGCTGGTTTATCTCGAAGAGAAACGTTCCTTTGGCGGGTCGCTCGACGATGGTCAGCGTCGACTGGCATACTATCAAACGGTTATGGACCGAGAGATCGAGTCAGTGGCATTCTGTCCTTCGGGTGGCCGGCCCGGCGCCCGATGCGATGCGAAGGCCTGATCAAGCACAAAAGGCGGAGCGACGGCTCGGTTTTTCTTATCCCCGACACACTCGTGAATGGCCGTCCAAACCTTATGGTCCAGAGCCCGCCCCTGATCGAACCTTCCTGGACCGGGCAACGTTTGCGCGCTCCGCGCAAGGATTTTGCCCTGCTCTGCGAGCCGCCTCTTCCAGCGGCAATTGGGACAGCCGAACAAAATCACGCAGTCCTCGCACCGCTTGAGATCAAGCTGCAGGGTCGCACCGTCGGCCAAATGCGGCAATGGACACGGGAAGAAGTCCTGCGGGCGGCTCGTGAGTACACCTCGCAAATCTTGGCCGCCACGTCTGCTTCCGCAGGCTCGGCCGATGGAACGTCCGACGAATCGACGGTTGCCGATCTGCTGTTTGTTGCCGGGCATCAGCCCGCCTTGTTTCATCCGGGCGTCTGGGTCAAGAACTTCGCCATTCACGAGATGGCGTCGCGGACCGGCGGCGTTTCACTGAACCTTTCAGTTGACACCGATGTGATGGGTTCGACCCGCATCCGCGTCCCCACCGGCGAGCGCTCCGCACTGCGGATTGAGCGGGTTCCCTTCGATACGGATCGGCCCCGCAGTCCCTGGGAAGAAAACGAGATTCTCGATCGCGAGCTGTTCGAGAGCTTCGAGAGCCGCGTCTGCGAGCTGCTAGCCCCGATGAGAGTGAACCCTCTCCTACGCGAGTATTGGCCGGAGGCGATTCGCGCTTCGCACAAATTCTCGCGAATCTGCGACTGTTTGATCGCCGCCCGTTCGCGGATCGAGCGACAGTGGGGCGCCGGAAATCTCGAGTTGCCGATCAGCCGGCTCTGCGAACTGGACCCATTTCTTTGGTTCGTCGGCCACATCCTGGCTCAACTCCCCCGCTTTTGTGACGTGCATAACCAGGTTTTGGCCGAATATCGCATCGTCAATCACGTCCGCAGCCGCACCCATCCCGTTCCCGAGTTGAAGGAAAAGGACGGCTGGCTCGAGGCCCCGTTCTGGGTCTGGCGGCGCGGCGACACGGTCCGCAGCCGGCTGTTTGCCCGCCAGGTCGGAAAGGAAATTCTGCTTTCGGACGGCCGCGAAGAGTTCGCCCGACTGCCGCTCTCGCCGACGATGGATGCCTGCTGCGCCGTCGAAGTCCTGCGCAAGCTGCCCGAGCAGGGGATTCGCCTGCGGGCCCGGGCCCTCACAACGACACTTTTCGCACGGCTGTGCCTCGCCGATCTGTTCGTCCACGGCATCGGCGGCGCGAAATACGATGAGATGACCGACCGCATCCTGGCCCGATTTTTTGCAGTGCCGGTGCCCGGTTTCCTCACAATGACGGCGACGCTTCATGCCGAGCTGGCAGCTCCTTTCCCCGTCGCGCCCGAAGACGAAACGCGGATTCAACGGCTACTCCGTGACCTTCGTTGGAATCCCGACCGGCACATTTCCGCCGATCAGAACTCCGAAGCCGTACGCCTGATCGCCGAGAAAAACTCACTCGTCGCCGCCCTGCAATCGGCCGACGACCCGTGCGCAACGCGGCGTGCGCGACGCGCGCGGTCGCTGTGCCATTTCGAGCGCTTCAAGCGAATTCACGAAATCAACAATCGGCTCACCAAGTTCGCGGCCGAACAGGAGCAACGCGCGACGGACGAACTGGCGGAAATTCGCCGCCAGCTCGCGGCCAATACCCTGCTTCAGGACCGCGAATATTCATTCTGCCTTTATCCCGCCGAAAAGCTCCGCCGTTTGATGGCCTCACTTTGGCCGGGCGGCTCGGATGCCGAGAACGCGTAATTCGCCGTCGTTTGCGGCGCGCCTCGCTCTTTACATCATTCGCTCCAGCAGCCCGCCGAGTTCCTCGTCACTGACGTCGCGGGGGTTACCGTCCAGGCTATTGCCGCGCGAGCCTTTGACGAGCGCGGGGATCTGCTCGCGGGCGACGCCGATCTGCGACAAGCGCGACGGAATTCCGATGCGGCGTGTCACATTATCGATCCGCGCGATGAAACGATCGGCGGCGGCGGCTTCGCCGACCGTGTTTTCGTCCGTCACGAGGTACCAGAGCCGGGCGATTTCTTTTTGTCGCACGTCGCGGTTAACGCGGAGCGCCGCGGGCAACATCGCAGCGCACGCCAAACCGTGCGGCACGTGGCAATGAATTCCCAAAGCGGCCGCGACTCCGTGCGCGAGTCCCAGACCGGAATTTGCCAGTGCGATGCCTGACAAATAAGCCGCGTAGGCCATTCCCTCGCGAGATTCGCGATCGGAACCGTCTTTGACGGCCTTTTCGATTGACCGCAACGCGAGACGCAAGCCGCTTTCGGCGAGCGCTTGAGGAATCGGTTGGGCGCGGCGCGAGAGATAACTTTCGATGAGTTGGGTGATCGCGTCCATGCCGGTGTGCGCGGTCACGTCGGCAGGCAAGCTGACAGTCAGCTCCGGATCGATGACGACGACTCGCGGCACCATCAGCTCGGAACGCAGGCTTTTTTTGAACGGAGGATCGTTCGACGAGATGACGGAATTCTTAGTCGCCTCGCTGCCTGTGCCTGCCGTCGTCGGCAGGACCAAAACAGGAAGCGGAGGCGTTTCGATTTTGAGACCTTTGCCGACGCCTTCCAGAAAATCGGTGACGCCGTCGCCGTGCCGGTTGGTCGCGAGAGCGGCGACGGCCTTCGCCAGGTCGATCGCCGATCCACCGCCAAGTCCGATCACGAGATCGCCCGTGCCGGGATCGCACTCCAGCAGCCGGTTGACGCACGCATCGACGTCGGCCGTCAAAGGTTCGTGCGAGATCGTCGCCACTCGAACGGAAGACACGCCTGCTTTTTGCAGGGCGCTCTCGATCTGCGAAAAAGTACCGGAACGTTCGAGTGATCGGGAGCCGCAGACGAGGAAGGCCCGGTTTCCCAGTGAGCGGGCAAGCGTACCGACTTCCGCGCGTCGCCCCCAGCCAAAAACCGTGCGGGCCGGAACGACAAAATCGAAGCGAATCGACGAAGTGTTTTCCATGTCCAATTACCCGCGCTCGGGCCGCTTTTGCAGGTAAGCCGCCAATTCGGCGTGTCCGGCCGCCGCTGTCGGCAGAACGCGAATCAGTCGCTCCAGTCCATCGGGCCGCGGGGTCACGCGCATACGGCACTGCAGTAGCGTGGTGTCAATGATGAGGTTCGAGCCCGTCCGTCATCTTAACACCAGGCAACTTTTTGCGGCCATTCGGGATAAGCACGCGACGATCAGCAGAGAACATCCGGCGGTTCGGCTAGACCCGAACGGCATCGTCGGTGGACCGGGCGACCGCAAGTGGGGGTTTCGGTAGTCGCAAACCGAACAGACCACGCGGAACCATGACGGGGTATGCGGGTACGTCGTTCAGATACAGCCGATATGGTTCACCAATCAGTCGGGCCAGACGCTTGTCCTTCAGATAGCCACCGACGAAGACGTACGCGGTCCAGATTCCGATCAGTAGGGCGCGGTCGAACGTAACGACCGGCGTCAGCCAGATAAGGCCAAGAAAGCTGATATACGTCGGATGGCGGCAGAATCGATAGAAGCCAACCGGACGAAATTCTCGAGGGGGGACGGGCCGGCGCCGCGCCCAATGCCACCAGGTTGTCAGTCCTGTCTGGTATCCGAAACCTGTCAAACTGAGGCTGTAAAAGAGGGTCAGCCATGAGACAAAAAAACCGATCTCGACGGCCGGTTTGAAGCGATCCGGCCATTCCCACGCCACCGACGAACTGCCGCGCCAGACTGCAAACGTAAGCCAGAGGCCGGCACAGGTAACGAAACAAAAGAGCAAGCCGTAGAAAGGCGAGGGGAGCCGTCGAGTGATCCATTTGCGCGTCGCGGGATGCAACAACACGCTATGCGGAATCGCGAACTGGAGGGCGGCGGTCGCATCGATCCACAACGGTCCCGAGGGCGCGGCAGCGTAGTCGTTCCGCAGGAACCGGTAGAGCGGCAGCAGCGTGGCAATAAACAGCCCCTGCGTCGCCAGGCCGCACACAATCCCTAGGAAACGTCGCATCCTTGCCGTTCCGTTCGCTGTCAGCCGGAGAAAACGGAATTATTGTGCTTTTTGCTCCGGCTGCAAGAGCACTGCCGCTCGCGCTTGCACAGTTGTTCCATTGCAGGCCCTGAACCGGCAATCTTTGCCGCACATTTCTTTGCAAAGTCGGTTTGGCTGTGATAGCGTAGGAGCCGTTCCGATCTCCCACCGTCGTTTCCGACGGCCCTCGCGCGGGAAAGCATCGATGCAACGGCCGCTTGCCGCTTTCGCGGTCCTGATCGCGTTTGGCCTTTCGCTCGCGTTCATGCTTGCCGTAATGCCGTTCGTCGAGCGCCCTCGTTCATTGGCGGCCGCCGAAAATCCGCCGAACGCCAAGCAGGCGCTTTCCGGGAAAAAGGCATCCGTCGGCCATCTGCACGCGAACGATGACGACGCGCACGTCAAGCTTCCGAGCTGGTGGAAAGCGGGCGATGCGGTGCCGCACGTGAAATCGAACTGCGTCCGCTGTCACCTGACGGCCGGCCGCGAGCTGACGGCACCCGTGCAGGATTTTGCCCGCAGCGTGCACGACCTGCAGGGTATGACTTGCTCCGACTGTCACGGCGGCAACCGGGATAAAGACTCCGACGCCCACGAAGAGGAGTTCGGTTTCATCGGCACGAAGCTCAGCGCTCACCTCAGGGGATGTGCCGAGTGCCACGGCGAGCAGGCCGAGCAGGTGAAAAGCGGCCCACACAATTGGGATTTCTCGAAGAAGATCAATCTCAAGTATCCGGTCTGCATCGATTGCCACGGCCATCACGACATCGAAAAGCCTCCCATGGAATTTGCGCTGGCGACCGTTTGCTCCGAGTGCCATGTCCAATTCGACAAGAAAATGCCTGTGGTGGCCTCGGTGGTTGCCGAGAACGATCGGCTCTGGACGGTGCTGCGAAAGGTGCAGGAAAAAAACATCCACAACGAGCAACCGGTGCCGGAACGCTTTCATCACGATCTGGCACACGCCCGTGAGATCACGGCGAAATTGATTCATCCGGCTCGCAAAATCACATCCGCTGAAGCCAGCCAGCTCAGCGCCGAAGTGGCGCGGATTCGCAAAGATCTTGAAACCTACCTGGAGCAGGGCGCTTCCCCAGCCGCCTCCTCGAAAGGAAAACCGTCCCATGCACGCTGAGTGCCCAAGTCTTGGCCGGCGTCAATTTCTCGCAACGGGAAGCGTTGCAGCGCTCGGTGGACTGCTGCTCCCTCGGATGTACGGAGCCGACACGCCTGCGAAGCAACCGGCCGCTGCTAATTTACCGGTTGATCCGCATCAAAAGGCGGTGGTCGGGATCGCCCGCGGCTCGAGCATGGAAGACGCCGTTCGCCACGCGGTGGCGCTTGCCGGCGGATTGACGTTCATCAAGGCGGGCCAGACGGTCCTGATCAAGCCGAATATCACCGGAGCGGCGAAGTTCCCGACGACGACGAATCCCGAGGTGCTCTACTCGGTGATCAAGCTTGTCTCCGAGCAAGGCCCGCGACGGATTTACGTTTCGGATCGATGTTTCTCGCCGGCTTTCACCGAGGTGGCGCCGAAAACGATTCAAGTCATGAAGTACGTCGGCCATCTCGACGCGGTCGAGGCGGCAAAGAAAGACTTTAAGGCCCCCGTGGTGGCCGTCGGTCTGGAAGATGCGGCCAAGGAGCTGGAATACCTCGGCCGACCGGCCAAGACGCCGCTCTGGCGGCGGATCAAGCTGGCGAACGCCAAGCACTGGCCGGATGGGTTCGAACAGGCCGAGCTGCTGTTTGCGGTCGATCACGTGATCAACGTTCCCGTGATCAAGACGCACTTCCAAGCATGGTTCACCATGTCGATGAAGGCGTTTGTCGGCATGAGTCATCACCGTTCGCGGCTCGAGTTTCACCGCTCGCTCGCTGGACAGTGGAGCCTCTTCCGCCAGAAGGCTCGCCGACGCCGGCGCCGCGGGATCATGCCCGACGTGGTGGCCGAGGACGCGGCCGTCGCGCCGTTCGTCAACCGCATCGCCGAGTTGAACCTGGGCATCCGTCCGGCGATGAACATTCTCGACGGCACCCGATCGTTTGTTTTTGGCGGTCCTTCGCAGGGGGACACGGCCGACCCCAAGTTGATTGTTGCCAGCACCGACCGCATCGCCGCCGATGCGACGGGCGTGGCCGTCCTCAAAAGCATGGGGACCGAGCCGCGTCTGCAAAACCGATCGATCTGGAGCAACCCGTTCCTGCGGCACGGGATCAAGATCGGCTTGGGCATCGGCTCGCCGGACCAGCTCGTGTTGAAGGATTCGGGGATCGCCCCAGGTGAGATCGAGCGGATCCGCGAACTCTTGTCGCAGACTGCTTGAGCAAAGGACGGCTCAATCGCGAACGAGAGCGAAATGCTGGACGAAAGTTTTTGCCGGACCGCAATCGAGGCGGCTCGAGCGGCCGGCGAGATTCTGCAAGAGTGGGCCCACAAATTCACGGTGCGCGAGAAGGGGCCGGCGAATCTCGTCACAGAAGCTGACTTTGCGGCTCAGGCGGCCATTGTCGACCTGGTCCGCTCGCGGTTTCCCGATCACGGTTTCCTGGCGGAAGAGGGGCTCGAGGAAGCACCGCGCGAAACATCGTTTCGCTGGATCATCGACCCTCTCGACGGCACGTCAAATTACGTGCACAGATTTCCATATTACGCCGTGTCGATTGGCCTCGAGTATCAACGCCAAATTGTCCTGGGAGTGATTCTTGACCCGAATCGCGACGAACTATTTCTCGCGGAGCGGGGCCGCGGCGCTTCGCTCAACGGACGTGAGATTCGACCGTCGCACGTGACGGCGCTCAGCCACGCCTTCGTCGTCGCCAGCTTGCCGTCGGCGATTTCGTCCGACGATCCATCGGTCGTCCGCCTGTTGCGAGTGCTGCCCCACGCGCAGAGCCTGCAGCGCACGGGCTCGGCCGCTCTCAATTTGGCGTACGTGGCCTGTGGCCGAATGGATGCATTTTGGTCGACTAGTTTGAAACCGTGGGACGTCGCGGCAGGATCGCTTCTCGTTACCGAAGCGGGCGGCACCATGACGCGGATGAACGGCGACACATTCGATCCCATGCTTCCCGATCTGCTCGCGTCGAACGGCTCGCCGATTCACGATGAGCTGCGGAGTCTCTTGGCATCCGTTGACGATTGACGGTTGGTCATGATTCTGTCGGCATGATGCATTTCGGAAACGAGGCTCGCGTTTGCGCCAACACCGCCTTTTACCGCTTTCCACACCATCGCCGACGGGGATATGATGGAGTGGAGGTTCCTGTCGAACGACGCCTTCAAGAGGCCCTTCACGCATGGCTTCGGAGTCTTGCGCCTTCGTTCCCGTCTTGCGAGACTCCGGCGGCCAATTCGACGTCTGGCAACTGAATCGCGGTCACGATCTCGCAGTCACCGGACGCGTTGAGCAGGTCAACGCTCCGCTGTCCGCGCTGTCGACTAGCTCAACATTGTGAGTGGTGAATGTTTTCGGCGAGTCATCGTGACGTGCGACGGCTGGGAGCGGCGATCTTCGCCACGGTCCTGGCGGTCTCGTGCGCGGTGGCTCAGGAAAGCGTGCCTGGTACCGGATCGAATGGAACCGCCAGCAACACGGCCACCGGGTCCGCGGCAAGCGTCAACACGACGGCAGCTTCTTCCACGCATACGACATCCGGGTTGCGTTTTCTCCCCAACCCAGCCAAAGCGCGTGTTCGCACCGATCGCGTCGATTCGACCGAGCTGACTCCGCAGCCCGGGGACTTTATTCGACTCGTCGATAAAGACGGACATCCCGTCTGGACCATCTATGGCGCGACGATTGAGCAGTTCGTCGAATCTCTCAAGTCGAAGACATCGGCCGAGCACAACGAACCCGCATTCAGCATCAGTTCGGTCTCGCTCACCGGAGCGTGCGATGACGAGCGGGCCCTGCTCACTGCGAAGATCGAAATTCAAATCGAGCGCGACGGCGTCTGGATCGCAGTGCCGATCGGCATGCAAGGCGGATATCAGTCGTCCAGTATGCACCAGACTGGAGCGGGCGAATTCCGCCAGGACGGCAATATCGTTTACTTGCGCGGCAAGGGGCTGCATGAACTCTTCGTGCCCCTGGCGGTGCCGATTCGGCGACAACTTAATCAACGTCATCTGCAGTTGACGATTCCCCCGGCCGCGGGGAGCCAAATTACGTTGCGCGTTCCGAAAGAGCATTGCCAGGTCAAACAGATTGAAGGTGCGCACGTCGTCGCGTCTCCCGTCCCGCAGGGAACGCAGATCGATGCGTATGGGATCAGGGGACAGTTTGATTTGACCTGGGATATCCCAGTCAATGAGCCGCAGGCGCGGACCGTGTTTGATGTCGCCAGCAAATGCACATTAGGCATGGAGGGAGACCGCATTCAACTGCACGCAGTGCAGATCATCGATGCCAAGCAGGGAACACTGCCTTCGGTCCGCGTGAGGATGCCGGCCGGATTCGCCTCGATCGCCGGCGAGCAGAAGGATGTCTCCGACGCGAAGAAATACACCGCCGCGAATGTCGATACCGCGGGATTCATCAAGGTTGATCTGAAGCCGACGGCAAGCGGCCGCGCCGAATTGACTTGGGATTTGCAAGGGCCAAGGCCAATCGGCGCGCCCCTCGTCATTCGCGGATTTGACGTCGAAGGTGCGCGAGCCGAGACGGGCGAGATCTCCCTGATTCCTGCCGAGGGCTTCCATTTTGATTTCCGCGGCGGAGATAACGTGCGGCGGATCAACGGGCTCGGAGCCGGTTTGGCAGAGAGTACGTATAGTTTTTCTCAGCCGTTTCGGATCGAGCTGGGTCTGGAAGAGATCCATCCGGAATTCACGGCCGAACCGACTTTGTATTTGCTCTTGTCAGATCAGCGTGCCGAATTGAGCGGCCAATTCCGAATTCAGATCCACCAAGGCGCTGTGCGCGTGCTGGCATTTCATTGGACCGATTGGAAGAAGCAGGGGTGGACGATCGACGACGTGTCGGAAAACGCGGATCTGATGGAGAGCGACGCGAAGGACGCGGCCGCGCAAAACACAATGCGGCTACGGCTTTCTGGCCGGCTCGGAGGCGAGTTTGTCGTCACGTTTCGCGCGATGCGGCCGATACCGCGAAAAGGGAAGGAGTTCCCGTTGACGCTACCCGTCATCGACGCCTCGGTCCGGCCCGCGAGCGCGCTCGTCGTCGCAGACGCGGAGAACGTGAAATCAACCCTCGACCCGCTGGCCGATACGGCGGTTCGCCCGATCGCGCCGGAGCGACGGGAAGCGCTGAACGTGCCCGACTCGTTTCGTGGTCTCCGCCAGGTCGCGCTGCGGATCGATTCGGCCGTGCAGGCCTTCGACGCGACGGTGGCTGTCCAAAAACAGGAAATTGAGACCGAATCGACCGCCCGCGTTGAGGTGCAAGAAGGGCGACTGCAGGTCACCCAGCGGATTACCTACCACGTGTCGTACGAGCGTCTCGCCGAAGGTGCGTTCGTTTTGCCCAAAGAGCTCAAGCGCGGCGACGTGCAGTTTTTCGTCGACCGCAACGAATCTGACGACG
>Ga0070765_100001927_pt1 | contig 12899 bp, 10 predicted proteins | sample HubBroMetageWFT5_FD_71516 | JGI IMG/M metagenome (GOLD analysis project Ga0070765, IMG submission 71516) | Warmed and freeze-thawed soil microbial communities from the Hubbard Brook experimental Forest, New Hampshire - Hubbard Brook CCASE Soil... | ecosystem: Environmental > Terrestrial > Soil... | reverse complement strand
TTTGGTTACACCAATGGGCAGTTCGTGTACATCGGTGCCATCGGCCTTGGCTAAGTAAACGGTGTCACCTCTTGCAAAAACAAGTTGGCGACCATCCGGGGACCACGTGCCATTGGCGCCCGTCACGCCGGCAATCCGGCGGGGTGGACCACCGGGAAGCGGGAGTGCCCAGAACTCGGTTGCCTCGAAGCCGTGCATATTCTCGACCAGGAGCTGAGAATGATCGGGGAAAATATCCAGGAGCCGTACGGCAGGGAAAGGGGTGGGAATCGGTGAAGTCTCACCTCCCGTAACGGCGGCTTGCGCCAGAAACTGGCTCGACCCTTTGCTTTCCCCGAGGTATAACCGTGACCCATCGGTGAGGACCGCATACTTCGGCACGCCATCTTTGGTGAGTTGGGTAGTGGCCAGCACCCTCGGAGGAGTCCGGGGCAGGCGCAGCCAAGCGAACGTTACAGCGATTGCCAAGACAACAATTACAGCGGCAAGCACCCCAACCCAACGCAGTTTGCGGTTCGCAACGGGTGCGACTGCATCGACGGAGGCCGTCTTTCCAGACGTAGCGTCCCTCTTCAACCGCTTCAAATCCGCACGCATCTCTGAAGCGTGCTGGTAGCGTAAGTCTCGGTCCTTCTCCATCGCCTTATTGATAATTCGCTGTAGCTCCGCCGATACGCTCGCGTTCAACCGCACTGCCTCCCTTGCTTCCTTGTGCAGGATCGCTTCGAACACCGCTCCGGTGCTCTCTCCCGTAAACGGAAGAAATCCCGTGGCCATTTCGTAAAGGACCGTACCAAAGCTGAAGAGATCGGTCCGCACGTCCAATGGCTTTCCCAGAACCTGTTCCGGGGACATATACGATACCGTCCCCAGCGCACTCCCCGGACTCGTCAAATGCTCCGGGTCCACCATCCCCATCGCTGGCAGCGTGACCGTCGCGCCTTCCCCATCGATGGGGTTTCTGCCTGCACGTACCTTGGCCAAGCCAAAATCCAAAATCTTCGCGTGGCCCTTCTTGGTCACAAAAATATTCGCTGGCTTGATGTCCCGATGGATGATGCCCTCGCTATGCGCCGCGTCCAAGGCGTCCGCCACTTCAATCGCGAGATCTAGCAATCGCTGCGACTCCATCGGCTGCCCGTCGATCAAGTATTTCAGCGTCGCACCATCCAAAGATTCCATGGCGATGAACGCCTTCCCCTCCGCTTCGCCAAAGTCATAAACGGTGCAGATGTTGGGATGGTTCAATGCCGACGCCGCTTGCGCCTCTCTCTGAAACCGAGCCAGTGCAAGTGGGTCTTTCGCTACGTTGTCGGGTAGGAATTTCAGCGCGACATTACGGCGCAAGCGGGTATCCTCAGCCTTATAAACCACACCCATTCCGCCGCCGCCGAGTTTCTCGATAATGCGGTAGTGTGAGAGGGTCTGTCCGATTAAAGAGCCGGTGCCTGGCATGCGCAGCACATGTTAGGTTGGGGGCAAGAGGCAAGTCAACGAAGACAAATCTAGCCTAAGGCCTAAGTCCCGATTAACGCGGTGCATTCAATAGGTCGACGCAACACCGAGGTCGAACCTAATCCGCATTGAAACCAAAGGCTAAATCCCTTGAAGCTCAACGATCGCTCACGTCGGGTACTTGGTTCCGGATAGTGCAATGGCGAAGTGCATAAAGGTCCACCTTCGAGGCACCGTTCTTGCCAAGAACTTACCGGTCGCTTCATTTTGCAGAGTACTCTTCTGTACGAAGTCTCGGCTATAGAACGGTCCTCAATATTCCGCGGGGCGAAGAAGAAATTACAAAACGAACGCACTCCGGACAGCAACAAAACCTGTTTACCCTCGCATGAAACGAGTCGCGACAGACGTCTTTCCCCAGCGGACTTTTGTCGCTCGAGTTTTGATACCAGACACAAAAGCCTGTTGGACGCGATTGAAACTGCGCCCGTGCAAGACTGCGGCAACGATGGTACGCGTAGCCTGACAGTCACTTAGCCGCACATAACTGCAGCCGACGTTGCGGTCGATCGCCATTTCAGGAACGATCGAGACACCGACGCCGGCCGCAACCATCCCCAGGAGGCTGCTGAACTGGCCACTTTCGAACGCAATGTTCGGAGTAATGCGGGCGCGGGTGCACGTCGCAATGCTGAGGTCTCGGAAACAGTGGCCGTCACGCAACATGACGAATGATTCTCCGCGAAAATCTTTGAGGGCAAGAGATTCTGCGGACGCCCGTGGGTGATCTCTTCTCATCACCGCGAAGAGGCGCTCCGTGCGGATCGGAAACAACTCTAGGTCTTTGTGGCGTAATGGGAGAGCAAGAATCGCCACATCAATGGACAGGTCCCGCAGACCTTCTACCAGGATCGATGTCGTTTCTTCGACGATACGCAGTTTCGCGTCGGGATACTTCTTTGCAAAAGCTGCCGTATAACTCGGGATCAGATAGGGCGCAATAGTCGGAATCACACCCACAGCTACGCTGCCGCGGAGGTCTGCGTTTTTGTCGGCTACGCTCAGGCGCGCCATCTCCATCTGATCGAGAACCGCGCGGGCGTGAGGAATAAAAGCGCGACCGGCCTCGGTAAGGCGGACGCTACGTCCAAGGCGATCGAAGAGCTTCGCGCCGAGATCTTCCTCGAGTTTCAAAACTTGCTGTGAGAGCGAGGGCTGGGCGATCTGACAACGCTCGGCGGCGCGGCTGAAGTTGCCGGTGTCGGCGACAGCGCAAACATATCGTAGCTGGTGAAATTCCATAGGGTATGCCTATACCTAGAATGGGATTTAGATATTGGAACTATCTCAACCTATGATGCTACCTTAAGTTCGTTCAGATCAATGTGTCGATATCAACGATCTAGCGTTGAATCGAAACACCTGAGGAGAGTACGCATGTCATCCGAAGCAAAGTGCCCGTTCCATCATGGCAGCAGCGCAAGCACGACGAACCGTGACTGGTGGCCGAACCAGTTGAACTTGAATCTGCTGCATCAGCATTCCTTGCTGTCCGACCCCATGGGCCAGAATTTCAGTTACGCAGAGGAGTTCAAGAACCTCGACTATACGGCCCTGAAGAAGGATCTTGCGGCGTTGATGACCGACTCGCAGGACTGGTGGCCTGCCGATTTCGGCCATTACGGTCCGTTATTTATTCGCATGGCGTGGCACAGTGCAGGTACGTACCGCACGGGTGACGGTCGTGGAGGCGGCGGCAGAGGCCAGCAGCGTTTCGCTCCACTCAATAGCTGGCCAGACAACGTCAACCTCGATAGAGCACGGCGCTTGCTGTGGCCAATTAAGCAGAAATACGGCAAGAAGATCTCGTGGGCCGACCTGATGATCCTCGCGGGAAACGTAGCGCTGGAAACCATGGGCTTTAAGACTTTCGGTTTCGCCGGCGGACGTTCGGACGTTTGGGAACCGGACCTCGACGTCAACTGGGGAATTGAAACAACCTGGATGGGGAGCGATAAACGCTTTTCTGGTGAACGTGATCTCGCCAACCCTCTTGGCGCGACCCATATGGGTCTGATTTATGTCAACCCGGAAGGCCCCGAAGGCGTTCCCGATCCGGTCAAGGCAGCGAAAGATATCCGGGAAACTTTTGCTCGGATGGCAATGAACGACGAAGAGACCGTCGCTTTGATCGCGGGCGGTCATACCTTCGGCAAGACCCACGGAGCCGCTCCTGCCAAACAACACGTGGGAGCGGAGCCCGAAGGCTCGCCGATCGAGGAGCAGGGTCTCGGCTGGACAAGTGCCTACGCCTCTGGCATCGCCGGTGACGCGATCACCAGCGGCCTCGAAGTTACGTGGACCAGCACACCGACAAAATGGAGTAACGATTTCTTCGAGCACTTGTTCAAGTACGAGTGGGAACTGACGAAGAGTCCGGGCGGCGCACACCAGTGGAAGCCAAAAGGTAACGCAGGCGCAAATACGGTACCGGACGCGCATAATTCCTCAAAGCGTCACGCACCGGCCATGCTCACGACCGATCTCTCTTTGCGATTCGATCCGGTCTACGAAAAGATCTCGAGACGCTTCTACGAAAATCCGGCTGCGTTCGCTGATGCTTTCGCCCGCGCTTGGTTCAAGCTGACGCATCGCGACATGGGACCCCGCGCGCGTTACCTCGGTCCGGAAGTCCCGAAGGAAGAACTCCTCTGGCAGGACCCTATCCCTCCAGTAAATCATGTGCTGGTCGATGACAAGGACGTCGCCTCTCTCAAGGAGAAGATACTGGCCTCGGGGCTGACGGTCTCGCAACTCGTATCTGCCGCTTGGGCGTCGGCGTCCACGTACCGTGGATCCGACAAGCGTGGTGGCGCAAATGGCGCGCGCATCCGCCTTAGTCCACAGAAGGATTGGAAGGTCAATCACCCGGAGCAGCTGCAAAAGGTGCTGAAGACACTTGAAAAGATTCAGAGTGACTTCAACGGCTCGCAATCTGGCGGTAAGAAAATTTCGCTTGCCGACTTGATCGTCCTGGCTGGTTGCGCAGGTGTCGAGAAGGCCACGAAAAATGCCGACATCTCCGTAACCGTTCCATTCAGCCCAGGGCGTATGGACGCTTCGCAGGAGCAGACCGATGTGCAATCCTTCGCGGTTCTCGAACCGGCCGCGGACGGCTTCCGCTCGTACACGAACGGAAACGCCCACGCGTCAGCCGAAGTCGCACTGCTGGACAAGGCGCAACTGCTCACGCTGACTGGGCCGGAACTAACCGCGCTGATTGGCGGCATGCGCGTGCTGAATACCAACTTCGGACAGACCAAGTTCGGCGTCTTCACCAAGAAGCCGGAGGCGCTGACCAACGACTTCTTCATCAACCTGCTCGATATGCGTACGGTGTGGAAAGCCACTTCGGATGCCAACCATACGTTTGAGGGGCGAGACCGCAAGACCGGCGAAGTCAAATGGACCGCGACGCGAGCCGATCTGATCTTCGGTTCGAACGCCCAACTCCGGGCGCTGTCGGAGGTCTACGGAAGTTCGGACGCGCATGGGAAGTTCGTCCATGACTTCGTTGCGGCCTGGAACAAGGTCATGAACCTCGACCGCTTTGACACCGCCGCACCCGTCAATTAAGAGACGAACGTTCCCTCCTCTTAACAAACCGCCCGGGTAGAAGTCTAGCCGTTTTATGGGCCGATTCACGACGTCGACCTTCTGGCGGCGCGAATCATAAACACGGATGTAACGAACATAACGAATCCATTTCCTTGCGAAGGATTTAGTCCGTCGGGTCCGACTTCTCTGCTTCGCCCGCGCGATCTCCCGTACTCGGTAACTACGCCGATCGAGAAGTTAGATCCGGAGGCGGCGCGCCAGCGTCGCGAACGCTTCAAGGGCCGCTTCTTGCAAGGCTGGATCACTCAAACGGCCATACACCTCACTTTGCGTATATCACATCAGGCACTTTTGGAACCGCTGGCTGTCGGTTCGCAACACAGTTCGAGACGCCTGGTCAGTGACAGAATTGACGGCGCCAGCCGTCAGTGTTACTTAGTTCGTGTTTGAATTGAACGCAAAAAGTTGCAATGGAGGACGATGTGAGTGCTCGCGCTTATCAAAAGCGGATTACTGGAGTGTTGGCAAAAATCTGGGAAACACAGATCGAGAATATAGAAAAGGCTTCCGCGGTGATGGCGGACGTGATTGCCGGCGGCGGGCTGGTGCACATCTTTGGCAGTGGGCATTCCGTCCTGCCGGTGCAGGATATGTTTCCGCGTTACGGGTCCTATCCCGGTTTCCGGCCGCTGATGGATATGCGCCTGATGTGGACAAACGTGATCGGCAGCGGCGGCGCAAAGGGACTGCTATGGCTGGAGCGAAGAGAAGGATATGCTCAGGTGCTCTTTGAAAACGAGCCGATCCGTAAGGGTGACGTGATGCTGGTTTTTTCGCACGGAGGCTTGAACGCAGTCGGAATCGAAGTTCTCATCGAAGCAAAGAAACGGGGATTAAGCACCGTAGCGGTAACCTCCATGGACAATTACGCCAAAAGAACGGCGACGCATTCTTCCGGAAAGAAATTGGCGGATGTCGGTGATATTGTCATCGACAATTGTACGCCCGCCGAGGACGCCCTCGTGAGCATTGACGACTGGAAAGCGCCGGTGGCTGCCGGATCGACCGTAGCGTTCGTCACCATCGCGATGTCACTTGTGGCGCAAGTGGCAGCGAATTTGAGCGCGAAGGGCCACACGCCCCCGGTGTTTGTTTCGCCCAATGTAATTGGCCTCCCCCCTGACCAGATGAATCGTGTGTACGAGGAGTATGAGCAACGTTTGAAAAGGTGACCCGTGACCCAGACGATTCGACGCGGAATTTTGTTCGGAGGCGCGGCGACCGGAATTTTTGTCTTTGGAATTGTCATGGCCGTGCTCGGCACGCTGTTCGGACTTCCAGAAATGCGAACGCGGCTACGGATAGATCTGGCGCAACAGGGCAGTCTGTTCCTGCTGCTGTATCTGGGAATTCTGTTCGCCACGTTGCTGGCAGGGCCGGCGATCGATGTTATCGGAAACAAGCTGATTTTGATTGGATCGGCATCCCTGGTAGCTGCGGGAATGTTGGGCTTCGCTTTCGCGCATTCCTATACGAGTGCGGAAGTACCAGCGCTGCTGCTGGGATGCGGGGGCGGAGGGCTAAACACCTCGACTAACGCGTTGATTTCCGATTTGTACCACGAGCGGCGCGGTTCAATGCTGAACGTGCTGGGCATTTTTTACGGGATTGGCGCGCTATGCATTCCTTTGTTGGCAGCAACCATTGCGGCACTCTTTTCGGTCAGGCGGCAGTTATTTTGTTGCGCGGGTCTCGCTGCCGCGTGCGCTCTGCTGTTTTTGGCACTACGTTTCCCACCGGCGGCTGCGACGCAGAATTTCTCTTGGCGAGACACCCTGCTCGTGGCTCGGTATCCTGGCGTCCTGCTTCTGGGATTTCTACTGTTCTGCCAGTCGGGAAACGAAGCAAGCATCGCAGGTTGGACCTCAACCTACGCTGGAGAAGCGGGATTTGCAGCCCGGACGGCCACATTCATCCTCGCAGCGTATTGGGCTGCGCTGATGACGGGCCGACTCGCCGTGGCGCAACTGCTAAAATCCATCAGCAAGGAACGATTGGTACTCGCAAGCGGCATCGGATCGTTTTTGGGCGCTGGGCTTTTACTAGCGAATCGCTCGATAATCATGCTGAGCTTAGGAGTGCTTGTTCTCGGATTCTCTTACGCAGGAGTGTTCCCGACGGCGCTTGCCATCGCGGGGGACAGCTACCGGAAATTGTCGGGCACCGTATTTGGGCTCATATTCGGCATCGCCTTGCTTGGCGGAATGTCGTTCCCGTGGGCGGTGGGACAGCTTTCGCAAGCGTGGGGAGTTCGTTACGGAATGATGGTTCCGCTGGTTGGAGCAGGCGCGATATGCGTATTGGCTTGGAGAATTCCATCGTCGAGGCGTGAGCAGACGCGCGTTTCGATGGGTGAATGAACGCGATGGCAGGAAAAAAATATGTGGTCGCTGTCGATTTGGGCGGTACCAAGCTTGCGGCAGCGCTCGTGGACAGCACGGGCCACGTGTCGGAGCAGACTATTCTCGCCGTCGACACGAGTTCTCGCATGGCGCCTGTGAATCAGATCGTGGACGTCACGCGTAAATTGATCAGTGCGAAAGGAAGAAAGAGAAAGATTTCGGGAATCGGCGTGGCCGTGCCGGGCCTTGTGCGGCGCGACGGCACGGTCTGGGCTCCGAATTTGAAGGGATGGATAAGGATGGCGCTGGCACAGCGGCTAAAGCGCGCTCTCAGACTGCCGGTCATCGTGGAAAGCGACCGCAATGCAGCAGTGCTCGGCGAGGCGTGGTGCGGGGCCGCGCGGGGAAAGAGCCATGCCATTGTCTTGATGTTAGGAACGGGAATCGGCGCTGGGATATTGAGCGGCGGCAATCTGGTGCGGGGGGCGCATGAACTTTCTGGCTGTGCGGGATGGATGATAGTGGCAGAAGCATATGGGAGAGAAGCGCAAAACGTTGGACAGTTGGAGTCATTGGCCGCTGGGCCGGCTATAGCGCGTGCGGCTGGGGCCGGGAATGCAGGAGATGTAGCGGAGGCGGCCAGGGGTGGTGATCGCGCCTCCATGAACATCTATCTTGAAGCGGGACGCTTGTTGGGCTATGGCGTGGCAAATCTGGTGAGTTTGTTTGATCCGGAGATTGTCGTAATCGGTGGAGGATTGGCCAAGGCGAGCGACCTGTTTCTCGATGTACTGCGGAAAGCCGTAAAGGAACGGGCGCAACCGATCGCGGCTAGCCGGGTGCGGATTGTGACCAGCCCATTGGGATCGCTTGCAAATCTGTTGGGTGTGGCGAGATTAGCGGGTCTAAGTGGGCGGATTGGCCGGCGCAGTAGGGGCTAAGATGGCCTCCTCTGCACCTTCCCAGTGTGCCCACGCAGAACAGAGATTTCTCCGAAAAGGAAGGACGAGCCATGTCTCCAACACGGCGCGATTTTCTCACCGTGGCGAGTGGCAGTGCGATTGCCCTCTCAGCGAAAAGCGAATTCTTCGATGTCGCTCAGCTGCCAGGTCGTCCTGCGACCACAACGTCCGGCTCGCAGGACCAAAACTTCTCGAACGTTTTAGTAATTGCCGCGCATCCCGGCGACGCATTTTTCGCCATGGGTGCGCCCGTCGCTGTTGCCACTCATTTGAAAGGTGAAGGCAGCTTTCTAAGTCTCTCCTTGGGCGAACGGGGATCTCCCACGGTTCCGGCTCAGCAGTATGGACTCTCTCAGCAGCAAGCGGCCGGGAAGGCCGCGACGCTGCTCGGCGCAAAGGCTCTATTCCTTGCCTATCCCGACGGCGAAATCCCGGTAAATGACGAAGCAAAGTTTTCTGTATGTGATTTGATTCGCCAGCGTAGGCCTTCGACAATCGTCACCCACTGGAAGGGAAGTTGGCACAAGGACCATCGTGCCTGCTACGAAATCGTCCAGGACGCGATCTTTTACGCAGGTCTTTCGGCCATCGTCCGCAAACAGCCGGCGCACACCGTCAGAAAGCTCTACTTCGCGAGCAATTGGGAAGATACTGTGGGCTTTGTAGCCGACACCTATTTGGATATAACTCCGGTCTGCGACGACTGGTTGAACGCATGCAGCGCATTTCCGATGTGGCGCGGAGAAAACGGGTTCCGCTACAACGATTACTATTCCAGTATGGCAGTCGCCCACGGCTGTCTGAGTAGCTTCCATCGCGCCGTCGCGCTGATGACGGCTGAGGACCAACGCATCCTCAACATCCCTACGCCCTAACGTTGCCGGGCCGCACCTGCCGGAACCTGCACGCTACATTTCCCCGTTCACTCTGAAAAAAGTGCTTCGTCCGACTCCTTTGAACGCTTAGTGCTTTTCCCCTTGAGCTTGAGGGTGGCTCTGCGGAGGCGGTGCGCTCTGGTGTGGCTGCTGATGAGTCTCCACTTTCTGTTGCTGCACGGTATGCTTTTGCTCGAGTTGCTGCGTTTGCTGCGTGTGGTGCTGCTCCATCTGCTGTTTTTGTGGTTCACTGGTGTTTTTCTTGGCCGCTTGCTGGTGGTCTTTTTCCTGCTGTTGTTGCAACTTCTGGTGTTCCTGATTTTGTTTGGCAGCTAGCTTGTCTTGTTGTTGTTGATATTTCTGCTCCGTTGCAGGCTTGCTGGTGGCTGGAGCCGTGTATTTGTGCGGTTGAACTTCACTAGCGTGAGAGTTCGGGTTAACGTGTGCCGCGCCGTTGTTTTCTGGACGAGCTTCATTCTCAGTCGCGGTCCGTTCAGGAGCTTTGTAAGGAGCGCCGGCTTCCTTTGCGGGTACTGAGCTGCCCTTAAAGTCTCCCGGCTTGGATGTGGCTGCGATCGGAGGCTTGCCTTGATTCGTGGAGGCACGCAACTCTGGGTTAGAACGAGCTTGTTGCGCATGCTCGTTTTGTGCCGCAACAGGAGCGGTGTGGCGTTCTCTGTCGTAGGTTTGTTCTTGCGACGACGGCCGCTGGTTGATTCCGCCGTTGCCGCCGTTATAGCTGACGCGGTTCCCCGAGTTGTATTCGACCCTGGTGTTGTAGGTATTGTGGATGTTGGTGTTGTTTATGCGATTTACCGAGGTGTTGTAATAAAAGCGGTTGTTTTCCCAGCGCCCGCCTTCATAGCCGTGACCACCGTATCCGTATCCATAATCGATCCCACCATAGTATCCGACGTGCGGTCCCCAATAACCTTCATGGAAGAAGTACGCGTTGTTGCCCCAACCCCAGTATCCGGGAGTCCAAAGGAAGCCGACTTGAGGAGACTCCACCCAAGTGCCGGGTACCCAGTAATAGTCGCCGCCATCCCAAGCCCAATAGCCGGGCGTCCAGATGTAGCCGTCTCCGGGGCAGATAGGTTGTTCATAAACCGGGAGAGCAGGCGGACCAAAAGATACAGAAACGCCGATTTGAGCAAACGAAGCAGCGGACAGGCACATGAGCACAAGTCCAAAAAGTAGCGAACGAATTAAACTGACTTTACGCATTGCGATTCCTTCTTCCTGTGGGGGACGAGACATCAATCTGCCCTCTTAGCTTTGGTGACCTAATTAGTACTTATCTGGATGGGAGTGGCGCCAATTCCAGTACTGCGATTGTTGTTTCTCGTTCGCCTTGGAGAACTCGTACGATTTGTGATGGTTTTCCGAAAGATAGTGCTGCCAGGCGCGATTTTCGTTGTCATTCCATTCGTGATAATCCTTGTGATCCTTATCGTAGACCCGGTTCTGATCGTGGACCTCTTGGGGCACAGGGACGGCTATGATTGCAACTGGCGCCGCGAGGGCAGCGGTTAGGAAAAGTGGGGCGAAGTACCGAAGTGAACGTTGCATGTTGTAATCCTCCAAATGTCCGCATCGAAGCGCGGCAGCCGTTAGTGTGCAACTAACTAGGCTGGATAGATGTTTCATTCAGCACACACTCCTTGCAGTCTAAACCGCGCAAACCCGGGAGTGACGGACTGGAACGACTGTTGTCTGACACGATCTCCGGCACGTGCGGAAATCATGCTGGGAGCGAGACTTAGTCTTCGGGCAAGAACCGGCTCTTAGCTATGGCTGACCCGATGAACGTTGCTGCGCGTTTTCGTCGGAATTCGCTGGCTTCATCGCCACCACCTGGTAGGCTCGCTCCTTGCCGTCTCCATCAGGGACCTTGACCAACATGCGATCCCTCTTCATTCTGAACTCAATTTCCTGGCCTACTGGGAGAACTATCGGGTGTTTGTAGTCGGCCGGCCGGATGTGATACTCCATGTCGTCGGTCAGTATCATGTATTGCGGGCACAGCTTTTCGTCGGAGTTCACATGCGTAATGCCTGCCGACGCCCATATCGTGCCCAACCCGGTTAGGCCTTTCTGTTTGGCGCCACACGGCACCGCTTCCATTTTCTCAAGCATAGCCCGTTCGACCGGCTTCTTTTTCTTGCCCTCTGCACTTAGCGGAACCGCGGCCACCACAACCAAGGCAAGGAAGATCTTGAGTCTCATAATGCCTCCTTAGAGGAACTATCTGTCCAAATGAAACCCGTCGACCGAGTCGGCCCTCGACCAAATCGAGGGCCGTACGCAGTCGCGAGCGCAGGATTGCCCCGGGTTTTTACTGTTTCGATTTGTTGGGATCGGCCGCGGCAGTGCTTGGATTCTTCACGCCCTGGCCGTTGCTATTTGTGCTGTGGCTGAATTGCTGCGCCGAGCTAACGAAGCCCTGCGGATTCGCCATTAGTTTTTGCCGCACCTCCGGATGCGCATTCAGATATTCCTGAAGCTCAGGATGGTTTTGCAGGTATTCCTGGTTCTTGACCAGCGAGGGATCCTTTGAGAGCTGCTGCGCGATGTTCGAATGTCCGCCAAGGAACTCACCGAAGTTTGCGGACTCTTTGTGCGTCACGGCCCGATCGAGGTCCATGCCATCCTCACGTCGGTCGTAGCGAGCTTCTTCCTGCATGAACGCATTCGGATTTTGCTTTATGTCCTGCCGAACTTCTGGATGCGACTGCAGATAATCCTGCAACGCAGGGTGGCTTTTCACAAATTCATCCTTGTTCACTAGCGAAGGATCCTTGCGAAGTTGCTCAGCTATTTCGCGATGACTGTCCAGAAACTGGTCGAAGTGTGCGAGCGCCTGGCGATTTGCCTCTCGATCATGGTTGTCCTCGCGGAATTCGTAGCGAGCCTCTTCGTGCATGAAGACGTTGGGGTTTTGCCTTATGTCCTGGCGAACTTCCGGATGGTCCTGCAAGTACGTTTGCAGTGCGGGATGGTTTTTCACAAACTCATCCTTGTTAACCAGCGAAGGGTCTTTGCGAAGTTGCTCGGCTGTTTCGCGGTGGGTATCCAGAAACTGGTCAAAGCTTGCCAGCTCCCGGCGATTTGTGTCCCGGTCACTCTCGCGGGATTCGTACCGAGTTTCTTCGTGCATAAAAACGTTGGGGTTTTCCCTTATTTGCTCGCGAATTCCGGGATGGTTCTGCAAGTACGTTTGTAGCGCAGGATGATCTTTGAGGAATTCATCGTTGTTTGCGAGTGAGGGATCCTTGCGAAGCTGGTCGGCTATCTCGCGGTGGTCGTCCAAGAACTGATCAAAGCGCGATAGTTCTTGGCGGCTAGCATCGTTATCCTGGACTGGTCGACTGGTCTGGCTGGGCTCGGATTGTGCGTGTGCCGATGCGCCTACTCCGGCAAAAGTCATCAGAGTTGGCAGCGTTAGTGACGTGAGCAGTCTCTTCCTCATAGTACGGCCTCCAGTGCGGTGAATGTGTCACCGCCGTGGGATGGTGCAACTCCGGCGCCAAAATCCTGCAAGAAAACGAAACTTCCCGTGATTCAAGAGGTTGGGGGAAAAGCAG
>Ga0070765_100001926_pt1 | contig 12900 bp, 7 predicted proteins | sample HubBroMetageWFT5_FD_71516 | JGI IMG/M metagenome (GOLD analysis project Ga0070765, IMG submission 71516) | Warmed and freeze-thawed soil microbial communities from the Hubbard Brook experimental Forest, New Hampshire - Hubbard Brook CCASE Soil... | ecosystem: Environmental > Terrestrial > Soil... | reverse complement strand
GTCGCCGTTAATTCCTGGAATTTGATTTTCGCCGCACGCAGCGCTTTGATCGAGCCGCGCTCGAAGGCGTCGCCGCGGCCGGCGGCCATCCAGAGGACACCGGTGCGGTGCAGAAAGTGGCGCTTCCAGCGTTTTTCGTATTTAGCCCAGAGCTTGAGGGCGCGGGCGGCCATTTCCGTATAGGCCTGATCGGGACCATAGGCGCCGCGCATGACCCGCGTCTCGCCGCCCGAAGACGCGCGCGAATTCCCCGGTCCCCAGGCGTCGAGGAGCGTGACCTGGGCGCCGCGCTCCAGAAGATGCAGGGCGGTCCATCCGCCGAATGCCCCGGCGCCGATGACTGCGATGTGTGGGTGGGATTTCATGGTTGGCGCTCTATCATAGCCGGATGGCTGGAGTTGGGGTGTCGAATTGGAAATCGAAAAGCTCTTAACCGCCAAGGACGCTAAGAAAAGCCGCGCGAAGGACGCAAAGAGAAGGCGTCGCGAAATGTGGAGTCTCTGCGATTAATTCTTTGCGAACTTTGCGGCTTTCTTTGCGCTCTTCGCGGTTCAAAGCTTGCCTGTGCGGAGGCGGAGTCCCTTGCTTGACAGCGCCCGACCCCGTTCCTAGAATCCAAACAGGCTCACAACTTTGGTCCAAAAGCTAAGCTTCTGCATCTAAAATGGTTAGGTAGAATAGAAGCAGAGCAGTTTCTCCCCCGGCTTGAGCCGTTCGGATCGAGACAACTGACACAACTTTTGCCATGCCGGTTGACCCTAATATCGGGAATCGCGAACGCGAAATTCTGACTGCCATCGTCGAGACTTTTATCTCGACGGGCGAGCCGGTCGGGTCGCGCACGCTCTCGCGCTCGAACCGCGAAGGCCTGAGCCCGGCCTCGATTCGCAACGTGATGGCGGACCTGTCGGATGCCGGCTTCCTCGAGCAGCCGCATACTTCTTCCGGCCGCGTGCCGACGACCGAGGCGTACCGCTACTACGTGGAGCAGATTTCGGGCAGCGCGCGCCTCGCGCCGCAGGAAGAGAGCATGATCTCGGAGTCGTTGGCCGGCATTACCGACGTGCAGGAGTTCATGGAGCGGACGTCGCATGTGCTGTCGCTGATTTCGAAGAATGTCGGCGTGACCGTTGCGACCAGTGGTCCGAAGAATGCGCTTGAGCATGTTTATTTCTCGCGCCTCGGGGATCAGAAAGTTCTGGCCGTGCTGGTGACGCGCTCGGGGCTGGTGCGCGATCGCGTGCTGCGGCTAGATTTGTCGCAGTCCGATCTTGATCTGGCAGCGCGCTACATCAACGAAAACTTCCGCGGCTGGACCATGGAATCGATGCGCTCGGAACTGGCGCGGCGACTGGAGCAGGAGCGCAGCGAATACGACCGGCTGATGCACTCGATCGAGCAGCTCTACAAGCAAGGGGCTCTCGCCGCCGAACACGGGTCGCAGGTGGTCTTCGTGGAAGGCGCGGCGAACCTGGTCGCGGGGGAACAGGACCGCGAGCGGCTGCAGGAGATGCTGAAGACGCTCGAGGAAAAAGAAAAAGTTGTACAGCTCCTCGGCGCCTACCTCGACGTGAAGCAGGAGGCGGTGCGAGTTGTGATCGGGCTCGATCAGACGCTACCCTCGATGCAGAACTTTGTTTTGATTGGAGCGCCGGCGCATGCGGGCAATGAGGTGATGGGCTCGCTGGCGGTGATCGGGCCGACGCGCATGGATTATCAGCACACGATTACTGCCGTGTCCTACATCGCGCGGCTGTTTGACAAGATCCTGAATGAATCGGAGTGAGAGAGAGTAGTTATGGCGAAATCAAACGGAAAATCGGAAACCGAAGAACTTGATATGGAACGCGAGCTTCCTCCTGCTGACGGAGGTGAAAACCCGCCAGTAAGGGCCGGGGAGGGTGCGTCGGGCGGCGACTCGGGGAATGCGGAATTGCAGAAGTTGAAGGCCGAACGTGATACGTTGCTCGACCGCCTGGCCCGTGCCCAGGCCGAATTCGAAAATGCCCGCCGGCGCGCCAGCAAGGAGCAGCAGGATTTTCGCGACTATGCCGCGGCCGACGCCATCAAATCTCTGCTGCCTGTGTTGGACAGTTTTGAGCGGGCGCTGCAGGTGAAGTCTGGCGCCGGAGACTTTCGCAGTGGCGTCGAGCTCATCTACAAACAGTTGCAGGATGTGCTGGCGAAGCTGGGCGTGCAGGCGATTCCGGCTCGGGGAGAACAATTCGATCCGCATGTGCATGAGGCGATCGAGATGGTGGAAACTTCCGACGCGGCTGACCACGAGGTGCTGGAGGAGTTGCAGCGCGGATACAAAATCAAAGACCGTCTGCTTCGGCCCGCCATGGTCAAGGTCGCGAAGAACCCGTGAGCGGGGAGAGTGCTCCCGACGAGGTTGTCATTCACTGACGGATGACAAGCTGTTTGGGAATCAGCGAGATATTTTTGTTTCTTGTGGAAAGGTGTTGTTCTGACTACGAACACAAAACGCGATTACTACGAGGTGTTGGGCGTGACTCGCACCTGCACCGAGGTCGAACTCAAGAGCGCGTATCGCAAGCTGGCTCTACAGTTTCATCCCGACCGGAATCCTAACAACCCCGACGCGGAAGAAAAATTCAAGGAAGTCAGCGAGGCCTATGCGGTGCTTGCCGATTCCGATAAGCGCGCAGTCTACGACCGCTACGGCCACGCGGGACTCGGTGGTGGACCGTCATCCGGCGCCGGGTTCGATCCCACGGTGTTTCAGGACTTCAGCGATATCTTCGGGGAATTCTTCGGCTTCGGCGACCTTTTCGGCGGCGCGGGCGGCCAGCGTCGCAGCCGGGTGCAGCGCGGCGCCGATCTGCGCGAGGATTTGACACTCGAATTTGAAGAAGCATTCTTCGGCAAAGAGACGCGCGTTACTGTCCGCCGCCACGAAGCTTGCGAGGAGTGCCGCGGTTCGGGTGCCGCTCCGGGGAAGGGGCCAACGCAATGCCGCTCGTGCAACGGCCGCGGGCAGGTTCGCTATCAGCAGGGATTTTTCAGCATCGCGCGTACGTGTCCGACTTGTCAGGGCGCAGGAAGTGTGATCACGGACCCGTGCACGAAGTGTCGCGGAGAAGGGCGCATTTTGCGCCAGCGCACCGTCGATGCCAAAATCCCGGGCGGAGTCGAAGATGGAACTCGCATTCGTTTTGCAGGCGGAGGAGAAGTTGGCCAGTTCGGCGGGCCGGCGGGCGATTTGTACGTTGTGCTGCACGTGAAAGAGCATCCGTTTTTTGAGCGCGAGGGCAACGACCTGCATTGTGTGGTACCGATTTCGGTGGCGCAGGCCGCGATGGGAGCCGAGATCCGCGTGCCTACAATGGACGGCGAGCACACGCTGAAGATCCCCGAGGGCACGCAGCCGGCCGCGACGTTCCGGGTTCGCAATAAAGGCGTGCCGGTTTTGAATGGACATGGCAAGGGCGATCTCTATGTTGAGGTTCGCGTGCAGATTCCCGGCAAGCTGAACAAGCGGCAGCGCGAGTTGCTGGAGGAACTGGATGCACTCTCGAAAGTCGATAACCAGCCGCTGTTGCGTTCGCTGCTCGGCAAGATGAAGAACATGTTTGGCTGAGGGCGCCGCTCGAGGGACGTTTTCAGGGCGAGCGGGGAAATCGGCAGCACCGGTGCAAACAATCACCGCAGGCGCTGAACCGCCGACACATTCTAACGACTTTACGGCACGAGTAAACTCGTACCCTTCCCGTTTATCTTTCGTTCGATCCTTCTCTTACATGACTTCCCTTTTTGCAAGATGACTCGCCGCCGCTGGATCGCCGACGTAGTCTCGAACAATCGCGCTGCCCTCACAGGAGAGCATGCCGAGCACCTGATCCGCGTTCTTCGCGCGCAGGTTGGCCAGGAGTTCGACATTGCCGCCGACGGCGCGATTCGCGCCGGGCGGATAGTGAGCATCGAAGCAGGCCGAGTCGAGTTCGAACTAGGCGACGAAATTCCCGCACAGGTCACGGCACAGCTCACCCTGCTGCTTGCCGTCTTCAAGTTTGATCGCATGGAGTGGGCCATCGAGAAGTGCACCGAGCTCGGCGTATCTCGCATTGTTCCGGTGATCGCGCGTCGTACCGACGCGCACTTGGCCGACGCATCGGCGAAACGCGTCGAACGCTGGAGAAGGATTGCGCTTCAAGCCGCCGAGCAGTCCCGCCGGGCGAGTCCTCCGGAGATTGCTGCTCCTATCAGGTTGCGCGAGGCAGCTTCATTCGCGGGCAGTCCGCGCATCGTGCTCGCCGAATCGAAGACGGAGATTCGGTTGAGGGACGTTGTGGTTCCGCAAGCCGCAGGCGATCTACTTTTGGCGATCGGTCCCGAGGGTGGATGGGCGGAGGACGAGTTGCTGCTCCTCCGCGATTCGGGATGGATCTCTGCGACTCTGGGTCCGACAATTCTTCGAGCGGAAACTGCGGCGATCGCAGCCGTCGCGATCGCAATTTCAGAACTCGGTGAACAGCAGCTTCCTCAAGCCGGCAAGTGATATCCTGACTCGCAATGCCGCTTTCGAAGTCGAATTCCCGTCCTGCTCCTTTCACTCCCGACGAGCGCCAGCGCCAGGCTATCGAGCATGTGCACGGTCCCATGCTTGTGGTAGCAGGAGCCGGCACGGGTAAAACTTCCGTCCTCACTTACCGCATTGAGCGGCTGGTTCGCGAAGGCCGCGCCGAGCCCGGCGAAATTCTGGCTCTGACTTATACCAACAACGCGGCGACGGAGATGAAAGACCGCCTGCGGAAGCTGCTGGATGGCAGGATCGTCAACGCCTCGACCTTCCACGACTATTGCCTTGGCCTGCTGAAACTTGTCCACAAGGAATTTGGCGTGCTCGACGAGGCCGACATGTGGATCTATCTGCGGCGACGCATTCGCGAGCTGCATCTTGAACACTTTGTTCGCGCGGCCAACGTCGGGCAATTTCTCAGCGACCTGTTGAAGTTCATCGACCGCTGCCACGATGAGCTGGTAACGCCCGAGAGATATGCCGCGTATGTGGATCGCCTCGGGTGCGGAGAGGTTCCTCTGCCGCGCGTGGCGAAATCGAGCGCCGATCTCGATGAAGCCGAAGTGATCGGACGCTGCCGCGAAATCGCCCGCGTGTTTGCCACCGTCGAGCGCTGGCTGCTGGAGGAGAATCTCGGTACGTTCAGCCACATGATCGTGCGCGCCCACGACTTGTTGCAGAGCGACGAGCAATTTCTGGCTGAGGCGCGGGCGCGAGCACGCTTCATTCTGGCCGACGAGTTTCAGGACGCAAACTTCGCCCAGATCAAGATTCTTTCGCGCCTCGCGGGCGCGGACGGAAACATTTTTGCGGTCGGCGATCCAGATCAGGCGATCTACCGTTTTCGTGGGGCTTCAAGTGCCGCCTTCGAGATGTTTCATCGGTCTTTTCCGCGCTTCAGATTTGTGGCGCTCGAGAAAAACCGGCGCTCGACGACCCCGATTCTACGCAGCGCTTTTGCGCTGATCGACAAGAATCCTCCCGTCTTCGCTGCGCAGGTGGACGGCGCGCTGGCTTATCGACGCGCACCGCTGCAGTCGGCGCGCGACGAAGAAGCGGCCGCGCGCGGGGTTCCCTTGAACAGTCCTCCGGTTTACGTCGTCGTTCTTACCGGCAAGGATGCAGAGGGTCCGGAGCTGGTCAGCCTGATCCGCGACGCGCAGAGGAAATCGAAGTGCAGGTGGTCGGACTTCGGCATTCTCTACCGGTCGCATTTTCAACGCGACGACGTCGTTCAGGAGCTGGCCGAGGCCGGGATTCCGTTTGTTATCGAGCGCATGGATATCTCTGACACGCCCGAGGCACGCGATCTCTTTGCCTGTCTTTATGCAGTGGTGAACGGGGGCGATGATGTCAGCCTGTTTCGGGTTGCGGCTCTGCCTTGCTTTAGCGTGAAGCCAGCACAGTTGCGCACATTGCTGCGGGGCATTGCGCGCGATTCGCGCGAGGGCAAAGTGGTGCCGCTGTCTTCAGTGCTGGCGCAGATCGACGGAGGCGCCGAGGTTCTGGCTGCGGTGCAGCGCACGCGCGAAGAGATTCGGCGTCGCGAAGCGAAGGCCCGCGTCGCGCTCGACATTATCGTGAAGCAGTTTGCGCTCGATGCCCCTTCACCAATTCTTCAGGCCGCGTTGAAGTTTGTTGCGGGGTGGGAAGGCAAAGACATCAACAAGACCACGGACGTCGAAGAACTGGTTGATTACCTCGGCTACTTCCGCGAGGCCAATGGGGTGATTCCGCTGGAAGCGAGCGAAAGCGAAAACGCCGTCCGGCTGATGACCGTGCATGGAGCCAAGGGGCTGGAGTTCCCGCACGTTTTCATTCTGCGGGCGAATTCAAATTCGTTTCCCAGCTCATATAAAGAGACGCTCGTGGCTTTTCCCAAGGACCTACGCGACGCGGATTCGGTCTCCCAGTTCGACGACAAGACTCTGCATGGCCAGGAAGAACGCCGGCTGTTTTACGTAGGTATGACTCGGGCCCGCGATTCGCTACGCATCTATTCGCGAGAGGGTCGAGGAAAGACGAACAAAAATCCTGACGGCTACATGCGCGAGTTGATCGAGAACCAGAGTCTGAGCCGGTGGTTGAAGGCGATTCCGGCCAGCGGTGCTCAGGCGAAACTCGACATCTTCGCTGCGGCATCTCCGGCCTATCCAGCGGAGTCGCAAACCACCGCCTGGTTCGATCTGCCAGTGATGGAGGGCCTGGGTGCAAGGCTGAGTGCGTCGGCGGTGGATACGTATGAGCGCTGTGGACTGCAGTTCAAGCTGGAGCGAGACTGGCGTCTCGCGGGAAAACCGGCGGCCGCGATGCAATACGGCGCTTCGATGCACCGCGTGTTGAAGGACTATTTCGATTCGGTGCGCGCCGAGCGGCCGCGAACCGACGAACAGCTTATCGAACAGTTCCGCAATGATCTGGCCTTGGCGGGGATTCAGGAGAAATATCAGCACGAACTTTACGAAGAGCAGGGCATCGCCCAGTTGCGCGATTTTCTTGCCTCGCTACGATCGTTCGCAACGCCGAGAGTGCTACATACGGAAGAATCATTTGAGATTCGAGTTGGAGAAACCGTCGTCGCGGGGCGAATCGATCGCATCGATGAGCGTCCAGACGGCAGCGTGGGCATTGTCGACTACAAGACCGGAAAGGCGCGCGATCAGGAGAGCGCCGATGCCAGCCTGCAGCTTTCGCTGTATGCGATCGCCGCGAAAGAAAAGTGGGGATACGAAGTCGGGGCGCTGAGCTTCTACAATCTCGAGGACAACGTTCCAGTCGTCACGACGCGGACGGAGGCTGATCTGGTTGCAGCTCGCAACCGGGTGCAGGATGCGGCGGAGGGAATCGCGAGCGGGAAATTCGAAGCCAGGCTGGGTATGCATTGCAGCTTCTGCGCCTACCGGAGTCTTTGCCCGGAGAAGGAACGACGCATTCCGCGAGTGGCCACGGCCAGTACCGTTAAAGCGGATTGACCGCGGCGGCAACAATGGGTCGAGAAAAAACTTAGGGGACGCGTTTTGCGCGTCCCCTTTGGACATCGTACTGAACTTTCTTAGTGCTTCTTTTTCTTCTTTGCCTTTTTCTTGGTTGCCATTGTTTCTATTCTCCCTTCCATTGTTCATGGAAAATTCGCAACGTTGTTTTGTTGCAACTAGTTGAAACATAGAGTTAATGAAAAATGAAGTCAAGAGAAAAATGACGATCGAATCGCGCGAAGTCGCTGTACCAAAGTCACGCGAGTGAAGTTCGCGTGGAAAAGTCAACGGAAATCTTTCGACGAGATCGAGTCGACCACAACTTTCACGGAGTCGACCGACACACACGCTGCCTCGCAGCGCGAAATGCGAGCGGGGCATTCGTTCCACGTCGCCGACCGACGCGCTCTCTGCGCTCGCTTGCGCGCGGAGCGTTTCCGCCCCTGCAGCATCTATAATGAAGAGCGCGAAAATGTTCGCGGGAGCTTGAATTCATGGCCTCTTTTGACGATGTTGTTATCATCTCCGGCTGCCGCACTCCGGTAGGAAAATTTCAAGGCAGCCTCTCCGATTTCACCGCGCCGCAGCTCGGCGCGATCGCGGTGCGCGAAGCCGTCAAGCGTGCGGGTGTCGATCCAGTGCAGGTTGACGAGTGCATCATGGGTAACGTCATTACCGCCGGGCTCGGGCAGAATCCGGCGCGACAGGCCGCGATCTATGGCGGACTCTCTCCCGCGACAGGTGCCATGACAATCAACAAGGTGTGCGGCTCCGGACTGAAATCTGTCGCGCTCGCAGCGCAAGCGATACAGACAGGGAACAGTTCGATCGTCGTCGCCGGGGGAATGGAGTCGATGACCAACGCTCCTTATCTGCTGCCGCAAGCGCGCAAGGGGTATCGCCTCGGCAACGCGCAGATTGTGGACTCCATGGTTCACGACGGACTGTGGGATATCTACAACGACTACCACATGGGCATCACCGGCGAGAACGTCGCCGAGAAATATGGAATCACGCGCGAGGAACAGGACGAGTTTGCGGTGCGCTCGCACCGCAAGGCAGTCTCGGCGATCAAGGAGTGCAGATTCAAGTCGCAGATCGTTCTGGTTGAGATTCCAGCGAAGAAGAAAGGTGCGGCCCCGACGATTTTCGACAAGGACGAATCTCCGCGCGAGGACACGACCATTGAAGTGCTGCGAGCGCTGAAGCCCGCCTTCAAGAAAGATGGAACCGTGACGGCGGGAAACGCTCCGGGTGTGAACGACGGCGCCGCGGCCGTGGTCGTCACCAGCGCGACACGAGCGAAGGAACTCGGCGCGAAGCCGATGGTGCGGATCGTGGCTCAAGCGACCAGCGGGGTTGAGCCGAAGTGGGTGATGATGGCGCCGGTCGATGCGGTGCGGACGATCTGGACGAAGACTGGTTGGAAAAATGAAGATGTCGACCTCTACGAACTCAACGAGGCGTTCTCGGTACAGGCGCTCGGCGTGATGCGCGAACTTGGCCTTGATCCGAACAAAGTCAATGTGAACGGCGGAGCGGTTGCCATCGGGCACCCGATCGGGGCCAGCGGTGCGCGCGTCCTGGTCACGCTGATCTACGAGATGATTCGCCGCGACGTGAAGCGCGGGATCGCCGCTCTTTGTCTTGGCGGAGGGAATGCGGTAGCGATGGCGGTCGAAAGATAGGCGACCAGGTCAACGGGACGCCTCGACCTCTCAACTCGTAGTGGGTACCGGCAGCGTTACCGTGAAGACGGCTCCTCCGTCCGCGGCGTTGGCGGCTTCCACGCTGCCGTTGTGTTCCTTCATGACCGATTTGCAGATGCTCAGTCCGAGGCCTGTCCCGCGGCCCGGGCGCTTCGTCGTGTAGAAGGGATCGAAGATGCTGGGCAGGTTTTCTTTCGGGATGCCCGGTCCGTCGTCGTGAAAACTGACCCATGCAGTGCTGTCGGAGCGGCCGAGGCGAATTCTTAGCGTCCCCTTGTCGCGGCCTTCGCGGATAGCCTGTTCGGCGTTCACAATCAGATTGAGGAACACTTGCATAAGCTGGTGCGGATCGCCGAGCGCGTAGGGCATGCCAGCTTCTTTGAGGAAGTCGACCGTGATGTTGTTCTTGCGCAGCGAGTAGGCGTGCAGGTTGAGCGTGCGTTCGACCACTTCAGTCAGATTGATCCGGCTCTTGCCGGGCGCGGGCGGGCGCGAGAAGTAGGTCAGGTTCTGGACGATTTCGGCGGCGCGGCGCGCTTCGCGCTGCAGCATGGCCAGTTGCTTGCGCGCGGTTTCGTTGGTTTCGGTATCCTGCAGCAACTCGCTGACGCCCAGAATGCTGGTCAGCGGATTGTTCAGTTCATGGGCTACGCCGCCAATCATCGCGCCCATAGCCGCGAGGCGTTCGCTCTGCACGACCTGTTGTTCGAGCTTGCGCTCGATAGTGATATCGCGGACGGAAATGATCACGCCGGTAATTTTTCCTTCGGCGTCGAAGAGTTGGCTGCCGGCGGCGCGCATGGTCCGCCAGTTTCCGTCGCGGTGGCGCGCTCCGTATTCCGTCGACCCGAAAACCTGCTGGCCGGAAACTACGGAGTGGTACAGCGAGGCCAGTTCCGGCGAATGATCTTCGAGATCCGAAATCTTCTTGCCTAACATTTCCTCGGGCGTCTGGCCCAGAAGGTCGCGTGAGCGGGAGCTGACAAAGGTGTAGCGCTCATCGAGATCGACGACCAGAATGAGATCAGGGAAACTTTCCAGCAGGCGGCGGCGGAATTCTTCCTGTTGCGCCAGTTGCCGCTCCATCTCGCGCTTGTCGGTGATTTCGACCAGCGTCCCCTGGTAACGGATGATGTTGCCCGAAGTGTCCCAGACAGCCCGCGAAGAGTCGAGGAAGACGGCGGCCGTGCCATTCTTCCGTTTCAGTTTGATCTCGCGCGTGCGTACGCCTCCGCGATCATCGACGGCGCGCCCGAGCACGGGCTTGCCCGGTTCGAAGTTCAACGAGGGCGGATCAACCGCCAGTAGTTCGCCCTTGTCGGTATATCCCAGCATGCTGACCAGCGCCGGGTTCGCGTCGAGCAGTTGGCCCTCTGGAGTGCTGAAGTAAACGCCCTCTTGCAAGGTTTCGAACAATTCGGTGAAGCGCAATTCTTTCTCGCGCTGTTCGGTTACGTCGCGGCCGAGCATACTTGCGCCCACGACTTCGTCACCCTTCACGATTCCGTTCAGAACGCAGTCGAAATAGAGCGGGCGCGAGCTGGTCTTCAGCCGGATTCGCACTGTTCCGGCCCAGCGCTTTTTGTCCAGAAAACGTCCCAGGCTGCGTTCTACTTCTTCCTGCGTGGGCTCTTCGACGAAGTCGTAGACTTTGCGGCCGATCAGCTCGGAATAAGACAATCCCGTCAGTTCGGTGATGCGTTTATTGACGGTACGCAGGGTTCCGTCGAGAGAAACGGCGCAGGCGGGGTCATCGAAGGAGTCGATCAGCTCCTTGAAGTTGCGCTGCGAGCGCATGATGACCTGGCTGAGCTGGTCGAGTTGTTCTTCCGAGGGCGCGGCGCCGACGTGCTCCTGCAATCCACGGAGAAGGCCCTTGAGTTCGCCGACTTCGCGGCGCCGGCCCATGGCATAGACGGCAAACAGCACCGACAGCACCAGCACACCGATAGGAATGGCGCGCAGCGAATAAGGGATGGTCTCAAGGCGCTCCCAGAGCAGGCCGGTCAGGGCGACCGCCAGCACCATCATGAATCCCAGAACCCAGCGCCACAACTGCGATTCTTCGCGATCCAGATTGCCGGAAGGCTGGGAGGAGCGCGACGAATGCATCGGGTCCGGCGTCATGGGAACCTTCTGAGCCTGTGGAGGTTATCCTACTTGTATTCCGTCGGCACAAACAACCGAAGGTCTGTTAGATATCTTGGTACGCGGAGGTCGGATTGACCTCCGCTCTCCTGATTACGCCGCGAAATCTATGCTCTAAGCGTATCCCAAGGCTGACCTGAGGCGAGAATCGGCGGGAGAACCGAAGTAACTGCGGCAATCAGGCTTTTCCACAGGCGGGCGGTGACATCCATCACAGCGCGTTCGACACGCGACCCCATAAAGTAGGTACCTGGTAGCTCAGGACGAAACGCAGGATTCGTGTGCCTGCCCGGCTGGCAGCCTGCTTTCATACTCTGTAAATAAGCTCTGTAAACATGCTCTATAAAACGCTCAGCGCCGCGGTTTACGGCATCGACGCCAACATTATTCAGGTGGAAGTCGACTGCTCGGGCATCAAGTGCGACCAGGACCACTTTCATACTGTTGGGCTGCCCGATGCTGCCGTGCGCGAGAGCCGTGACCGGGTACGCGCTGCGCTGAAAAACTGCGGATACGACATCCCGCCCACGCATATCACCATTAACCTTGCTCCGGCAGACATCAAGAAAGAAGGCAGCGGATTTGACCTGCCTATGGCGCTCGGCATCGTCGGAGCCTATGGCGGACTGACCAGGAAAGAGATTGGTGACTGCCTCTTTGTGGGCGAGCTGTCGCTGGACGGCGGCATTCGCGGTATCCGCGGCACGTTGCCGATTGCGCTCGAAGCCCGTGGACGGAAGATTGCCCGGATGGTTGTTCCCGAGACTAACGCCAAAGAGGCGGCCATGGTGACGGGTGTGGAAGTCTATCCGGTGCGCTCGCTGCTGGATGTGATCCACTTCGTCAATTCGGGCAACGGCATCGCTCCCATCAAGTCGGACGGCGACTCGCTGCTGCGCGAGGCGCAGCAGTTTTTCGTCGACTTCAAAGATGTGCGCGGGCAGCAGACCGCCAAGCGCGCCATCGAGATCGCCTGTGCCGGCGGCCACAACATTCTCATGATCGGTCCTCCTGGCTCGGGCAAGACGATGCTGGCCAAGCGCATGCCGACGATCCTGCCGCCATTCACCTTCGAAGAGGCGCTCGAGACCACCAAGATTCACAGCGTCGCCGGAGTGCTCGACGCGGGCAGCGGCCTGGTCGGGACCCGGCCTTACCGCTCGCCGCACCACACGATTTCAGACGCGGGACTGATCGGCGGCGGAGCGATCCCCCGCCCCGGTGAGGTTTCGCTCGCGCACAACGGCCTGCTCTTTCTCGATGAACTGCCGGAGTTTCCGCGCAATGTGCTCGAAGTCCTGCGCCAGCCACTCGAAGACGGCATGGTGAGCATCGCCCGCGCGTCGATGTCGCTGACGTTTCCGGCGCGCTTCATGCTGGCTGCGGCGATGAATCCGTGCCCGTGCGGCTTTCACAACGACCGCACCCGCGAGTGCCACTGCACTACGCCAATGATCCAGCGCTACATTTCGAAAATCTCGGGGCCGCTCATGGACCGCATCGACATCCACATCGACGTCCCGGC
>Ga0070765_100001925_pt1 | contig 12903 bp, 11 predicted proteins | sample HubBroMetageWFT5_FD_71516 | JGI IMG/M metagenome (GOLD analysis project Ga0070765, IMG submission 71516) | Warmed and freeze-thawed soil microbial communities from the Hubbard Brook experimental Forest, New Hampshire - Hubbard Brook CCASE Soil... | ecosystem: Environmental > Terrestrial > Soil... | reverse complement strand
CGTCGAGGATCGGCTTCGGATCGATGTACGGGGCGCTCTTCCCGGCGGGCTGGATCATGAACTCCAGGTGCGAGGCGTTCGTCGGCGTGCCCGCGCCGAGCCGCCCGAGGATCGTGCCGGCGACCACGCTGGAGCCGACCTTGAGCGGCTCGAGGGTGTACTGGTTCTTGGCCAGGTGCAGCACGTCCGAGAAGTAGTTCTCGAAGTTCCCGATCTGGGGACCGGCCTTGCCGGTCGTGATCTGAAGCTTGCCGCCGGCCGCGAAGGAGGCGGGGCGGGAAGGATTGGCGAACAGCCGCTCCTTGACCATCGGGGTCGAGATCGTCGGCGCGCTCGCGGGAGCCGTCGAACTGCTTCCGCCCTGCTGCGAGCCGGCGGTGGCCGACTGAGATCCGGCGCTGGCGGGCGTCGTGGGCAGCGAGCCCGCGGCGCTCTTCTTGGCCTCGCTCGACGCCTTGGCGGTCGAGACGATCGGAGGCGCCTGCTGGGTGCCGGCCGTCGCGGCCTGCTTTGGCGCCGAAGTCGCGCCGTTCGAGACGGTCGTCCCGGTCGTCGGAACAGTCGGAACCAGAAGCGCCTTGGTAATGGAGGTGGAGCTCACCTTGACCGGCTTCGGCACCGGGTATTGCGTGGGGATCGAACCAAGGTTCGCGTACGTGTAGATGTTGCCGGTCGCGTCCTGGAGCTCGATATACCGGCCGAGCTTCGCGTCGTTGCCGACCTTGACGATCTTGCCGTCGTTGACGGCGATCACCGGGGAGCCCTGCTTCGCGTAGATCGCCGTACCCTTGCTGTTCGGGTCCGAGCCGACCGGGACCGCCGCGTTCGAGGTCTTCACCCGGGTCTTGGCGAGCTTCAGGACCGAGCTGTCGGCGTACTTGGCCGGAGCCGCGACCGGGAAGTGCCCCTCGACGAGGCCGGTCAGCGCGCCGATCATCGCCTTCGGCATCCCGCCGATCAGCTGGGCGCGGAGGAGGACGGACTGCACGTACCAGCCCGCGTGGTTGTAGGCGAACACCGCCTGGCCGATGTTCTTGGAGGCGCCGGCGGCGTGCAGGTAGCGCGCAGCGGTGAAGATCGCGTCAGCGGGGTTGTACGGGTCGGCGACGCCGTCGCCGTTGGCATCGACCGCCCAGCGCTGCCAGGTCGAAGGGAGGAACTGCATCCAACCGACCGCCCCGGCCGTCGACACCGAGAGGTTGCGACCGTAATCGGTCTCGATCTCGTTGATCGCCGCCAGGACCTGCCACGGCACGTCGTACTCGATGCCGGCGGCCTGGTAGATCGGGAGGAGGAACGGCGGGATCTGGAAGCTATTGATGAAGAAGTTCGGGACGCCGATCGGAGCCGGGCCCGGAAGCGAGAACGAGTAGGTCGGGTTCGATGGGGTGGGGACGCCGCTCGGTGTGACCGGCGGCGGCGGCTTCGTGGTGGTCGTCTTCTTCTTTGGCGTCTGCTTCGGCTTTGGCTTCTTGCCCTTCTCAACATTCGTCGAGCCGGTGGACGACAGCGCCTTCCCCGACGAGAGGGTCGGCGTCTTGATCGTCGAGGTGTTCGTACTGGTCTTGGTCGTCGACGTCGGCGCCGACGCCGTGGAAGTAGAAGTGTTGGTCGGATTCGGCTTGGGCTTCGACGGCGAGGGGGCTGTCGAAGTCGAGGTTGAAGTCGAGGTCGAGGTCGTCTGGGGCTGCGTGCTGGTCGTGACCGTCGCCGCCGGCGTGGTCGCGGTCACGGGCGGGCAGGACTGCGCAACGTTCGTGATCGGGAGCTGCACCGGAAGCGGAAGCGACGTCGGCGGGGTGCCCGGCGCGACGTTCTGGAAGGTGAACTGCTGGCCGCCGGCGACGGTGATGGTCACCGTGCAGCCGTCCGCGGACGCGCTCGGGATGGCGGCAAGGCCAAGCACCGCGACCATGCACGCCATGGTCACAGCAGCAATCGTCAGCTTCCGCCTCTTCAACACTGTGGCTAACTCCTCCCGCGGTGCGCCACGCGCAAATTCGTCCCAGCTACGATCACAGTTAGGGTGGGAAGGACGCTACTGGCTGCTGCCGAGCTTTGCAATTTGGAACCGTCGGGTGTGGTCGATGTCTAATGCAGATACCAACACGCCGGGACGTTCAATCAGAGCGAAGCCCGGGCAACCCTGTGAATCGGCACGATCCGCTGGCCACTGTAGCGATGAGTGTGTTGTCTAAGCATCAGCTAAGGCTTAAGTTGAGGGTTAGGGTTAGCGTTCCGAGCAGGATATGAGAGTGCTGTCATCAGTGTCGTCCGAAAGATGAGAGGCGGGTCCGCATGAGCGAAGACAAGGGCCTCCGCGGCCGGGTTGCGCGCCAGGGCGAGGAGGCGATCGGCAAGGTCACCCAGGGGATGCTCGAGAACCCCGTGGTCAACCGCGCGGTGACGGCGGGGTTCTCGGCTCGCGAACGAGCCACCCGCGCCCAGGAACTCGCGATGAGCGCGCTCAATCTGCCCTCGGCGGGCGACCTCGAGCGTCTGACGCGGCGGTTGCGGAGTGTCTCCCAGCGGCTCGAAGGGATCGAGGACGCGCTCGACCGGCTCGAGCAGCGCATCGACAAGCTCGGATCGTCCACCGCCCTCGACAAACGGCTGGCCGCGATCGAGGAGCTGCTGGCCCGGCTCGAGGCCTCGGTCGCCGAGTCCTCGGGCGACAAGGCCGGCGCGGATTTCGCGGGCGACAAGGCCGCCGAACAGCCGGCGGGCGAACAGGCCCGTCAGGGCTGAGCGACCGCGCCCTCGGCGGTCAACGCGCGGAGCGCGGTCTTACCCATCCGCCGCTCGGCCGCACGCAGCTCCTCCTGTCCGATCCGGATGCGCTCGGGGAGAACGATGTCGGATACGACGAGCAGGGTTGCGGCCTGCGCCCCGCGCGCGCCGGCGAGCGCGAACAGCGTCGCTGCCTCCATCTCGACGGCGAGCGCGCCGGCCCGCGCCCAGCTCGGCTCCAGTCCGCGCTCGTCGTAGAACAGGTCGGTCGTGACGATCGGGCCTGAGTGGACCGCGTGCTCCTGCGGGAACGGCGGCTCGGCCGCCGCGACGACGGCCGCCAACAGCTCCCGGCTCGCGGGCACCCGCTCGCCGGCGCCGAGGGCCCGGCTCGTGCCGTCCGCAGCGACCGCTTCGGTGACGATCACGAGGTCGCCGAGGGCCAGCCCTTCCCGCAACGCCCCACATGTGCCGACCCGCATCAGGCGGCGCGCACCCAGGTCGATCAGCTCGTGGATGACGATCGCCGCGCTCGGACCGCCCATCCCGGTGCTCTGGATTGTGAGCGGCTCGCCGTCTGGCGCCAGCCCGGTGTATCCCCAGAGGCCGCGGTTGTGGTTGAACATCTTCGCGCCGTCGAGCAGCGACTCGGCCAGCATCAGGGCGCGGCCTGGGTCGCCCGGCAGCAGGACGCGCTCGGCGAGCGCGGCTGTCGGTTGCAGTCCGTTCGGGGCGGCCATCGAGCCTATTGTTATTTATGCCCTCTTACCTATGTCTCCCATTGACAGATCGGGAGCGGGCGAGTAGACCTAGCTCCACAGAAAAAGGCAATAGGCCGGAGCGTGACCGCGCTGCCCAGGCCAGCTGGGGAGCATGATCGCGAGGCGCCGCCGGAAACGTGACGAGCGCCAACGGCCGACGCAGCGGGCCGTTAGTCCCGCGGGCGGCGGGGCCCCGTGCTCGTCGAGGCCCCGCCGCCGACTATGCACCGGTTGAGCCACTGGCGCGGGGCGGCGCAACCTGAAGCGGCGCCGTGGGTAATGGCCTGTGGGTGATGTCAACCGCACGCGCCAATAATCACAACGGGGCCGCACCCGAAGGCCTGTCGCTCGCCGAGGCGGCCGAACGGGTCGGCGACTGAAGGGCTTCACCGAGTCGACGGAGATCTTCGTCGCGCGGCGGCGGGACGGAGCGGAGTGATCGCCGAGGACCGGAGAGTCGTGACCGCGAGGAACGGAGAGTCGTGACCGCAGGGGACGGAGAGGAGTGACCGCCGAGGATATTCACGCGCGCGTGCGCGAGGACGGCCTGCTGGCGCCGGGACGGCCGGTGGTCGTGCTGCTGTCGGGCGGCCGCGACTCGACTTGCCTGCTCGACCTCGCGGTCCGCATCGCCGGCGCCGAGTCGGTACGCGCGCTGCATGTGAACTATGGGATCCGGGAGTCGGCGGACGAAGACGAACGTCATTGCCACGAGCTGTGCGCGACCCTCGGGGTACGGATGGAGGTGCGTCGCCCGGCTCCGCCGGCGACCGGGAACCTCCAGGCGTGGGCGCGCGAGCTGCGCTACCGCGCGGCGCTCGAGCTCGCCGCCGGCGCGGACGAGGAGGCCGCCGGCGACGTGGCGGCGGGCCACACCAAGACCGACCAGGTGGAGACGATCCTCTACCGGCTGGCCTCATCGCCGAGCCGGCGGGCGCTGCTCGGGATGCGGCGCCGCGAGGGGTCGGTCGTCCGCCCGTTGCTCGGGTTCACGCGTGCCGAGACCGCCGCGTACTGCGCGGCACGGGGATTGCGCTGGCGCGAGGACGAGTCGAACGCCTCGGACGCGTACGCGCGTAACCGGATCCGCGCCACGCTGGTTCCAGCGCTCGAGGACGTTCACCCCGCCGCGGTCGACAACGTGCTCGCGGTGGCGCAGATCCTTCGTGGCGAGGCTGATGTGCTCGATGCCCTGATCGACGAGGTGCTCGGTGGCCGACCGACCATCGCGCTGGAGCGGCTCCGCGCGATCGAACCGGCGTTGCGTCGCCTCGTCGTGCAGCGCCTGGCCGACGAGGCCGCCGGCGGGTTCGCGCCGGGAACCGGGGGCCGGGCCGACGAGATCGTGGCGCTGAGCGACCGCGGCACCGCGCTCCTGGACGTCGGCAACGGACTGCGCGCGGTGGTGGAGTACGGCGAGCTCCGGTTCGAGCGCCTCGGCTCGGAGCCGAGACCGCCGACGCCCGTGCGGCTGGTGATTCCGGGAACGGTGTCGTTCGGAGCGTTCGAGGTGCGGTGCGAGCTCGACGCGCCCGCTCGCGAGCCGGGCGTGCTCGATCGCGACGCGCTCGGCCTCGACGTGCTCGTGCGCTCCTGGCGCGCCGGCGACCGGATGGCGCCGCTCGGCCTCGGCGGGACCAAGAGCCTCCAAGACCTCTTCACCGCACGCAGAGTCCCGCGGGCGGAACGAGCCGCCGTGCCGGTGATCGAAGCCGGCGGCGAAATCGCATGGGTCGCGGGGGTGGCGACCTCGGAGCGCTTCAAGGTAACCGACGGGACGCGTCAGGCGGTCAGGCTGCTTGCGCGCCGCGCCCCATAGACTCCCGGGCCGTGGAAGGCGACGACGCGATCGGAGAGATCCTCGTGCCGGCCGAGGACCTGCGGCGCCGTGTCCGCGAGCTGGCCGAGGAGGTTTCCCGCGACTACCAGGGGAAAGATCTCGTGCTGGTCGGCGTCCTCAAGGGTGCCGTGCTGTTCCTGTCCGACCTGATGCGGCACCTCGAGGTTCCCTGCGAGGTCGACTTCATGGCGGTGGCGTCGTACGGCTCGGCGACAAAGTCCTCGGGAGTCGTCCGGATCCTCAAGGATCTCGACGCCGTGATCGAGGGCCGCGACGTCCTGATCGTCGAGGACATCGTCGATTCGGGGCTGACCCTGCAGTATCTATTGCGCAATTTGGAGGGGCGAAACCCCCGATCACTGGAAGTTTGCGCCCTGCTGGTCAAGCCCGAGCGGCAAAAGGTCGATCTACGGACGAAGTATGTGGGGTTCGAGATTCCCAACCGGTTCGTCGTTGGGTACGGGCTGGACTACGCCGAGCGCTACCGGAACTTGCCCTACGTGGCCGAGTTGAACGAGTAAACGCGGGATGACTGATCAAGGCCACGCCGGATCCGAAACCCCGTCCCGGGCGATGAACGCCTACGTGCAAGGCTGTTCAGCGCCCCGAAACCAGATGCTACGCTTGGCAGTCCCGGACCCCGAGTCTTGGCGCGGCCTGGACCGCATTTATCGCCTATGAGCAGGTTTTTCAAGAGCGCAGCGTTCCCGATCCTCATCGTGGTGGTGCTGGCGTTCTTTGCCCAGAAGCTGATCGGCAGCTCGAGCAAGTCGCAGAAGGAGACCTTCGGCGACCTCATCTACCAGCTCGACCACGGCGGGGTCCAGAGCCTCTCGCTGCACGAGAAGGACAACACGGCGAACGTCACCACGACGACCGGCGTCAAGTACACGGTCGGGTACCCCGACGGCTACGTCTCGCAGATCATCACCTCCGCCGACAAGAACCTCTCGCCGCAGAACTTCGACATCCAGGGCAAGGCCTCGAACGGCTGGCTGTCGCTCCTGACCTACATCCTGCCGTTCGTGATCTTTATCGGATTCTGGATCTTCCTGATGAACCAGGTCCAGGGCGGTGGATCGAAGGTGATGTCTTTCGGCAAATCGCGTGCCAAGCGAATGTCGGTCGATTCGCCCAAGATCACATTCCGCGACGTCGCGGGCGTCGACGAGGCGGTCGAGGAGCTGCACGAGATCAAGGAGTTCCTCGAGAACCCCAAGAAATTCCAGGCCCTCGGGGCCCGCATCCCCAAGGGCGTGCTCCTGTACGGGCCTCCGGGCACCGGTAAGACGCTGCTGGCGCGGGCGGTTGCCGGCGAGGCAGGCGTCCCGTTCTTCTCGATATCAGGGTCCGACTTCGTCGAGATGTTCGTCGGCGTCGGCGCCTCGCGCGTGCGAGACCTGTTCGAGCAGGCCAAGCAGAACTCGCCCTGCATCATCTTCATGGACGAGATCGACGCCGTTGGCCGCCACCGCGGCGCCGGCCTCGGCGGCGGGCACGACGAGCGCGAGCAGACGCTCAACCAGCTCCTAGTCGAGATGGACGGCTTCGAGATGAAGGACAACATCATCTTGATCGCCGCCACCAACCGGCCCGACATCCTCGACCCGGCGCTACTGCGTCCCGGCCGCTTCGACCGCCAGATCGTCGTCGACCGTCCCGACCGCCTTGGCCGCAAGAAGATCCTCGATGTCCACACCCGCGGCAAGCCGCTCGCGCGTGAGATTGACGTCGACGCGCTCGCCGGCCAGACGCCCGGGTTCACCGGCGCGGATCTGTCGAACCTCGTGAACGAGGCGGCGCTGCTCGCGGCCCGCAACGGCAAGCGCGAGATCACCCAGGTCGAGCTCGAGGAAGGGATCATGCGAGTGATCGCGGGTCCCGAGAAGAAGACCCGCGTGATGTCCGACAAGGAGCGGCGGATCACCGCCTACCACGAGATGGGCCACGCGATGGTCGGCCACTTCCTCCCGAACGCCGACCCGGTCCACAAGATCTCGGTCATCTCTCGCGGTCAGGCGCTCGGCTACACGATCTCGCTGCCCGCCGAAGACAAGTTCCTCACCACTCGCGCGGAGCTTCAAGACACGATGGCGATGACCCTTGGTGGCCGTGCTGCCGAGGAGATTGTGTTCGGCGAGGTCACGACCGGCGCATCGAACGACCTCGAGAAGGTCACCGCCACCGCCAAGCAGATGGTCATGCGCTTCGGCATGTCCGAGAAGCTCGGGCCGCGGGTGTTCGGCCACGACCATGGCCAGCCGTTCCTCGGCCGTGAGTTCAGCGCCGAGCCCGATTACTCCGACGAGATCGCTCGCGAGATCGACGACGAGATCCGGCGGATGGTCGAGGCGGCGCACGTCCAGGCCAAGGACATCCTCAACTCCCACCGCGAGAACCTCGCGAAGCTTTCGGAGATCCTGATCAAGCGGGAGACGATCGAGAAGGAGCAGTTCGAGGCTCTCCTCGGTGGCGGCACCGAGGAGGACGTGTTCGGCTCCGAGGCCCCCCCGCCGCCCGAGGTGCCGATTCCCGGCACGCCGGCCGGCGAGCGCCGCGAGGGTCCGCGTCCGCTCCCGCGCCCTGGCCTGGCCGGCGGCACCGCCGAATAGCTGACGGCTTCCGGACGCCGCTGGCGGTGTCCTCGGTCTCGTGTGCTGCCGCACACGTCGCTCCCTGCGTCCTTGCCAGCGACGCCCGGAACCCCGTCAGGCCCGTTAGCCGCTGAGCGGCGGGTTCAGTCCCGCGGCGTGGCAGGCGGCCAGTCCGGCGCCGAGCTTCGGCGCGGCCGCGAGCTTCGGTGGCTTCAGAAACGCCGGCCGGCGGAAGTCGAAGTAGTTCGTCATCGGCGACGCATTGGCGTCGCGGAACGTCATCGCCGGCAGGTTCCACTTGCGCTCGATGAATGCCGTGATCGAGGTGTGGTCCTCGACTGACCGGGAGACGTAGCGCGCCCGCGCCCAAGGCGAGACGACGATCATGGGCACGCGGAAGCCGTAGCGGTCAAACGCGCCCGGCGCGTCGTCCGAGGTCAGCGCCGGCGGGATCGAGTCGGGTGGGATGGCCGCCGGCGGGGGCACGTGGTCGTAGTAGCCGCCGTGCTCGTCGTAGGTGATGAACAGCGCGGTGTGCTTCCACGTCGGCGCGCGCATCAACGCAGTCGCTACCTGGGCGATGTACCGCTCGCCCAGCTGGATGTCCTGCGGGTTCTCCTCCGAGGTCGTCTCGTAGTTGGGATCCAGGAACGTGAGCTGCGGGAGCTTGCCGGCGGCGACGTCGGACAGAAACCGGTTGAAGGGGTGCACGCGCTTGGCCATCCGCGTCGGCGTGTCGGAGCCCGGCACGAGCTCGAACGTCGGGTAGCTCGTGGGGTCGTAGTAGATCGCCCAGTCGATGTGGTGGGCGTCGAGCCGGTCCCAGATCGTGCCGTTCGCCGGCGGCGCGGAAGCGATGATGTCGTTGACCATCCCGATCGACGTCCCTGCGAACAGGTAGGACCGGTTGGGCCATGTCTGGCCGAGCAGCGAGGAGAAGTGCCGCTCGCCGATCGGGAAGTGCTCGACCAGCGAATACGTGAACGGCACGTCGTGCTTGTCCCAGTACTGCATCGCGACCGGCGCGCTGGCCTTGACGAAGCCGTCATTCAGCCCGTTGTCGTACGCCTCGTGGCTGGCGTTCCAGCTCTGGCTGGGCTCGCCGGATAACTGGCACGGCGAGATGGCGTGAACCGCGACCACCGGCGCGCCACCGGCATCCGGGTTCGAGTTGACGACCTTGCCGCCCACCACGCGCAGGCCGTCCACCGAGCGCCGGCCGGGCACCTGGTGGGGAACCATCCCGAGCAGGTTGTCGAACGAGTGGTTCTCCATCATCAGCACGACAATGTGCTGGATCTCGGGCAGGCTCGGTGTGCCCGCACGCTTGTGTGGGAACGGCAGGCTGTCGGGTTGGCGCAGGCCCGCACCGACCGCCACGGGCCGGGCCCAGGCCGGCAGCCCCCGGGCCGCCAGCAGCGCCGCCCCGCCGGCGGCGGCGCCGAGCAGCGAGCGGCGGGTGACGGGGCTCTCCAGGGGGAAGGGGGAGGACACGGTGCGGGACACTACCTCCTGAACATGCCCGAGCAGAGCGCACCCCACGACGACCATCCGGGACGCGGCGGAGGCATCCTGCTGGCCATCACCCGGGTCTGGCTGCCGGTGGCGATCGCGGTCGTCGGGCTCGTCGGCATCGTGGTCGGCGGGGGCAAGGACGACGTCGTCGCCGGCGCAGGCGTGGCGCTGGTGATCGCCGCCCTGATCGTGTGGATGGTGAACTGGATGTACCGGTTGAGCGTCCAGAGCAACCGCGAACGCGAGACCGAGGAGGCGGCCCGCGACTACTACGACCTCCACGGACGGTGGCCTCATGAGTGACGCCGCGGCGTTCCGGATCATGGGCGTGGTGAACGTCACGCCCGACTCGTTCTCGGACGGCGGGCGCTACCTGGATACCGCCGTCGCGATCGAGCACGGGCTCGAGCTCGATGCCGAGGGGGCGGCGATCCTCGACGTGGGCGGCGAGTCGACCCGGCCGGGCGCTGCCCCGGTGTCCGAAACGGAGGAGCTCCGCCGCGTGATTCCCGTGATCGAGGGGCTCATCGCCGGCGGCACGAACGCCCAGATCTCGATCGACACGTACAAGAGCGGCGTGGCGACGCGCGCACTCGCCTCCGGCGCGACGCTCGTCAACGACGTCACCGCGTTGAGGGGCGACCCGGAGATCGCCGCCGTGGTCGCGGAGGCGAACGCCGATTGCTGCCTGATGCACATGCTCGGAGACCCGCGCACGATGCAGCAGGATCCTCGCTACGGCGACGTCGTCAACGAGGTCAAGGCGTTCCTCGAGGAGCGGATGGCCTTTGCAATCGCGAGCGGCATCGCCGAAGAACGGATCCTGCTCGACCCGGGAATCGGGTTCGGCAAGACCGTGGCGCACAACCTCGAACTGCTCCGGCGGCTCGGTGAATTCCTGGACCTGGGTCGCCCGGTCGTGATCGGCACGTCGCGCAAGTCGTTTCTCGGCAAGATCACCGGGCGCGAGGTCGACGACCGCGTAGCGGCGACGGTCGCCACCAACGTGCTCGCGTACGAGCGCGGCGCGCGCGTGTTCCGGGTTCACGACGTGGCCCCGGTCCACGACGCACTCGCTGTCACGGCTGCTACGGTCAGCGCGCGATGGACGACCCCGACGAGTACGACGAGGTAGACGAGGACGAGGGCGAGGGCCATCCCGAACCCGAGGTCACGATCGAGGTCAGCGGACTGTCGCTGTTCACCCACGTGGGCGTGACCGCGGCAGAGCGCGAGGTGGGGCAGCGCCTGCTGCTCGACCTCCGGATGGACATCGGCGACGTCGATGCGACTGTCACCGACCGGATCGAGGACACCGTCGACTACGCCCAGGTGTGCGACACGGCCAACCTGGTCGCACAGCAACGCTCCTACAAGACGCTCGAGCGGCTGTGCGCGGCGATCGCCGACCGGCTGCTCGAGCAATACGACGCGCATGCCGTGTGGGTGAAGGCGGCCAAGCCCGAGCCGCCGATGGCGCTGCCGGTGAGCGAGGTGTCGGTCGAGGTGTGGCGCGAGGCCGAATGAGGCTGCCGCGCGCGGGGAGGGCGTCGCGGTGACGCGCGGCTATCTCGGGCTCGGATCGAACATCGGTGACCGGCGTGCGAACCTCGAGGAGGCCGTAGCCGCGTTGCCGGCGCACGGCGTCGCCGTGGTCGCGACGTCATCGGTGTATGAGACCGAGCCGGTGGGCCTCGTGCTCGACCAGCGCGAGTTCTACAACGCGTGCCTGCGCATCGAAACCGACCACGACCCGGAGGAGCTCCTCAGCGCTTGCAAGGACGTCGAGCGCTCGCTGGGTCGGGAGCCCGGAGGCCAGCGGCACGGCCCCCGGCCGATCGACGTCGACGTCCTGCTGCTCAACGGGTTCGAGTATGAGTCGGACCGGCTCACCCTCCCGCACCCCGAGGTGACCTCGAGACGATTCGTGCTCGTACCCCTCCTCGAGCTCGAACCGAGTCTCACGCTCCCCGACGGAACGTCGCTGGCGCAGGCGCTGACCGCGCTTGCCGGCGATGGACAGGACGTCCGGCGCGCCGGGCCTCCGCTCGTCTAGGCTCAGCCAAATGCTGCTGGTCGTCGACGTCGGAAACACGCAGACCCACTTCGGCCTGTTCCGCGACGGCGAGACGACTGTGTTCCAGCACTGGCGCTTCTCGACCGTCCGCGACTCGACCGGCGACGAGCTCGGGGCGGCGCTGTCGAACCTGCTCGGGTTGCGCGGTCTGTCGTTGAGGGACATCGATCGCTCGATCGTGTCCACGACCGTGCCCCAGCTATCCCACCAGTGGACGCAGATGACCCGGCACTATCTGGGCCATCAGATGCTCGTCGTCGGCCCGACGATCCGCACCGGGATGCCAATCCGCTACGACAACCCGCACGAGGTCGGCGCCGATCGCCTCGCGAATGCGGTGGCGGCGTACGAGCGCGTTCACGACACCTGCGTGATCGTCGACTTCGGCACGGCGATCACCTACGACATAGTGTCGGCGGCTGGCGAATACCTCGGGGGGATCATCACCCCCGGGGCCGAGATCTCGATCGACGCGCTGTACGACCGCGCGGCCAGGCTGCCCAAGGTCGAGCTCGCGGAGCCGCGCGCGCTGATCGGAAAGTCGACGGTCGACGCGATCCGCAGCGGGATCGTGTTCGGGTTCGCCGGTCAGGTCGAGGGGATCGTCCGCCGGCTCCGCGGCGAGCTCGGCGAGCGGACCCACGTGATCGCCACCGGCGGGCTCGCCAGCGTGCTCGTGCCCCACATCCGCGAGACGATTGACGCCGTCGACGACCTACTCACGCTGACGGGGCTGCGGCTGATCTGGGAGCGGAACGCGCTCGATTGAGAGCCGGGATGGGGACGTCCGGCGTCTTGGCAACGGTGGCAGCCAGGATCAGGAACGTGATTCGCCGGCGCTCGTCCGGGTGCTCGGCCGCGTACGCCTCGTAGCCGTCGAGCAGCGAGACGATCGCCGAGAACACCGGCGCGTCGTCGATCTCCTCGGGAACGTCGCAGGCCAGCCGCGCGAGCGCGAGCATCTCGGTCGGGTCGATGCCGCGCATCGTTCCCATCGCGCTGAACAGGAGGAAGAACGCCACCCGGTCGAGCAGCAGGTGCGACGCCCGATCACGCTCTCCGATCGCCGGGCCGGCCGGCTGGAGCGGCTCGCCGGCGGCGATCCGCAGCGACTGCTCGGACGCGATCGAGCGGATCTGCTCGGGTGAGAAACCGAGCTGGAGCGGCCACCGAAGCTGGAACGCGGCCGAGATGAACGTATTGCCGTAGGGAGCGTCCGAGGCGAACACGATCTGCCCCGGCGGGACCAGCGAGAACAGCGCCTCGAGGTCGGCCGGGATCCACCACGCCGTGTCGAACAGCAGGTTCGGCAGGTCGGCGGCGACGCGCCAGATCCAGGAGAGATCGCTGGTCCCGGCGTGGGCGAGGATCAGCCGGGCGTCGGGG
>Ga0070765_100001923_pt1 | contig 12911 bp, 12 predicted proteins | sample HubBroMetageWFT5_FD_71516 | JGI IMG/M metagenome (GOLD analysis project Ga0070765, IMG submission 71516) | Warmed and freeze-thawed soil microbial communities from the Hubbard Brook experimental Forest, New Hampshire - Hubbard Brook CCASE Soil... | ecosystem: Environmental > Terrestrial > Soil... | reverse complement strand
CCGCAAGCTGCCCTCGTACGACCCAAACGCGCTGACGCGCAGCGTCGGAAACCTAACGTGAATCCGCTCGCACGTCGCCGCACAGGCATCGCAAAAACCGCTGCCGAGCATGCTGCAGCTCGCGCACTGCGCCGGAAAGACAAAATCGAGTAGCGGCCGCCAGACCATGCCGCTCGATCACGACGGCGCGGCGAGTTAACTAGAGATGAGTCGTGCGAGTTGGCTCCCCAATACGTCGTTCGGAATGAGTCCGCGATAGATATACTGCACGACGCCATGCCGATCGATGAAAATGCTCTCCGGCAGACCGCCGACCGCGAATGCCGCTGCGAACTGACCCGGATCGAGTCCGACCGGCGCAACGTCGAACTGTTTGGCGAATGGTAGCACGGAGTTCGCCGACTCTTGCTCGTCGACGAAGAGGAAGACGATCCGGTCGTGATACTGCTTTGCCTGCTGCAGGATCGACGGCAACTCTCCGCGGCACGGCGGGCACCACGTCGTAAAGACGTTGATGTATGCCGGACGCCCGTCGAAGTTCCCCGTCACCGAGCCGCCATCGAGGGTCTTGAGCAGAAACGCGGGCGCAGCCTCGCCGATTTGCACGACCGCGCCGCGTGAAACGCCTGGCGCGGCCGCGGCGGCTAGCGTCAGGATGACAAGTGCGGCGGGGCCCAGCAGCGCGCGAGACACATTTTGAGTGTACCCACTTTAGCCATCATAAGCGACGAGCGAATCGATCAAAATTGTCTCTGGCGCGACGTCGTAGTCTTTGCCGACGATGCTGTCGCGCAGATCCGAACCCGAACCGATGGTTGCGCCTTGCCAAAGGATCGTACGTTTAAGGCGGGCGCCCGCTTCCACCGTCACGTCGTCATCGAGGACGCTCGGACCCACGATCGAGCAGCCGTCGCCAATCCAGACACGAGCCCCCATGCGCACCGGACCCGTAATTCGCGCGCTTGGCGCAAGGCGCGCAGATGGATCGACGCCGTCCGGCTCGGCGTGAGGAATGCGCACGATGCCGCGGACGACATCGAAGCTGGCGCGCCGATATTCCCTTGGCGTCCCAATATCCGCCCAGTAGGCGCCGCGGGCATCGAATCCATAGAAGCGCTCTCCTGCGTTTTGCAACGAGGGAAACACCTGCTTGCCGAAGTCGTAGAACTCGCCTGCGGGGATGTGTTCGAAGATCGCCGGCGAGAACGCATAGACTCCGGTGTTCGCCATTTTGCTACGCTCCGTTCCCTTTGCGGGCTTCTCCTGGAACTCGACGATTTTGCCGCGGTCGTCGACGACGACGACCCCGTACTGATCGACCTCCTCGCACTCGACGAGTCCGATGGTCGCCATCGCGTCGCGATCGCGATGGAATTCAAAGAGCCGATCGAGGCGCATGTCGGTAACCTCGTCGCAGCCGATCACCAGGAAGTGCTCGTCGCCGAAAAACGTCTCTATTTTTTTTACGGCACCGGCACTGCCGAGCAGTTCGGGCTCGTGCGAGTAGTAGAGCTTGACGCCGAAGCGCGAGCCGTCGCCCAACGCCGCGACGATCGCGTCGGCGAGATAGTGCACGTTAATCGCGATCTCGTCGAAACCGTACGCTTTCAAATAGCGCATGAGATGCGCGGCGTTCGGAACGCCGGCAACCGGAACCAGCGGTTTGGGGACGAGTTTGGTCAGGGGATAGAGGCGCGTGGAAAGGCCCCCGGCGAGGATCATCGCCTTCACGAAACGGTCGTTCCGTTTCGCGCCGGGCGCAAACCGAGTTCGTCGAGTGCGACGAGCCAAACGAAACGCGGCAACGCCAGCTGACGGCGCCAGCGCCACGGCTCTTTCACGAGCCGGTAGAGCCACTCCAATCCGAGCTTGCGAACGATCGCTGGTGCGCGCTCGATGCGGCCGCCGATGACGTCAAACGAGCCGCCGACGCCAACGCCTGCCCCGCACCCCGTCGCGCTTAAATGTTCGGCAAGCCAATACTCTTGCCGCGGCGAACCGAGGCCGGCCAAAAGCAGCTGCGCGCCGCTGGCCGCGATCGCGCCGACGACTGCCGGCGTCTCATTCTCGGCAAAATAACCGCTGCGTGTCCCCGCAACGCGCAGTTGAGGAAACCGTGCCTTCAGGCTTGCGGCCGCGTCAGCCGCAACGCCTTGCGCGCCGCCGAGAAAATAGATGGCGAGATTGCGCGCCGCGGCGCCGGCGCAAAGCCGCTCGATAAGTTCGACGCCCGCGACGCGCTCGCGCAGCGCCGCTCCATGGCGACGCGCAACGGCAAGCACGCCGACCGTATCGCAGAGCGAAAGCGCCGCATGATTGACGATCGCTCGAAACTGCGGATCGCTTTGAGCGTGCACGACCATCTCGGTTCCCAACGTGACGACCTGCGCGCCTGCGGCCTCGCTCGCGAGCGCGAGAATGCGATCCGCCGCCTGTTGCGCGTCGACCGGATCGAGCCGGCAGCCGAGAATTTCCAAGAGCGCTTTCACCGGCGCTCGGCGGGTTGCGATGCGTACGGCGCGATGAGCGGCAGCAGGCGATCCGCGAGGGCAGCGGGCATCGCGTCGAGCGGCAGGCGGCATTCGCCGGCGCGAAAACCAAGTTGGCGCATCGCCCACTTCACCGGAATCGGACTCGTCGTCGCAAAGAGCGCGTCGATCAGCGGCAGGAGCGATCCATGAATCTGGGCCGCCTCCTCTACACGCCCGGCGCGGTAGGCATCGAGCATCCGGCGGTATTCGGGCGAGCACAGGTGCGACGCGACGCCGACGACGCCGTCGGCACCGAGCGCCAAACACGGCAGAAAGAGGTGATCGTCGCCGGCCCAGACCACGAATCCCTTGGCGCGTCCGCGCAAGACCATGCCAATCTGCTTGAGGTCGCCGCTCGATTCTTTCACGCCCGCGAGATTGACGTGGCGGTTCGCCAGCTCGAAGAGCGTATCGGGCAGCATGTTGGCAGCGGTCCGGCCCGGGATGTTGTAGACGACAACCGGCAACCGCGTTGCCTGCGCGATCGCGCCGAAATGCGCGAGCATTCCGCTCTGCGTCGGCTTGTTGTAGTACGGAACGACGGCAAGAATCGCGTCGACGCCGGCGACTTCGGCTTCCCGCACCGCGGCGACCGATTCGTGCGTCGCGTTGGTGCCGGCGTTCGCAACGACGACCGCCGCGTTCCCGACGGCCTCTTTCACCGCCGTCCACAGGGCGACTCGCTCCTGTGGTTCGAGCGTCTGTCCTTCGCCAGTCGAACCCGCCACGATGAGACCGTCGTTCCCGCGGTCGACCAGCCAGCGCGCCAAGCGCTGCGCTTCGCGCAAATCGAGCGCGCCACTCTCATCGAACGGCGTCACCATTGCCGTAAGAATCGTGCCGAGGTTCATGAGACCTTTTCTCCTTTGCCGAGCTCAAACTGTTCGTGGACCGCGATTTCGGCGCGCGTCACGTGATCCACCGGTACCAAGACCGAGATCGTGACGTTGCTGTCGGTGCAGTGAATGATCTCCACGTCGGCGTGCGAGAGCGCTTCGACGACGCGGTGGACGACCCCGGGTGCGTAGCGCATGCCCGTGCCAACGACGGAGAGCTTCGCGCAGCCTTCGCGGATGCGCACGGCCAGATTCAAGTCGCCGAGTAAGCGACGCAACTCGCTCCCGCGATCACCTTCGACCACGAAGGCCACGCCGGCCTGATTGATCGTCACCTGGTCGATTGAGATCTCCGCCTCCGCGACGCGGCGGAACATCTCGAGCTCGGTCTCCATCCGTCGCGCCGGCGATTCGATGTCGCCCCGGATAATCCGAATCCAGGTCACACGCCCCGACGACGTCACCCCGGTAACCGGACGATGGTAGTCAACGCGCTCGTCAACGGTCGTGCCGCGATCGGTGCGCAATCCCTTGATCGCGTAGCTCGTGCTCGTCCGATTCGCGTACTCGGCCGCTTTGCCGTGCATCACCTTTGCGCCGTGACCGGCCAGCTCCGTCATTTCGGCGAGCGAGGCGCGTTCGATGGTCTGCGCGTCGGGAACGCGCCGCGGATCGGCGGTCATCGCGCCGCTCACGTCGGTATAGATGTCGACGCGCTCGGCGTCGAGCGCGTGTCCGATTGCGATCGCAGAGAGGTCGGTCCCGCCGCGGCCAAGCGTGGTAATGCTGCCGCGTTCGGTCGCGCCTTGAAAACCCGCCACAACCGGAACGGTGCCGCGATCGAGCTCGGTCAGAATTGCCTTGGGATCGACGCGCAGAATCGTCGCGTCGCCGTAGCGCGCATCGGTCACGATGCCGGCCTGAGCGCCGGAGAGCGCCACCGCCTCAATTCCATCAGTGGTGAGCATGTCGGCGAAGACCGCCGCGCAGATCAACTCGCCTGCAGCCAACAGCAGATCGGCGTTTGCGTTTCCCGTACGCCCTTCAATTAATGAAAGCAGCGTATCGGTCGCGTAGGGCGCGGGGGAGCGACCCATCGCCGAAACCACCGCCACCGTTGCAAAACCCGCGTCGCGCGCGTCGCGTACGCGGCGGGCGGCGAGCTCGCGTTCTTCCGGCGTCGCCACCGAGGTTCCACCGAACTTGAGTACGGCGACGTTCACGCTCGCACGTGACCCTTTGCGAGCAAGAGCTCGAGAATCTCCACCGCGTTGGTTGCCGCGCCTTTGCGAAGCTGATCGCCGACACACCACAAGGCGAAGTGTCGCGAACCTTCGGCGCGCAGCCGCGCGACGTGGACTTCGTCGGTGCCTTCAACGTCGCGGGGTGTGACGATCCCTTCGCGGTAAAAGATGATTCCGGGAGCGTCCTCAAAGGCCGCGGCAAGCGCCTCCGCGTTCGTTTCGCGCTCAGTCTCGACGAAGACCGCTTCGCTGTGGGCCGTCCGCACCGGCACGCGCACGGCCGTCACGCTGACCAAGAGCTCAGGCAAATCGAGCATCTTGCGTGTTTCGTCGCGAACCTTGCGCTCCTCGCCGCTCCAGCCCGCAGAATCGAAAGCGCCGACCTGCGGAACGACGTTGCGTGCGAGCGGGCGTGGGAAAACCGCCGGCGCGGGCTCCGGTTCGCCCGCGGCCATGGCGTGCTCGCCGGCAAGCAGTTCGTCGAGCCCGCGCCGGCCGGCACCGCTTGCGGCCTGATACGTCGCAACCCGCACCGAGCGCAACCCCGCGGTATCGCGAATAGGGCGCAGCGCCGAGCAAAGCACGATCGCGGTGCAGTTCGCGACCGGAAAGAGCCGATGTTCGGCACGCAGCGCGTGCGCGTTGACTTGCGGCACGATCAGCGGAACGTCGGGCTGCATGCGAAAGGTTGGGCTATTGTCGATGACGACCGCGCCGCGTTCGAGCAGCGCCGGCACGTAACGCTCGCTCGCATCCTCGCCGCTCGCAAAGAAGACCACCTCGAAGCCGCGCAAGGCTTCGTCGGTCGCTGCCTGCACGTCGAGGTCGTTACCGCGAAATCGCACCGCAGCGGAGCGCGCGCGCGAGGCGAACGGCCCGAGTGCCGCGACCGGCAGATCGCGTTCCTCCAACAGCCGCAGAATCGTCTCACCGACGACACCGGTCACGCCGACGACCGCGACGTTCATTGCAGATCGAGCCCCACGGAGAGGCCGCGCGTGCGAAGCACTGCGAAGACCGCCGCGAGCATGCCGTTGACGAACGAATCGCGACTCAGCGAGTCGTGGCGGATGGTGAGCAGCTCGCCGGGGCCTCCGAAGAGCACTTCTTGGTGAGCGAGAAGGCCTGGGAGCCGCACGCTGTGAATCGGCGGCAGTTTCTTGCCGGCGCGCTCGACGCCAAGCGCGGTCTCCCGGGCCGTTCCCGACGGTTTGTCCTTCTTGGCGGAGTGATGCAGCTCGATGATCTCCGCATCAGGGAAAAAACGCGCCGCTTCTTGCGCGAAGCGCATCATCAAGATCGCCCCGATTGAAAAATTCGGTACGATGAGCACGCCAACGTTTCGTTCGTTGGACATTGCCGAGAGCGCGGCGCGCTGCTCGTCGCTCCATCCGCTCGCGCCGACCACGGTCGGTATCCCGCGCGCGACGGATGCCAGCGAGATCTCATAACTGCCCGGCTGCGTTGTTAGATCGAGTAGAACGTCGGGCTTTTGGGCGAACAGATCGTCGAGCGAAGCAACAATGGCGTGCTCGGGATCGGCGGTGCGCGCGAGACCGCCGCAGTATAAGCCCTGATCCTGCAACGCTTTGCGCGCGACGGTGCCCATGCGTCCCATCGCACCTGCAACTGCTACCCGTATTCGATCGGTCATCCTGCCCCTAGATGGAGGCGTTACCGGTTGCTAGATCTTTTCGAGCGGCGCGTATTTGAGCATGAGCATCTTCTGACCGACGTTCGGAAAGTCGATCGTCACGAGGCCGTCACCGCCGGCGCCTACGATGCTCTCGATTCGTCCCTCACCCCATTTCGGGTGACGCACGCGATCCCCATCTTTGAGACCGAGATGCACGCCTGCGCCGGCCGATTCGTGAATCGCGACTTCGCGCCAGCGGCCCCCGGCGGGTCGCGGAAGCGGAATGCTATCGCTCTCAAGAACTTCGAGCAGCGGAATCTCTTCCAAAAAGCGCGACTTCGGATAGGCGTAGGTGTTGCCGAAGATCGCGCGGCGCGATGCGTAGGTAAAAAAGAGACGGTCGATCGCACGCGTGATTCCAACGTAGGCGAGCCGCCGCTCCTCCTCCAACTCCGCCGGCTCGGTGAGCGTGCGACTATGCGGAAAGACACCCTCTTCTAGCCCCGTCAAAAAGACGCTCGAAAACTCCAGACCTTTGGCGCTGTGCAAAGTCATGAGCGTCACGTACGAGGCATCCTCGTCGAGCGTGTCGAGATCGCTTACCAGAGCGATGTTGCCGAGAAAGCCCGCCAGCGACGGTTCTTCTTCGCTCATCTGGTATTCGCGGGCCACGCCGACGAGTTCGGAGAGATTTTCCAGCCGTGCTCGGGCATCGTGCGAATCTTCACTCTGCAACTCTCGCACGTAGCCCGACCGCTCCATGACGGCAACGAGCAGATCGGCGACGTTGCCTATCTCAGCGATGTGGCGCAGCTCCGTAATGAGTTCCGCGAAGCGTTCGAGCTCTTTGAGCTTCTTCGGCACCGCCGAACGCAACAGGTCGCTATCGAAAATCGCCTCGCCGACCGAGACGCGGGCCGCGTTGGCCGCCTGTACGAGCGCCGCCAACGTCTGTTGCCCGATTCCGCGACGCGGTACGTTCACGATCCGTTTGAACGCCAGCGCGTCCGACGAGTTGACGATATACCGCAGATAAGCGATGACGTCTTTGATTTCGGTGCGCGCATAGAAGCCGACGCCACCGACGACGCGATACGGAATGCCGTCGGCTAGCAGCGCTTCTTCGAAGACGCGCGACTGCGCGTTGGTCCGGTAGAGGACGACGAAATCGCGATATGCCAAGCCGTCGCGTACGGAGTTCTTGATCTTCTCGACGACGTAGCGGGCTTCGTCGCGTTCGGTCGCCGCCGGATAGACCGTGATCGGCTCGCCCTCGCCACGCTGCGTAAAAAGTCGCTTCGGCGCGCGCGAACGGTTGTTGGCGACCAGCGCGTTCGCTGCGTCGAGGATGCGGGTCGTGCTGCGATAGTTCTCCTCGAGCTTGAAGATTTTCGCACCCGGAAAGTCTTCTTCGAAGCGTAGGATCATGCGATAATCGCTGCCGCGCCACGAATAGATGGATTGATCGTCGTCTCCGACGACCGTGATGTTGCCGTGGTGGGCGGCGAGCAACGCGACGAGCCGATATTGCGCGGTGTTGACGTCCTGATACTCATCCACGAGCACGTACTCGAAGCGCTGCTGATACTTCTCGCGGGTTGCTTTGTCGCGCTCGAGCAGGTGGATCGTGCGAACGATGAGATCGTCGAAATCCAGCGAGTTCGACTCGGAGAGCCGGCGCTGATACTCGGTGTAAACGTTGGCGATCCGCTCGCCGGCAAAGGACGTCTGGCGCTGCGCGTACTCTTCGGGCCAAATCAGCGCGTTCTTCGCTTTATCGATCTCGGCGAGGCAGGCGCCAGGCGCGAGATGCCGTTCGTCATAATCGAGGTCGTCCAGAATCTCTTTGACGAGCTGCCGCTGATCCGATTCATCGATCACCGCGAAACTACGGCCGATGCCGATTCGCGAACCATCGCGACGCAAAATGCGAACGCACATCGCGTGAAAGGTTCCGACCCAGAGGTCGCGGGCGATCGGACCGACCATGGCATGCAGCCGCGACTTCATCTCGCCGGCAGCCTTGTTGGTGAACGTTACTGCAAGAATGCGTTCGGGAGCGACTCGTAACTCGCCGAGCAGGTAGGCGATGCGATGCGTCAGGACCCGTGTCTTACCGCTCCCTGCGCCGGCGAAGATCAAAACCGGACCATCGGTATGCCGAACGGCGGCAGATTGCACGTCGTTGAGGATTTCCGTTTCGAGGAGCATTTATAGCGTTTCGCCGCTATTTGCGTCGTTCCTTGTTACACGACTGCAGTGCGACGTTTGCGGCAAGACTTAGCGAACTGCGCGCAGCACCCGCGCTCGTCGAGCCGCCATCGCAGAGGCGGCAGAGAGCAGTGCGAGCGTCGACTCGGCGCCCATATTGTGATTTACCGTTGTTTCACCTAGACCGTCGTAGCATCCGCCGCCGTTCGCCATCGTTATGCCGCGCGAGTTCTTGCCGTAATACCATTCCAGAGCAAGTTCTGCGTTTGCAAAGTGGCTCGCATCGCCGCTGAGGTCGAAGGCTGCCAACTGCGCATCTACCATCGCGCAGGCTTCAAGCGGTTGCTGCGCGTACCTCGCCCGCGGACCGTCGCGCGGATACCATCCATCGTTCCCAATTGGTACGTAAATACCGTTTTCGACCGTCACGCGTTCGTAAAAGGCCAGCGTCGCGAGGCCAGCGTCAGCGAAGCGCGACTCCCCAAGCACCTGGCCGGCTCGGATCAACGCTTCCGGTAGCCGAGCGTTGTCGTAGGTCATGCCCTGTTCGAACCAGCACCAGTCGTCGCTTGCGGTCGCCTCGTAGGCTGCGAGCACTTCGCCGGCTAGGTACTGTAGGGCGCCGGCGTAGCGAGGATCGCGAGCGGCGGCGTAGGCGTAGGCGAAGCCAAGCGTCGCGTAGGCACGCGAGCGAAGGTACTCAAGCCATTCCAGCGACGCCAGCGCTCGATCGAGGAGGGTGCCACAGACGTTTCGCCAGGTTTGCGTCGGCGCATTGGCGACGCCGTAGCCGAGCGCCCAAATCGCACGGCCGCAACTGTCGTGCGTACCTATCTCATCGAGCCAGGTGCGGTCGTAATCCATGAAGTTGTGAAAGCGGCCGTCGTCGAGCTGGGCATGATGCATGAAGGAAAGGTAGATCGAGGCGAGCCGATGGCTAAGCTTCTCCGTGGGCGACAGCCGAAGGTGCTGGAGCACAACGATCAAGCCGCGCGCTACGTCGTCGGTGCAGTAGCCAAACTTTCGGTTTGGAACGTTCTCGAGCGCGTGCTGAATGACGCCCACGTCGTCTGAGAGCACCGCCAGATAGTCAAGCGGGGGCGCCGCTCCGAGAACGCGCGCCTTAGGCAGAAGGCACCAGCTCGAACCGGCCCTCGGGGCAGAGTTCGCTGAACAGTTGCTCGTAGGCCGCCGCAACGTGTGGCCACGTCATCTGCCGGCCGAACCGATATGCGCGCCGCTCGGTCGCGCGGCGAAGCGACGGATCGTCAAGCAGCATGTTCAGCCGCAAAGCGATCGACGGCGCATCGCGAAACTCGCAGAGAAAACCGCGGTTGTGCGCGAGCAGCTCCTGCGCGTACAGGTACGGCGTCGAGATGATCGCTTTGCCGCAACCAACCGCATAGGCGAGCGTGCCGCTCACGATCTGCGCCGGATTGAGGTAGGGCGTAAGGTAGATGTCCGTGGCCGCGAGATAGCTCACGACTTCGTCGAAGTCGAGGTACTTGTCGACCAGCTGAATGTTGTAATTCAAGCCGTACTCGCGAACCATTGCGATCAGCGACTCGCGATACGATTCACCTTCCTGGCGCCGCACGACCGGATGCGTTTCGCCGAGAATGAGATAGAGCGCCTCCGGATGACGTTTTACGACGTCGCGCATCGCTTCGATTGCATACTCGAGACCCTTGCCGCGGCTAATCAATCCAAACGTGGAGATCGTCGTGCGCTGACCGATGCCGAACGAGGCTTTCGCCGCCGACGTATCCTGAAAAGGAACGTCGGGAACGCCGTGGTGGATCGCTCCGAGCGAGCGCGGGTCGATCCCGTACGTGGTCTCGAGCAGATGGCGCCCGGTTTCGGAAAGCGCCACGACCTTCGTGGCGTGCTTGCAGAGCTCGCGCGTTACCCGCAAATAGCTTTCCTCGGGATCCGGTAAAATGGTGTGCAAGGTAAGCACGACCGGTTTTTCGAGAGAGCGCATGAAGTCGACGAGCCATTCGCCGCGCTCGCCGCCAAAGAGCCCATACTCGTGCTGAATGTTCACGAGCTCGACCGGAAATGTGTTGACGAATTCGGCGGCCGCAACGTAACTTTCGCGCTTGTCTTCCGCGATGCGCGCAACGACCTCGGGAGGGTAGCGGCGCACTTCGGCGCCGGGCTCGTCGATCGCAATCACGGGGCTCGAAAAGCCTACGGCACGGTCGTACGCGTCGACCATGTCTTTTGTAAAGGTCGCGATACCGCACTCGCGCGGCGGGTATGAACCTAAAAACAGCGCACGCGGCGGCAGCATGTGGGCGACGGTCTCCTCCACTGTAGGACCTAGTGTACCCCGCAGCAGATGCGTGGTAAACCGAGCCTACGGTCGCTAGCCTGCTATTCCTTCGGACGGGGAGCCCAGGCGAGCCCCCGGTTCCAGCGTGGCCCCCGGCTCGACCGTAGCGTCGTGCCCGATGACGCTTCCTTTTGCGATGTGCGCCTTCGGCCCGATCGTGACCCCGCTAGCAACGATCGCTTCCTCTATAAGGGCGTCCGCGCCGACGCTGACTCGCTCCCAAAGGACCGACTCGCGCACGACCGCGCCGGCACCGATGCTGCAGCCCTTCCCGAGCACCACGTTCGGGCCAACTTTTGCGCTCGCATCGACTACGACGTCGGCATCGGCGTGTACCGGCGGAATCACGCCCGGATGGCCATTGAGTGCATCGCTGCCGTTGCCACTCAGGCCGGGCTCGACCGCCAGCGGCATCGCGCCGCTGAGCACGTCACGATGCGCCGCGAGATATTGCTCCGGCCGTCCGACATCGAGCCAATAGTCGTCCGTCGTGTACGCGAAGAGCTGCATCCCTTTCGCGATCGCTTCGGGGAAGGTGACACGCTCGATGGAGACATTTTGATCCGGCGGAATCAGATCGAGGATCTCGCGTTCGAGCAGATACGTCCCCGCGTTGATTTCATGGGTCGGCGCTTCGTCCTTAGGAGGCTTCTCGACAAACGCGGTGACGCGCCCATTTTCATCGTGCACCACGCAGCCGAACGGCGAGGGGTCGTCGACGCGAATGAGGTGCAGCGTGCCGATGCCGCCCTTCTCATGATGATATTGACGCATACCGCGCAGATCGAGGCTCGTGAGAATGTCACCGTTGAGCACGAAGAACGGCCCGGTGACGTGCTGCTCGACGTTCTTGAGCGCACCCGCCGTGCCCAGCGGCGTCGCTTCGATCGCATACGTAATCTTCATCCCGAGGCGCGAGCCGTCACCGAAGTAATCCACGATCGACTGCGGCATATAGCCCGCCGCGAGAATCACGTCACGAATTTCCGCCGCGTAGAGCCGCTCCATCGTGCGCGCGAGGAACGGGACGTTCATGATCGGCACCATCGGTTTCGGCGTGCCGTACGTCAGCGGCCGCAACCGCGTCCCCTCGCCCCCAACCAAAACGATCGCCTGCATTGGTTTTTGATTCGTCGCCCACGCCGACGTGTCATCCCGAGGGGCCTTCGTAGCCTCCGCTAGCCGAAGGACGGCGCGCGTACAACATTTTGGTAATGCCATACAGTTGGCACTTCGATTGAGTAAGGTTCTTAGATGCCGAGACGCATTTACGACTGGCCTAGAGTTCAGGCCTATTACGATGAGGGTCATGGATTCGTCCAATGCGCTCGAAAGTTCGGCTTTAGCCATACCGCCTGGATCAAGGCGATTAAGCGCAGCGCGCTGCGCGCAACGCCGACGCGCTTCAACGATCGGCGGCAACGCTTTGACTGGGCGGAAGTACAAGCTTATTTTGATAGTGGCCACACCTACGCGGAGTGCATGGCACGATTTGGTTACTGCCCGGAATCTTGGACGGCCGCTGTTCGCAGAGGGAACCTCAGCGCGCGCGCTCGCGCGCTTCCGCTAGATCTCATGACGCGACGAAAAATGGCCCGACGGTCGATTAAGAGGAGATTACTGGAGCTGAACCTGCTCAAGAACGAATGCAGCAGATGTGGCATTGCTGAGTGGCGCGGCAAACCGCTGATTATTCACATCGACCATATCAATGGCATTAATGATGATTGGCGCCTCGAGAACCTGCGAATGCTCTGCCCCAACTGTCATAGCCAGACGCCGACGTTCTCGGGCAGAAACGTTCGCCGCGTACATTAAAATGAGAAGGCTTCACGATTGGGAAGCAGTGCAGCGCCACTACGACGAAGCACACGATCCGGCAGCCTGTCGCGTGTACTTTCATATCACCTACGGCGCGTGGGCAATCGCTGTCCGGCGCGGGAAACTGCGGCTAGAAAGCGGCAAACGGGACAGCCGGAGGCGATACGACTGGAGCATGGTTCAGAGCTATTATGACGAAGGGTGCTCGATGCTCGCGTGCATGCAGCGATTTCGCTTTTGTCGAGCAGCTTGGCACAAAGCTGTGAAGCGCGGCGAGATCAAGCCGCGCCGATT
>Ga0070765_100001920_pt1 | contig 12915 bp, 14 predicted proteins | sample HubBroMetageWFT5_FD_71516 | JGI IMG/M metagenome (GOLD analysis project Ga0070765, IMG submission 71516) | Warmed and freeze-thawed soil microbial communities from the Hubbard Brook experimental Forest, New Hampshire - Hubbard Brook CCASE Soil... | ecosystem: Environmental > Terrestrial > Soil... | reverse complement strand
GCTGGATTTGGGGGCTTACGTCCCACTGGCCCCCCCCAAGAAACTAGTTCTCACGCACGAGCTAGAGCCCTCCTGGAATAGAAAGACTCTATCGCAGTGCTGTTAAAGCGCTGCGCCACCCAAAAGCTGCAAGCTGCAGGCACCGCGGTCCGGAATTCAGGCGCTCGCGACTGAGCGCCGCATCGCGACCAGAAGAAACAGGTTCAGCAGGACAACATTCCAGATGAAGCTGGGGGCGACGATCCCTGTCCACCACCAGGAGGCGGTTGCGGCTTGGCTGAGATGGGGTTCCAGGCGCATCAGGAACGAGTGGATGGGGAGTGACAGGCCGAGCAGCAGAATGAATACGTACATTTTTGTACGTTGAAGCTGTACATCTAACTGACCATCGCTTGCGCCGAGCACCCAGCAGTATCCCAGGATCAGCATGCTCACGTCGGTCACGCTGTGATAAATCGAGAGGAATGACAGGGCGAGTAGCGCGGTGAGCGCTAGAGACGGCGAGCGCAGACGGCCTCGAGTGACCGCCCACATCCAAATTGCGAGTCCGAGCGCGAAGAGCGCGTGAGCAACGATATTTGCGATGGTCGCAGAGTGAAACCATTGCCAGAAGATGACTTGAGAGTTGACGAGCTGAAAGCGGAGAGGGTTTCCGGCGCGAAAATCGTTGGGGCCTGCCGGACCAAACCAATAGTGCAGATCGTCCCGATAGCTCGCCAGCAGCGTCGAGAGCGGTAGCGGGATGCGCGCATACGCCGCAATCAACAGGGCGGCGAATCCGAAGAACCCGGTTGCGACAACCCGCCAGCGTAGTTGTACGAGATAGAAGACGAGGATCCAGAATCCGAGTTGCGGCTTCAGGCCGGTGGCGATCGCGAGCAGAAGTCCGGCTGAGAGGTCGCCGGAATTGTTGGCCAGGTGCACGGCGAGCAGGCAAAAAGCTACGGCGATGATGGCTGCGTTCTCGACGTGGAGGGCTCGATGCAATGGAGCGAATCCGAAGACGAGCGCGGCTAGCAGCCATGCTCTTGCGTCGGTGGCTTTGAATCGGGCGATCTGGAGCAGCGTCCACAAAATGAGTCCGATCGCGGCGGCTGAAGTTAGAGTCCAGGCGAGACTTGCCCAGCTCCACGGCAGCACGCTCAACGGCGCGATCAGCAGATATGTGGTCAGCGGGTAAATCGGAATGACGGGAAGAGACGAATGGGTCAGCCGGTTTGCCGTGGCGGTGACCAGGGCGCTGTCATACGGATTCTGTCCATGGGCCCAGAGCCAGGAGCCGACGTAAGGATCCGAGAAATCATTTTTGCCGGTGGTGAACGATGGGACGATTCCGCCGAAGATGAAGTCACCCGCCATCAGCAGGACGATGAGCGCAACCAGCAGCTTGAACCAACTTGAATTCAGGAAGGGGATACCGGGGAGGATTGCGTTCGCCGTTCTGGCCTTCGCTTTGGCCTCGGCAGTCGAAGCTTCAACGGACTCCGCTGCTGCCGCGCTCAGCGGGGCGTTGAATTCTGATTGCTTCACGCGGGGATTGTAGAACGGTGAAAGTGTCGTCGCAAGGTGATGGAGCTGATGGTGGTCTTTTAATTTCGAAAACAAAAGCTCTTAACCGCGAAGGACGCTAAGGATTCGCAAAGGCCGCAAAGAAAGGCACGACGAAATTAGGACACGACCGACCCTGGGCACGGTACTATAATCCGGTTTCGCTTTTGCGAGATTGCGAGCAAGGACCGGGGCCCTGAAGCTGAAATCCAACTACATTCCAACACTGGATGGGTGGCGGGCGATCGCCGTTCTGCTGGTGCTGATTGACCACACAATATTCCACGCCTTCCGACATTATGGCTGGACTCTGGTGGGCGGTCACGGCGTGCAGATCTTTTTCGTGTTGAGCGGATATCTCATCACAGGAAAATTGCTGGAGGATGGCTCGCTGCGGAGGTTCTACGCGCGACGGGCATTCCGCATTCTGCCGGTGCTGTTGGCATACCTGGCGGTGATTGTGCTGGTTGGGAGGGTACTGCATCGAATCCCTTTAGTCTGGAGCGAGATCACCACGTCGCTTCTTTTCGTTCGGAACTATTGGTACAACCCAACGACAACCTGGAGCGGCGTCGGATGGTTCACGACGCATCTATGGTCGCTCTCGATCGAAGAGCAGTTTTACTTAATCTGGCCGGTGGTGGTGCTCAAAATCGGCAAAGGAATTCCGCGGCGGCAGGCATTGGCGGCGGTGCTGCTGTCGGCCTTCTTTAGCGCGATTTTCGTGCTGGTTCATGTCGGGCGGATTTTGCATCTCGGAGGGTGGAACTGGTTGCCGAACCTGCAATGGGCAGGTCTGATTGTGGGCTGCCTTTTGCGCATCGCCTTTTCGGATGCGGGCACGAACCGGGCGATCACCCGGATAATTTCAGGCCGCTCTACGATTGTAGTTGTGGCGTTGTTCGTGTATATCGCGGTACTTCACAACCGGATTACGTTTTTTGATTCGCTGATCTGCGGGATGGGCGTTTGCGCGACGCTGGTTGAGCCGAGGGCCTGGTTCGGGCGCGTGCTGGAGCTTTCTTTTCTGCGGTGGGTCGGCAGACTTTCTTACAGCCTTTACATCTGGCAACAACTTTTTCTTGGTTTCGGGGTGAAGTATCTTCCGTTCGGATTTTTCAGCCGCTTTCCGGTGAACCTTGTTTCAACGTTCGTCGTGTCCTGTTTGAGTTATTACCTGATGGAGCGGCCGCTGATGCGGCTGGGGCACAAATTCGCGGCCGCGCGGAGTTCAGGGCAAGAGTCGACGGTTCCGCTTCCGGTGCAGGCTCCTGAGCCGGAGAGAATGGTGTCGTAGCGACAGGAGCGCCGCCCCGAAAAGCGGTCCCGAAAAACTAGAGAGCTTCGGTGCCGGTCGCAGCGCGATTCGTCGTGGCTCGGCTGACTGCGGAGAATCGATCGCGGACGCGGTCCCCGATGTCGTGAACCTTGTCGCCGATCGCGTCGCGAATCTCGTCGCCGCTGGCCGGAGCCAGCAACATGCCTGCGGCAACTCCCACGCCGACTCCTGCGGTAAACATCAGGACGTTGCGAAGAGTGTGATCCGGCGCATACAGATTGCGAGCCCGATCGTGGAGGTCGGATACGCGGTCGGCAGCCTGGTCGACAGTGTCGGAGACCCGGTCACGCACGTCGCTGGCGACTCGGTCGGTCTGATCGAGGAAATAGACAGCAGTTTTCAGGGCTGACTTAATCACATTGCCTGCTTTGTTCATTCGGTTCATTGGAACACCTCACTGGGGATTATTTCATTTGCAGGCCATTTTCGTTTGAAAAGCGCATCCTGCCCATACCAGCATTCCGGTATTTTCGGGTGGTGAAATCGGAATATACGTGGGTTTGCAGGAAAGTGCACCGTGCGGTGCGATGCATCTCTTTAGGGAAACAGCGCGGGTGCGGCGCCCGCACTCGGCAGCTAGGCGCCGGCGGCGCCCCGGCCCTGGAAGGTAACCTCTACCTGGCGGCGGTCTTCGTCGGAGACTTTGAACATCTGGCGCGGCTTCAGGCTCATCATGCTGGCTACGAAGACGTCGGGGATCTGGCCGATGCGGGTGTTGTAGGTGTTGACGTCGTCGTTGAAGAATTCGCGGCGGTCGGCGATGCGTTCTTCGAGTTCGGAGATACGGTTCTGCAGCTTGAGGAAATTTTCGTTGGCCTTGAGTTGGGGATAATTTTCGGCCACGGCGAACAGTCCGCGCAGGGCGTTTTCCATCTTGAGATCGGCGAGGGCCTTTTGGCCGATGCTGGCCGCGTTCATCGATGCGGCGCGCGCTTGAGTGACGGCGAGCAGGGTCTGCTGCTCGTGCTGCATGTATCCCTTGACGGTCTCGACCAGGTTAGGGATTTCGTCGTGGCGCTGCTTGAGCAGGACATCGATATTGGCGAAGGCGCGGTCGTTTTCGTTGCGCAGGCGGACCAGCGAGTTGTAGAGGATCACGGCGTAGACCAGAACGCCGGCCACGAACAGAAACAGCGCCAACCCGGAAATGATGCTGCTGCCCATGCTTAACTCTCCGAACAAATTCTAGGCCAGGATAAATCGAAGCTCAACGTGACTTCGGTCAGAGCAGATCAAAGTGAAGCAGCAGACTGGGCGAGCGGGCAAGTGTCATGGTGGTTCCTCCTGGGAGGTCTTGGAGGCAGTCGTGACGGGGCTGGTGCGCGATGGTTCTGCGCCGCTGGAAAACCGAGGGCGGCTGTCCTCACACGGATTCTGATGGTTTCTGCGTGCGGCTACTGCGCTAGCGGCAGGCCGACCGTCTTGAGCAGAGCCTGGTAGCGCGGATCGGAGTGGAGGAAGTCGAAGACCGGCTCCGCCTTCAGCATGATGAGCCAGGGAGTGCGCGTGCGGTAGCACTCCTCGAGATAGTGCATGGTCTGGTTCTTGTCGCCGAGGAAGGCGTATGCCTTGGCGTATTCCATGGGCGAGACGTATCTCTTGCGTGCCTGGGCTTTGAGCTCGTCGACGCTCCATTGCTCAACCGCCTTTTCGCCGCGGCGCTCGAAGGCGCGGTGGACGGCCTGCGCAGAGTCAACCTGTCCGCTGTTCGTCAGTGCTTTTTCAAGCTCCCGCTCGGACTGCGGGAACAGGCCTTTGTCCCAATAGGCGGAGCTGAGCATAAAGTGGGTCCCGACATCGCCGGGCAGGGCCTGAACACGAAGCTGGAGATCATTGATGGCAGTGTCGAACTCCCGCCGCTCGATGTAGGCGAAACCGAGCCCCCAGTTGCGAATGAAGGGGTCGAGTTCGGTGGCGCGTTTCTGCTCCTGCAATGACTCGTCGCGGCGATTCATGGCGAACAAAATGTAGGAGTAAAGGTGATGGGTCTCGGAGCGGGTGGGATCCAAATCGACGGCGCGTTTCGATTCGGCTTCCGCGCGAGTCAGGTCCCAGGCGAAGAAAAAGTACCAGCCGCTCATGACGCTGTGCGCTTCTGCAAGGGAGTCGTCGAGTTCGACGGCTTTGCGGGCGGCGGCGTCCGCTTTGGCCGCGACTTCGCTGGCCGGACACTCGTCATCGATTGGGCGAAGGATATAAGCAGCGGCCAAGCCGGCCCAGGCGGCAGCGTAATCGGGCTGAAGCTGAATGGCCTTCTGGAAATATTCGATGCTGTGCTGGGCATCGCCCTGGTACCAGAGGTAAAACCCGCGGAGATAGGCGTCGTGCGCCTCGGGATCGATGTAGCGCGGCGCCGGAGTGGGCGAGGTGGCGGCTTTTACTTCCTTGGCAACAGTTTGGGAAAGTTCTTCGGGCAGCGAGTAGGCCTGGTTGAGATCGCGGTTGTAGCTCTCGGCCCAGACGTGGGAATCTGTGGGAGCGTAGATGAGCTGCACGGTCATGTGGACCCGATTGGCGGAGCGCTCGATGGAGCCTTCGAGGATGCCATCGACTCCGAGTTCGCGGGCGACGTCGCGGATGGGGCGCTGCACGCCTTTGTATTGCATGGCGGACGTACGGGAGACTACTCGGAGGTTGCGGTTTTTGGCTAACGCGGTGATGAGTTCGTCGGTCATGCCGTCGGCGAAGTAATCCTGGGAGGCGTCGCCGGAGAGATTGGCCAAGGGCAATACTGCTATGGAGTGAATTTGGGAAGCTTGGGTCGGGAACAGGTGAGTGCGGAATGCGAAGAGGAGCGCGGCGACGATCAGGCACAGGGCTATGGCGACAGTTAGCTTGATCTTGGGTTTTATTTTTGTTGGGGCGACTGTCGTTGCGGGGCTGCGGCCCGATACTTCCGGGCCGCTGGACAGCCGGGGCGGCTGTCCCCACCTGGGCTGAGGAGCTTCCGGCAGCTGCGGCTTGGGCGACGGTTCCGAGGCGTGGCCGTTTTTTTCGGCTACGAAGCGGTAGCCTTTGCCGGTTACGGTTTGGACGAAGCGCGGGTCGTCGGGATCGTCTTTCAGGGCCTGGCGAATTTTTCGGATGGCGGTGTTGATACCGTGTTCGGTGTCGACGAAGACATCTTTGCCCCAGAGGCGGTCGACGATTTCCTGGCGCGTGACTACGCTGCCATCTTTTTCTGCGAGAAGAAGAAGCAGCTCCAGAGGGATACGCTCCAACTTCAAGGTGCGACCATTGCGGCGCAGCTCGAAGCGGGCGGAATCCAGTTCGAAGTCGGCAAACTTATAGGAAGGACCTGCCATACGCGCCCAGCGTGGGGCAAAACTATAGCATTAAACCGCGCGGATTGCAGCCAAATACTATATGGCACAACAACTTACGGGTTCACCCCGGCTTCACCGAATCTTCACCACGGCTGCATTGTGCGGCGGGCCGGTTGGCGTCAGGATGCGGCTCCGAAAGGTCAGAGACTTTTCAAATTTATCGAGCTTATCGAGGAGACGACATGAAAACGACATTCAAGAAACTGGCGGCAGCGCTGAGCGTGGTGGTGATGGGGGCTTTGCTGGCGGCGACGGCGAGCGCTCAGTGTGGAAATCCGACCGGGGCAAAGTTGCATCGGCAGGCGTGGCGGGTGGGCGATCCTGCGGCTTCGTTGATTCTGGCATCGGATGCGGTCGATCCCATCGTGGGGATGTGGCAGGTGAAGTTTATTTCCGAGGGTAATGTCGGCATCACTGACGGGACGGTCATCGACAATACGTTCGTGCAGTGGCATGCGGATGGGACGGAGATCATGAATTCGTCGCGGCCGCCGTCTACCGGGAACTTCTGCCTGGGAATCTGGCAGAACCTGGGGAACGGGATTTACAAGCTCAATCACTTCGGCATCAGCTGGGATCCGAGCGTGACCACGGGCCCACAGGGACCGGCGAATATTCGGGAGAACATCACGCTGGCCAAAGACCAGAATGCGTTTTCCGGAAAGTTCCTGATTATGCAGTACGACGAATCGGGTAACGTGCTGCAGAAGCTTACCGGGAATATCGCGGCGCGGCGGATCACGGTGGAAACGCACGTCAGCAATTTGTTCTGAGGGGGGACGCCGTCGTTTTGAGTGCTAGCCGCGGTGGCATCGTGTGATGCCGCCGCGCTTCGCGCTGGCGGGACGGACGAATACGTCCGTCCCGCACACGCGTTAGTCTTTGCTGGGCTTCTTTGGGCTCACGTCGCAGGATTTGCGAACTTCGTCCAGGTTCAGGCCGGCGGGAGAGAACTCGGCGATCTCGCGGCCGCTGCGGGTGGGCAGCGCGATGTTGAAGAGTTGAGCGCCGATCAGGCCGCGCGTGGTCCCTTTGTCCATCGAGAGAAACTGATCGCGCTCCCAGTTCCAGCCGTGGTAACCGTGATAGTCATCGATGCGGACCTCGACCTCGAGCTGGGGCTGGCCCCAGAATCCGGGACGATTGGGCGGAGGCAGCCGGATGCCGGGATTGAAGTCAGAGGTTTTGAGCTTGCCGTTTTCGCAGAAAAGTTCGACGCGGGGCTTGTAGTCGGGATCTTCGCGGAAATAGTTGTTGGACTGCAGTTCGAAGCGGACTTTGTTCGCGCCACTCATCTTGTCCTGCGATTTGAACTCCAGCCACTTGCCACCGGCGTTCACGCCGTCGCCTTCGTCCTGGTACGGGCTCATGGCGCCTTGCTGCGCCAGGGCTACCGCCGCGGCGGCCAGCGTCGCGCAGGCCAGGAACATCTTCAGGCCACGAGTCTTCATGCGATGAGCCTTCATGTGATGACTCACGACATTTTGTTTGGTAAAGAATTGCAATCCGTTCACGGTGCCCTCCGACATAGATTCTTAACTATATTGAAACCGAGATCAGGCGAAAAAGTTGCACGAAAGGTACGATTCGGGCGGAAGATTTCGGGTTGCGTGAGGGGCGGGTCGGGGGGTTCGGGCGGGTCTTTGGTCGCTTTGGGCAATGGATTCTCAGGGTGAAGATCAACAGCAAGAGCAAGATCAACGGCAAGGGCAGGATCAACAGCAAGGCGACGGACAGGAGTGTCCGTCCCACACTGGGCTATTTGATCTTTAGATCGATGTAGACCTGGGAGCGGTCGTCAAACTGGCTGAGGGATTTGGTTTCGCTCTTGCGACCTTTGTACTGGGCGTAGACCTCGTAGTCGGTCGCCCCGGTGAGAGCGGGAAAGCGGTAGGTTCCGTCGGCGTTGACGATGTAGGTTTTCACCGCGCGGGTGCGGGTGTTGGTGAGGTAGACGACGGCGTCGGGCAGCGGGTTATCCTGCGGGTCGAGGACTTTGCCGAAGAGCAGACGGCCGGCGGACTTATCTTTTTTATCGGGAGCAGCTGAGGCGTTGGTCGCGAGCGCGGCGACTCCCAGGACGACGAGCAGAGCGCAAGCCACGACAGCCAAGGCGGATTTTTGGCGATTCATGCTGCTTTATTCTCTCACGGCACAGCATCGCCACAGTATTACTCTGTGAGATGCAGTCCGGTGTCTTCGCGTTCGTCGTTATAGACGTGGACGGTGACTTCTTTCGGAAGATGAAGGGGCTTGCCGTCGACGGTCTTCACGCCTTTCAGGTCGGCCCACAGGATGTAGTCGGCTTCTCCGGCGGGCACACGCTGGGCGAATTCGCCGTGATGGTCGGAGTAGAGTTCCCAGCGGACTTTCTTCGGCTTGTCGGTGGCGCGCCGGATTTTCACGGTGACACCGTAGACGGGATGATCGTCAGGGCCCCAGACGGTTCCGAAGATGACAGCGTAAGGTTTTTCTTTCTCTTTCCTGTCTGGCGGCGGAGCCGCGCCCAGAGGCCGCGGATTCATGCCGGGAAGAACGATCTGGAAGACGGCCAGCGCGATCAGGAGAACCCGCACAGCCAAGCCATAGCGATGGCGCAGCCTAGGAGTAATCACCGTCTTCGCTCTCCTCGACTTCCTCTTCCTCTTCTTCGTAGCCGGCCTCGACCACCTTCAGTTCCAGGGGAACAGTGGTGATCACTTCAAAATCACTGCCGCACTCCGGGCACGAGATCACTTCGCCTTCGTCGACGCCTTCTTCATCCACATCGAGATTAGTTTCGCATTCGGGACACAGAACCATAAAGCCTCCCTTGCCTATTAGAGCCTCCTGCTAATATTTAGATTCTCCCCGGCGGGTTGGTCAAGGGGTGCAGGCCGGAGAGAAGGGCTTTTGGGCTCCCAAGGATATTCTAACCATGCTACACGTTCCGAGATCAACGGCGGTAATGGCCGTAGCCCTGGCTGGCCTGGCGTTTTTGCCGGGGCGGTGTGCGGCACAGTCCGCCGGGGCTGGAGCCGCTGATCCTCAGATTGTCGCGGCTCTGAAAGAGGTTTCCGCGCAACATATTCAGGCGAATATCGAGAAGCTGGCCAGCTTTGGAACGCGGTCGACACTTTCGGCCAATGATGCGAGTTCGCTGAGCGCGGGTCGCGGAATTGTTGCGGCGCGGCTGTGGATCGTCTCCGAATTTGAGCGCTATGCCAACGCCTGCGGCGGCTGCCTCGACGTGGAGACTTATAAATTTACCGAGCAGCCTATGGAGCGGATTCCGAGTCCGACGGAGATCACTGATGTCTATGCAGTGATGAAGGGCAGCGACTCGGCGAACTCGAAGCGGATCGTGCTGGTGACGGGGCATTACGACTCCCGCAACAGCAGTAACGACGATGCCAAGGGAGATGCGCCCGGCGCCAATGACGATGCCAGCGGCACGGCGGTCAGCCTGGAGTGCGCGCGGGTGCTCAGCAAGATGAAGTTTCCGGCGACGATTGTTTTTCTCACCGTCGCCGGGGAAGAGCAGGGGCTCAACGGAAGCCGGCATTTTGCGCAGATGGCGAAGGACCGCGGCTGGGAGATTGAAGCGGTTCTGAACAACGACATTGTGGGCGGTGACAAGAATTCGGGGCAGATTCCCACGGTCGTGCGGGTTTTTTCCGAGGGCTTGCCGGCCGCGGCTACGGACAAGGAAATTCAGCGCATTCGTAATCTGGGCGGAGAAAATGACTCCGCATCGCGGCAGGTGGCGCGGTATATCGCCGATATCGGAAGAACCTATGACGCGGGCGTGAAGCCGATGCTGATCTTCCGGCTGGATCGCTTTCTGCGCGGCGGCGATCACAGCGCGTTTAACCAGCAGGGATTTGCCGCGGTGCGCTTCACCGAGTTGCGGGAAGATTTTCATCATCAGCATCAGAATGTTCGCACCGAAAATGGCATCGAATATGGAGACCTGCTGAAGTTTGTGGACTTCGATTACGTGGCGCGGGTGGCGCGGCTGAATGCGGCGACCCTGGCGTCACTGGCATTGGCGCCGGCGCCTCCGGCGAACGTGCATCTGCTGACGAAGGATCTGGAGAACGACTCGACGCTTACCTGGGAGGAGTCTCCGGGCGGGCAGGCGGCTGGGTACGAAATGCTTTGGCGCTCGACTTCGAGCCCCGAATGGGAGCATTCTCTAAAGGTGGGCAAGGTGACGCGGGCCACGCTGCAGATTTCTAAGGACGAAGTAATTTTCGCCGTGCGGGCGATCGACGACGCCGGCCATCGCAGCCTGGCGGTTGTGCCGGTGCCGGAACGCTGAAGCTGGGATCGGGTTTGGTCGAAGCTAGATAGCAGGTTTGCATTTATGGCCAGAAGTGGTTCTTTCGATATGGGACTGCCTCCGTTTCGCGGCGCGGTCCGCCAGATCATTCTGGCGAGCGTGGCGATTTATGTTGTGATCCTGCTGCTCGTGGCGTTTGCGCAGGGCATTGGGCAGGAAGTGCTGCGGCTGGGGATGCTGGATCCGGCGTTTATTCGTGAAGGCTGGCTGTGGCAATTTGTTACCTACGCCTTCATGTATGTCGATCCCATTGATTTTGTGTTGTCGCTGGTGGGGATTTATTTTCTGGGATCGGCGGTGGAAGAGCGCGTCGGCTTTTACCGCTTCTATGGACTTTTCTTTGGGAGTATCGTCCTTTCGGCTGCGGCGGGTTTTGTTCTCTCGCTGACCCACGTGATCGCGCAAGGGCCAGCCTACGGTTCGGGCGCGGCGGCGAATGCGATTCTGATGGTGTTCTTCCTGTTGAATCGGGGCGCGCCGATCATGCTGTTTCCGCTTCCACTCCAGATTCCGGTGAAGTGGATTGTGCTCGGCATTGGTGCGATCGAGACTGCCTATCTTCTGCTGAGCCACTTCGCGCTTTTCTATTGTGTGCTGCTGCTCGGGTTGGGCGCGGGGTACGTCTGGTACGCGGTGGTTCTCAAGACCCGGACTTCGCTTGGAGTCGGGGAGTGGTTTTATGGGTTGCGTAATTCCTACTACCGCTGGAAGCGGCGGCGGGCGGCGAGGAAATTTGAAGTCTACATGTCGAAGCACGACCGCAAGGTGCAGTTCGACGAGCACGGGAACTACATTCCTCCGGAAGACGACACGCACAAGGGCGGGAACGGCGGGTCGAAGTCGGGGTGGGTGAACTAGGGGCAGGTCTCTTCTCTCGTAGAGACGTTGCTTGCTACGTCTCTCTTACCACATGCTGGCCTGCCTCTGTCGGCAAGAGACGTTGCAAGCAACGTCTCTACGGAAACATTTGTTTGAACTCTGACAGGATCTGCCTGGGTAATTCTTCCTGCTTTGCTTTTCCTTTGAATCCCAGGTCGTGACCTGCGCCTTCGATTACCATCAGCTTTGTTTTTGCGGGGATCATTTTCAGGGCTTGTTCGATCTCGGCGATTGAGCCGAAGGGGTCGCGCGTGCCGCTCACGAACAGCGTTGGCGTGCGCAGGTCGGGGAGATGCGCGGTGCGCTGCTGCTCGGGCTTGCGCGGGGGATGCAGCGGGTAGGAGAGCAGGAGCAGGCCGGCGACTAAGTCTGATTTTTCTTGCGAGAGTTCCGCGCAGAGCATGCTGGATTGGCGTCCGCCGTAGGAGTGGCCGCCGAGGAAGATTTTGGGCGATGGAAAGTCCCCACTTCTCGCAAAGGACGTGAGAAATGGGGCACCCAGTATCTTTTTTACTGCTGTGATGGCGTTTCTCAGGCCAGCGCGGTCGCGGGCGGCGTCTGCGGGGCCGGGCGGGCCGTAGGCGCGGACCTGGCGGTAGGGGAGATCCATGCGCAGGACGGTGAATCCGGCGGCGGAGAAAACTTCCGCGAGCGCGATCAGCAGTGGGGCTTGCGCGTTCGAGCCGGCTCCGTGGGTCAGGACTAGGGCGTCATTGTTGGGGGATTCGGGCGTGTGCAGGTAGCCACGGACTTGGGGGTCGGTGGTGTCGGTGAAGGCGCGGGTCGAGGCGGCGGACATGGGCTGACAGCATTTTAAATGGTGGACGCGACCGCCGAGCTATCGCTCGGCCGGACAGCCGGGGGCGGCTGTCCCCACATGAGCATGGAGAGCTGCATGCCGTGATGATTTGCAATTCGTGATCTGCATTCGGATGATTTGCATTCGCCTGGTTCAATTTCAGAGAGGTTTTTCGAGGGGAACTTCGGTCAGAGTTTCGTAGACTTTTACGATTTGAATTTCGTTGCCCAGGCGGGCCCAGCAGCGCAGCGTGTCGGGATCTTCCTGGGCGGCGCGGCGGGCTTCTTCGGATTTCCAGTAGCGCAGCAGGACGTAATGCGATTCGCGGTCGCGGTAGAGCAGGTCGCGGCTGTAGCCTTTGGCGGCGAGGATCGCGATCAGCTCGCGGATGGTCGCGAGCGATGCGGCTTCCATGCCGGAAACCGGCTCCCAGACCGCGACCGATAGAATCTCCTGCGGCATGCCCAGCGATTATATCCCCGGCTCGCGCATTCGCCTGGATAGAGGCTCAGCGAGGGCCTCTCGCTCGCGGTTTCTTTCTTCGCGCCGTCCTCTCCGGAGCGATCTTCTGCGTCTCTTCCGCGGTGACGACATGCAGGCGCATCAGGTTTGTGGAACCGGAGGTCTGGCGCGTGCCGGCCACGACACCGAGCACATCGCCGGGCTTGAGCAATTGCCGGCGCACCAGCGTCTGCTCGGC
>Ga0070765_100001917_pt1 | contig 12922 bp, 14 predicted proteins | sample HubBroMetageWFT5_FD_71516 | JGI IMG/M metagenome (GOLD analysis project Ga0070765, IMG submission 71516) | Warmed and freeze-thawed soil microbial communities from the Hubbard Brook experimental Forest, New Hampshire - Hubbard Brook CCASE Soil... | ecosystem: Environmental > Terrestrial > Soil... | reverse complement strand
GGTTAGCCATATACCCTCCCTCTGCCGTGAGTTACGCGGCCGAGTTTAAAGATTTTCTCGCGCCATCGTCAATCGGCCGGCGCGAAGGGCACCGGCTCGATTCTCGACAGAGAAAATCGAACATAACTCAGCTGCTAGAAGCCGAGTCTAAGCTTCTCCGGTCCCCTCGCGTAGAGGAAAATGTGCGAACTTGCGCCGTATTTTCGATTTCGGTCCGGAGAGCGCAAAAACCCTGGACTGGGTGGCGGATGACGCAGTCCTATGCGAACTGCTCTCTGTCAACCTGTCAACCGGTTGACACCCAAGCGGCGGTTGACAAGGCGGCGGTTGACGCCAGTCCTGGCTGGTATTCACTGCAAATCTAGAACGACGTTTCGCGTGGGGAACGCTCCGCACCGGGTGCAGCATTTTTGGGTAGCTATCTACTACGTGCCTTTCGGCGCTTCGACAGCCGCCATGACGCCCGCTTGCCGCAAATGTTGCAGAAATGAAGCCGCCCTTCCGCAACATGACGCCGCGGCCGGTACAGTCGTCGACAGTCCTGGTTCGAGCAGATCTCCCAACCCGCGCCTTCCTGGAGGGCGAGCGTCGTCCTCGCGGCGATCTCGGCCAGCAAAGCGCCTGAGCTGGATAACCGTGGTGCGATTTTTTCCGAGGCAGCCATCGCTTTGATGATGTTCAGGAAGTTGCCGCCTATGAACGCGATAGTCAGACGATCATCGATGCATTGCAGAATCGGTTGAGCGTTCATCTTACTTAAGAAGGTCGAAGCGACTATTCCGAGGGCGCCCGCCGCGGCGCTTCTATTTGTTGGCGCTACGCCTGGCCAAACGGCTTTCCAGTTCGCATTGGAGCCTGACTCTCCCCGATTGAGTGCTGTCCTAATGTTCAGCATTGCTAGCACTTGGCGAGCTTGACCGCGCCAGCTTGCAATAGGCTCCGCCAGTTCGTCGCCGACCAGATGCTCCAGGCAAGGTGGGCTCTTGTGGTGGACCGTAGTCCTATGAGGGCAGATGCCCAAAGGGCCCCAGGTACGAGCGAATTCAAGAAAAGACTGCTCTGATGCGTTGGCAAGGCGGGCGAAATCAAAAACCAACCTCCCCGGCAGACCGTTGGCAACTCGCAGAGGCCCCTTAAGTTTAAAGCGCAGCCTCCCACCCGCGATTCGCACTGGCGGTACAAGAATCGCTCCGAAGGGAAATGGCTGTTCGAAGTCTAGCGATGCAATCATTCCAACTGATTCCAACTCATCTTTCGCTAAAGGTCAACATCTTGGAGGATCATGCAAGACCCGCGACGCGGGAATTCGAAAAGGGGAGAAAAACATGACTGCAACGACATCAATCGATCCACGAGGCGTTGGGGATAAGACCCAAGCAGCGACAAATCGAAACATAGAAATCCGTGACCGGATCAGAGAGTTGAGGCGAATGCGGGCCAAGGATTTAGTTCCGAATCCGAAAAACTGGCGCAGACATCCAAAGGCACAGGCTGACGCACTCCGAGGCCTTCTCGCAGAGGTAGGCTATGCGGACGCGCTGCTGGTACGCGAGCTGTCCGATGGACGGTTAATGCTAATCGACGGTCATCTTCGCGCCGAGACGACTCCAGATTCCGAGGTACCGGTCCTCGTGTTGGACGTCACGGCAGAAGAAGCCGACAAGATCCTTCTGACGCTGGATCCTCTGGCCGCAATGGCGGAGGCAGACAGCGAAAGGATCAGCAAACTTCTCGAAACAGTCCGGACCAACGACAAAGCTGTCGAAGAGCTGCTGCGAAACACGGCAGGCGAGCAGGTCTGGGCGAGTATTCACCCCGAAGGTACTTTTGAACCGCCGGCGCAAGTCGACAAAGCCGGCGAGCTGCAGAAGAAGTGGGGAACCAAAGCAGGTCAACTGTGGCAGATCGGCCACCATTGCCTTTTGTGCGGTGACTCGACCAACGCTGAAGATGTGATTCGTCTGATGAACGGCGAACGGGCGGTCCTCTTCGCGACTGATCCCCCGTACGCTGTGGGCTATACCGGCGGTTCGCACCCCCAGAGTTGGGGAAACAAGGGCGCTACGAACCGCGACAAGGACTGGTCGGGCAACTACGTAGAAGCGAGAAGCGCAGATGTGAAAAACGGCGAAGATTCGGGCGTCGAACTGTATCGCGGCTTCGTGGGTGCGGCGATCAAGCATGCAATCACCCGTGATGCGGCCTGGTACTGCTGGCATGCATCGCGCCGCCAGATGATGCTCGAATCGATCTGGAATGAGTTTGGCGCATTCGTGCATCAACAAATTATCTGGGTGAAGAGTCGTCCGGTACTTACCTACTCGGTTTATCTGTGGCAGCACGAGCCGTGTCTGTTCGGCTGGATTAAAGGAGAAAAGCCAAAATCGTTCAGGGCTGAGGTTGGAAAGCTGGCAGGTGAATTTCCGACAACGGTCTGGGCGATTCCGAGTTCCGAAATCGAGACTGACGCGCACCCAACCTCGAAGCCGTGCAAGCTCTTTGCGCTGCCGATGGAGATGCACACGGAACCGGGCGACATTTGTTTCGAACCTTTTTCAGGCTCCGGCTCGCAGTTGGTTGCAGCGCAACAGACGGGCCGCCGATGCTACGCGATGGAAAAGTCGGCGCCATTCGTCGCGGTCGCGTTGGAGCGCATGGCCGCGCTCGGCCTCAAACCTGTTCTGGTCGGTGAATTATGAAACGGCACCCAGACGGGCGGTGGCGGAATTCAATGGAAGCGGTTGTGGTGTCAGAAGCAATTCTTAGAGCACGGTGGATCGAGACGGTCACGATTCATCTAAAGAAGATGGGGCTGTCTTTCGATGCAATATCGGAGCAGATCACTCGCTTCGGTCGAGGGCAGGCACAATCGATCGTTGCAATTCCAGAAGGCGTAAAATTCGGGCCGGACTACACGATAAGTCGCCAAGCGTGCCACAAGGCCTTCAAGAAGGCGATCGCTCGCGAGCCGTCGCTTGCAGTTGATGAGTTACGAAAACTCGACAACTCGCGTAGCGAAGAACTGTTCTTCAATCTCCAGCCTTCAATCCGCAAAGGTAACCCTCGTGCAGTCGAAGTCGGCATCAAGCTTCTCGATCATTCCGCCCGAATCAACGGATATGGAGCTGCGCAGAGGCACGAACTGACGGGCAAAGACGGCAAACCGCTCACGTTAGTCCAACTATTGGAAGCAGCAGGACCTATATCAGATGAAAACAAAGAATAGTCATGAACTTTCGGCGCAGCAGAAGGAATTCGTAAGAAAGATAGTGAGCGGTCCGGCACTTTTCGCAACCCATATACTTGGCGTCAGTCTCTGGGATCACGAAGCTGAGATTTTGCAATCGATCAAAGCCAGCCGCAGAACCGCTGTAAAAGCCTGTCACGGAGTCGGGAAAACTTTCACTCTCGCGATGGCAGCCTTATGGTGGCTGGCGCGATATCCTGAGGGCATTGTTCTTACGACCTCGCCGACCCAGCGCCAAGTTAGGACGCAGTTGTGGTCCGAGATTCGTCGGGCGGTCGAGCGCGCCAAAGTCCCTTATCCGCCTTTGAAGACGACCGAACTCAAGTTTCGGGACGAAAACAATTTCGCTATTGGCTTCTCGACCAACCAGGCCGAGAACTTCCAAGGCTATCACGGCAAATACGTCCTGATCATCGCCGATGAGGCGCCCGGCATCACATCCGGCATTTGGGATGCGGTTGCCGGAACCATGGCTGGAGGAACGGTTCATATCGTGATGGCCGGCAATCCGACCATTCCCTCCGGCGCGTTTTTTGACGCGTTCTCAAAGGAGCGCGGCCTTTGGAGTTGCTTTACGATCGATCCTTTCGATTCGCCCAATCTAAAGGGGCTCACTCTCGAGCAGCTTCTGCGCATGGATCCCAACGAAGGAGGTCCACTCGATCGCAATCCGATTCCGTATCTGGTTACGAAGCGCTGGGTGTTCGACCAGTACTTGGCCTGGTGGCACGGTAGTGAAAGTAGCTCGCCGAATTGGCTGTCGCGCGTCCTGGCCCGGTTTCCAGATCAAGCACAGAATGCGCTCTTCAAAATGATCTGGCTCGAACGTGCCAAGAGAAATGCGCTCCAAAACCCGATTAGTGACAGCGGTGCTGGTCCTCTGGTCGCTGGGGTAGACGTGGGAGGTGGGGAATCGGAGACGGTAGCGTATGTGTGCGAATCCAATCATGATCGACGCAAGATTATTGCGATGGGTGCCTGGCGCAACGAAGACACTCGCGGACAAGTCGTGAACTTTCTCAACGCGTACCGCTCGCGTCTCCTCTACTGTACGAGTGGATGCGATTGGAATAGGTCACAATTTCGGCCTCAATCTGCGCAGCGATCGCTTCCCCGTCGAGCTCGTCAATGTTGGCATGCCCTGCGAAAGCAAGCCCCAGCTAGGAGAAAACGACCCATCCCGGCGGTTTCTAAATCTGAAGGCATCCTACTACCAAGCTCTCGCCGATGCCTTTGAGCACGACCAGATCGAGGGGCTGACCGACGAAACGACCATCGGACAACTCGCGGGAATTCTAACTGAATTTGATTCTCGCGGCCGAATCAGGATCGAATCTAAGGAGGACACTCGCAAGCGCGGCGTTCCTTCACCAGACCGCGCCGAAGCGCTGATGCTGGCAGTGGGTGAAGCTCCACGCCTGTACGAGTTCATATCAATCCGTGATTTCGAGCGACCAAAACTTCGTGGCCAAGCTGCTCGCGACGCGTACGAGGATCAAATGAACGACTACCGACGGCTTGGGCTCAGTCGCTTTCGCCGTTGGCCCAAGGGATGTTACTAAAAACTCCAAGGTCCGTGAAAAGTCGGGAGATTTTAGAATTACCGCCCTAATGTGACCGGCATGCGTAGCTCGAACGATCTATCGTTTCCATGTGTTCGCGAGCGTGCGGAAAGAAACTAAACGTGGCAATTCAGGCCTCGCGTAGGTCGCGGATTCGGGTATCCCTGACGTTTCGAGAAGTCACCGGATAGTGGCCGACAAACCGCCACTTCGATTCAAGGACGGTCCGCACGGTACGGCGCACTGAGCGGCTTATCGTGGTCGACTCGATCGTCACGCGATTGCTCAATAGCTATATCGGTCATGTCGTTGTCGCTCCCGAAATCATGGTAGCGCCTGATTTGCGGGCGCGCGCCGATATGAGCCACAAGCCTACAGCGTACAGACGTTAAGACTCGGGATGCTGCCCTCGATCGCGGTCTTCGCATGTTCCGAATCAAGAACACCTAAGGCGACGAGCCGGTAGGCAACGTTTGCGATCACGCCCGGATAGTCCCTCGTAGGAGGACCGGGGCAGGCCTCAGTATTCCATAATAGCATCTCGATCGGCGTAAGATTGTCCACCTCGTCGATGCCCGGCTCGAATGGCAAGTCGAAAGTCATTGTCCAGCCAGTCTTTTCGAGCGAGATTTTTGAGACGCGGTCGCGCAGGTGGCGATGCGCATTTGCATCGCCACCTGCTTACGCGATTAGTGGCTGGCCTTGACCATATTCGCCGGGGTAAAGAAGTTCCTATCGACCGCGCCCATATTCTCAAACAAGCTGTCGTCGTTGCCGCTGTGGCCTGGTGTATACATCACCGTCGAGAAACCGCTGGTCAGGTCTTCGTCGACCAGCGCGGTCTCGAACATGCGCTTGTACGGCCAAATTGCGACTCGGGCGTTGGGGACGACCCGGTCGCGATATGCATGGAAAGTCGCGAGCGTCTTCCAGAGCTGGCCCTGCCGGTCGTATTGATCCGACGCGGTGACAAACCAGCCTTCGGAATCGACGTAGAGGATGCGCTTCGGGATTACGACGCTGGCGGCGAGCACAGTGCTGGGCTTCGCGGTCGCCTCGATCACATAAAGGTTGCGCATCTCCCAGTTCTCCGGGCAAACCGTACGGCCGCCGTCGCTGGCGCATGGCTGTGCGGGAGAGTTCTCTGCCTCTACCGATGCAAGCATTGGACGCTCGCCTAGCAGCCGATATGTGTAGTCCTCAATTTTTGCGGAAAACCCGAACGCCGAATCGGGATCCCAGGTCGAGGCATAGGTCGTACTGCCTGCATTAACCATGGCTGCGGAAAAGCTGCTCCCGCCGCTGGAAGCGCCGGTCTTCGAAACTCCAAAGGTGTCCGAGAGAGAAACAGCGGGCAAGCGCCGCAACTTACGCGACGCCGAGCTGTATTCCCATGCGTCGTCTTCGACTCCCGGAGTATCGAAGCGCTGCCTTACGATACCTTCGCCTCGCAGTTCGGCAGGCTCCAGAACCGGATAGGCGCCGGAACGAGAGCTGATGTTGCTCTTGAAGACGTCAGGGTCGGTCGGCGTCGGAGCAACCTCCGTGCGCCCGACCGAGTTGTAGAAACCCAGATGCCCGAATGTGAAATGTTCGATCTCGTCCGCTGAGCCAGCTTTACGACTCACAACTTCGACGTCGCGCGCATCGAGGTCGTCGGTGTGGAGCGGACGATAAGCGAAGTTCCACATGATCTTGGTCGCCGCCTGCGGATCGTTGGTATCGATCAGCGGAAACGGCAGGCCGGCAATGTAATTGTTGAGATCGCCGTTTGCACCGAGAGTGACCTGTGGCGAAGACCGTTCGGTGGCAGCCTTGTAAGGCGGCGGCCAGTCAAGGTAGCCGGTCGGGACTATCTTCATGATCATTCCTTGCCTGACGAGCATGAAGTTTCCGGGACTGACCAGTCCCTCGACTTTTGACGCATTGTCGGGAGTGATCACATCTCCGGGCTTCACCTGGGCGCCCGCAGGGACCGCAATGGAAACCCCGGCAATTACTAATGCGAAGGAAGCGGCGGTTACGAATCTGTTAAGTGACATTAGGTAGTATCTCCTCAATTCGAGAGAATTAGGCCATGGCTGGTTTCGGGCTAAGCATCCGGCGTGAAGAATCGGTGCACAACCACGTGACGCCGGTATTCACTCAGTTCCCATGCTGCCAACCAGATTGACGACCTTGAACGACGAAACTGACTCGGCGACGGTGCGAGCGGAGCTGGGACGTCACCGTCGCCACAGCGAACGTGAGAATCGAAAGCGCCAAAAACCTCAGGCGATTTCGGGTTGCGTGCCTACTCAACTCAGCTTGCACTTTGCGTTTCCTCGATATTTCAAACCAGTGCGAAAACAATTGGAGCTGGTTCTTGGGGTCAACACATGGTGGATGCGGATCGTTCCCGAGCCGTCGAGAAGTCCGATGGAGCTTGCACAAAAACTCCGTCTCGACTCTCGCGGGCCACGAACGGACTTTCGCTGGTTGACGGGAAGATTAGGCAGGTAGCTCGAAACAATACGAATCAACAGGCTCTGCGCGGCAGTAGCGCTAACTGTAAAGTAGTATTAGCAGAATAGTCAGATCGTTGGACAAACGGCGACTGACTATTTGCAGTTGACGCTCTTGACGTGAAGATCTTGTTTTTGAACATTGTCGTTTTCAATTTTCTGACTCATACTTCGCGTTGTTGCGCTCAAGTTTAGTTGCCGTTACGAATCCCCTGCTTGAGTCCAGAGTTCCTGCCGAGTCGATAGGTAGAGCCTATCAGCCTTTTGGCGTAAAAAATCGACGTACAAAACTAAGGTTCACTTGCCGACATCAATTGAGACCTTTGAATGCGTCCAGTGTGCTTCCAATCGCACAACGCATGTCCGAGAAAAACTCTTGAAACTAAAACGCTCGCGACATGCAAATTGAAGGCAAAAATTTCAGCCCATTGCATTTTGGATTGGCGAGCAGGCCGTCGCCCGCCGTCTTCCTCGCGGCCACGGAACGCGGTCAGCTCATTTCGCACCACCGCGTAGCAGTCGTTGAGCAACTCCCGCCATCTGGAGTCGCCCATCTCGGGTACGGGCTCGGTGGAGCGTACCATGTCAGTGAACATTATGGTGGCGAGGGCTCGGTCCGGGTCCGCACGATGGCGCACGCCGGTAATGAATTCTTCGATCTTGTTCAAAAGAAGGTCCAGCAAATCAGGAGTGAGGGCCTGGAGCAGATGATCCTCATCAGGGAGCTCGACATACTTCGCCCCGGGGATCTTCGCAGCCATGTCGTGTCCGCATACGCAAGGAAATGCCGCTCCGTCGATCAACAGTGTATATGGCCTTCAATACCCGCAATGAGGACCTTGCCGTGGACCTGATTACCGAAGACGTGGATTTCGTAAATATCCGCAACACTGGGTCGAAAGGTGCCGCCCCCGCTCACATCGCACAGTCGCGACGGGCGCGGTCATTCGATCGGCCCGCGAGGCCGGTAGCGCGTAATCGCGAGCCGCTGAACGCAAAACTCAAGTTCGGGACCGTGTTCGCCGCTATGTTTTGCACATGGCTTGGCGTCGCCTGCATCGCCCGATCGGATCAGTCATTCCCGGCAGCGTCACCCACCGCCGACATTTCCATCGGACTGAATGATTTCGGATTCCGTCTGCTCAGCGCGCTCGCGAACGGCAGCTCCGGCAATGTGATCATCTCGCCCTACAGCGTGTCGATCGCGCTAGCGATGACGTACAACGGCGCGGCCGGCGACACCAAGGCCGAGATGGGCAGGACGCTTGCGCTTTCCGGGATGAGTGACAAACAGATCAACCGAAACTATCTGCAGATGATCGAGGCTGTCGAGAAAGCGGATCACTCAGTCCAGATGGAAACCGCGAACGCGCTATGGGCTCAGTCGGGCTTTCCGATCAACCTTGAGTTTGTGAAAGTGACTCATGGCTTCTACGCGGCGCCCGTCGAGTCGGTTGATTTCTCAACCGATCCCGATCGCGCAGCTGAGAAGATCAACGACTGGGTCAATCGCAGCACTCACGGCAAGATTCCGACGATTGTCAAATCTCCCGATCCCAACACCCGGCTGATACTGACCGATGCGGTTTACTTCAAAGGGCGATGGCAGCGTCCTTTCATCAAGAACGCGACTAAGCCTCGCCCCTTCCACTTGCAGGGCGCCTCTCCGGCCGATGTCGAGGTTCCGATGATGGTCCAGAACGGAGAATATCAATACTTCGAGACCGATACCCTTCAGGCTATCGCTCTGCTTTACGGCAACGCGCACTTTCAGATGTACCTACTTCTGCCGCGCAGCAAGGGCGGTCTGGCTGACTTGCTGCGGTCACTCGATGAATCGCACTGGCGCGAATGGACCAACAAACTCAGCTTCCGGGAAGGAGAAATCGTGCTACCGAAATTCGAAACAACCTACGCGAAGCAGCTCAACGACGCGCTCATCAATATGGGAATGGCGGTCGCATTCGACGCGAGAAAAGCGGATTTCTCGCTCATCCATCAGCCTCCTCCTGGTCTTTATGTCGGCGACGTCGAGCATAAGACCTACGTCAAGGTCGATGAAGAAGGCACCGAAGCGGCCGCTGCCACCAGCGTCGGTATTGAGCTAGCGGCAAAGGTATATCCTCCACCGCCTCCACCGTTCAAAATGATTGTCGATCACCCGTTCTTCTTTGCGATCGGCGAGAGGCATACCAAGGCGCTTCTGTTCGCGGGCATCGTAACGAACCCAACCAGCAAGTGATCGTTCGAGAGCGTTTCTCACACGCCGTTACGCGCGCGATGCTCGTCGAAAACTACAAAATAGTCATCGGTACTGGATCAATCCCGATCAGCCGGCGCTGCATACCGCTAGGTGCTTTACTTCCTCGATACTGAGTCCGGTGCGCTTGGCAAATTCCGCCAGACTGATTGTTACTGGCGGCGCAGCCTTCGCGTACCAGCTGAGTAGGAACGTGCGACACGAAAGGTCTGGCGGTCGAGGTGGGTGCTTGAGAGTATACACGCCATGAAGTCCCGCCGCGCAGCCGCGCTCGCGCTTCTGTTTTGGATTCTGTTCTTGGACACAAGCCCTGACCGGCACGGTTTCAATGAATGGGCTGGAAGTTTCAGTACAAAGCAGAAATGCGAAGACGCCCTCTCGCGAGAGCGGATTCACCGTTACGATATGAATCCCGACGAACTGGACGCGCACGCGCCCGGGAGAAATCCGATATGGGTGCACGAGCTTCCGGGCTTCTGTAAATCTTCGGATGAGGTACTTCGAACTCCAGCACCGTCGGCTGTGCCCACGGCAAACTAAGACATTCGCAATTTTTCGAATTCAGGCACTTAGCCGCAAACTAAGATAGTACCAGAAATCGGGTAGTGTCCTAGTTTGAAATCTAAGTCCCTTTTGGCCAGTCGGCGCATTGACGAAAGTCGCGAAGCTGTTCCTTGATAATCAGCCATACGTCTGTAGAAGCAGCGACCGCGGGACGATTTTCTCTGGTCCGACGCGAGAAATAGCATCACGTCCGCGACTTCTTCGGGATGGCCGTCTACGATGTACGGTTTTCCCTGCAATAGGGCGCGTCCTTGTTAGGACGGAGTATCTCTTCGCCCATGATCACGACCATATCGCCGCGCACCCCGACAAAATCGATCACTTCCTCGGCAGCCGACTCATAGCTGATCTGGTTTGCCTTGAGGTCGACGACCATGTTGATTGGCGCACTGACCAAAATATCGGAAGCCGTCAGCGATTCGACCCCGCGATAATCCACGGCGCGCATCATCTCCCAAGGAGCTTGCTCGCGGTGAGCGCCGCCGAAATGCGCGGATCACTTGGCGATGGATCATATGCTGTCACTGAAATTGGATTTGGCACTGTTTTGCATCTCCATTGAACGGCTGCTTGCTTTTCTGACTAGCTATCAATTCAATCACCTATCATCAAAACGCCGAGAGCGTATCAAACCGACCCAGCACGTCCGCATCGATAGATAAAAACCGCGTAAGGCTTCCAAATGATCCGCCTCGTACTATCCCAACCTAAGGGTTTCGATAGTTTTCTCTCACGCAGAGAACGAGTCTGGCCGCTACTCGATTATGTAGACGACTGTCACTCTTCATTCCCCATTAGGTTCCAACTGCGGGCGCGCTAGTTTTGTTCCCAACTGTCTTTTCCCCTCAATCGCGAGAATTTTCTCTCACCTGTCGAGTCCTATCCTGTGAAAGCGCGCGTCACAGCATCAATGCCCGCTACCTCTGAGCACGGCAATTCAAAATGCAAAGTCTCAGAAATTGTCTGTTCAACAGATCGTATGTGGCGAGCCTTTTGAATTTTTCCAAAGTCTGTTCTCAGACATGCGTTGTGCGATTGGAAGCACGCTACACGTATTCAAAGGTCTCAATCGATGTCCGGAGGTGAAGTTGGTTTTGTGCGTCGATTTCTCACGCCTGAAAGGCTGCAGTCGAATTGTCACATATTCGATATTTTTCGGAAACCTAAACCAACGAAGTTAAGGTGCCTGTCAGTGGGCATCGCACGCACCACAGACTGCAGCAGACCGCCTTGCTTACGTACAAAGGAGAATGTCATTGACGACCAACGATCGAATGCATCAAGAACCTCATTACTTCAGCAATAATCATCAGACTCCGGTTAGACCAGCACCCCTCCTAACGCGCGACCAACTGTTTGGGCAAGTGAAGTTCGAGCAGGTACAAAAACGGATCGCACCGCTTCGGCACGCGCTGATTCACCATCCGCTTTACGATGCGGTCAACTCGCGAGATCGATTGCGCGATTTCATGCAGCTTCATGTTTTCGCGGTCTGGGATTTCATGTCGCTGGTGAAGCGGCTGCAAAGTGAAGTGACCATCCAGCGGCTGCCCTGGATGCCGCCAGCCAGCGCTCAGATCGCCCGATTCGCGAATGAAGTCGTGCTCGGCGAAGAAAGCGACCTGGGTCCAGATCAGAAGCCGGCGAGCCACTTCGAGTTGTATCTCCGCGCGATGGATGAGATAGGCGCCGATACTCAGGTGGTGAGAAGCTTCGTGCAAAAGATGGCCCGCGGCGAGCAATGGCCAATCGCGCTCAGACAACTTGAGGTCCCTCCCAGCGTAATCGATTTCGTGGAGGGAACCTTGAACTGTGCAATTCACGGCTCAGTAGTCGAGGTCGCGGCCTATTTTTTCTTCGGCCGTGAGGATGTAATTCCCGACATGTTCGAGCGGCTACTCGAGCTCTGGGACCATGGGGCGGTCGAAGTGCCGTTCTTTGCCTACTACCTCAAACGGCATATTGAACTAGATGGTGATAGCCACGGCCCTTGGGCGCGAGAGATGCTGATCACCCTGGCCGGGCAGGACGAAAGCAGTTGGAAACAGGCGGCCTCCGCGGCGGAGTTGGCCATCGTAAGCCGCATCAAACTCTGGGACAGTGTTCAAACGTATCTTAGCTAGAGTATCCGAGGGTTCGAAAGGGAATAAAGTCTAAGAACCCTCGGACGAACTTTGAAGGGACCGGCGCCCGTGCGACGCCGGCCCCTTGTCAATCTTTTCTTCTTTTTCGAGTGGGAGATGCTTCTAGACTGCCGAATTATGCATAGTCGGAAAGGGTCTTTTCAGCAAATTCCCGCATCAACGGAAGAGGGAACCATTTTGACGGAACAGGGATGTTTTTGAGGTAACAGGGAATTCAATCCGCAGAACAGGGTAAGCCCTTACGAACCTCCGGACTGGATATCAGGGAATCTTCTTCGGAGAACAGAGAAACCGTTTTGAGGCTCATTCGACGCCATAAACCGGCAACGGAGCAGCACTCTACTCGTCAACCTGTCAAGCGATTGGCACCGAAGCGGCGTTCACGCATAGTCGTTCCTATCAACTAGAGCGGCGTTGTTTCTGGAACACGGACCCGATCGATGGCGATGGTGTTTGGTCAACTCCACTAGCGGTGGTCCCGTGGCCGCCTCCTCGGAAATAACTGCGCTGCGCCCAGCGTGCGACATCCACCAATCCGATCATTACCGGGACCTCGATCAGCGGGCCGATCACTGCGGCGAAAGCCGCGCCGCTGTCGATGCCGAAGGTCGCCACTGCGACCGCGATCGCCAGCTCGAAGT
>Ga0070765_100001916_pt1 | contig 12927 bp, 9 predicted proteins | sample HubBroMetageWFT5_FD_71516 | JGI IMG/M metagenome (GOLD analysis project Ga0070765, IMG submission 71516) | Warmed and freeze-thawed soil microbial communities from the Hubbard Brook experimental Forest, New Hampshire - Hubbard Brook CCASE Soil... | ecosystem: Environmental > Terrestrial > Soil... | reverse complement strand
ATCACCCATGCCGGATCAAGACCGCTAGCGGCCTGGGCCACGATGCGCGCCATCGGTTTCAGTCCCAATTCCTTCGCTTTCGCCGCCGACATCAACACCACGGCCGACGCACCGTCATTGACTCCCGGCGCGTTGCCCGCCGTCACCGTGCCGTCTTTCTTGAACGCCGCCTTCAGCGAGCGCAGCGCCTCGATGGTGGTGTCTTCGCGCGGAGATTCGTCGATGGTGAAGAACTGCGCCGGCGCGCCCTTCTTCTTCGACGGCAACTCGACCGGCACAATCTGGTCCTTGAAGCGGCATTCCTTAATGGCGGCGATGGCCTTGCGATGGGAGTTCAATGCGAACTCATCCTGCTCTTCGCGCGTGATGCCGTATTTCTCGGCCACGTTTTCTCCGGTATTGCCCATGTGATAGTCGTTGTATTTGTCCCAGAGTCCGTCGTTCACCATCGAATCGATGATCTTCCCGTCTCCCAGCCTGTAGCCCTTGCGCGCCTGCGGCAGCAGATACGGCGCATTGGTCATGCTCTCCATGCCGCCGGCTACCACAATGTCAGAGTTCCCTGTCTGGATCGCCTGCTGTCCCAGGGCAACCGCTTTCAGACCCGAGCCGCACACCTTGTTGATGGTCATGGCAGCGATAGACGACGCTAACCCTCCGCCGAGTGCGGCCTGGCGCGCTGGATTCTGTCCCAACCCGGCGCTTACCACGTTGCCCATGATGCATTCCGAGACGCTGGCAGGATCGATGCCGGCCCGCTTCACCGCTTCCCGCACAACGATCGAGCCCAACTCCGTAGCGCTCAAGTCCGAGAGCGACCCTTGAAACTTCCCTACCGGCGTACGCACCGCCGACACAACGACCACATCTTCCATGAAAGCCATGTTCGCAAGTCCTTCCAAAGCTGAATGGCAAACTCACCATTATAAGATGGAGCCACCTTGCCCTCCGACTCAACGCCGAACTTAACACCGAACATCGACACGCCCCACCCCGCCCCCGGCGAACGCCAACTGCTCGCGCCGCTTTGGCATACGGCTGTCGTTCTGTTTGTGCTCATCGGCGCGTCGCTGGGAGGCTCGCACGGAGTGCATCCGCTTTCAGCTCATAGCAAGCTGCCGCAATACCTGTGGACCATGGCGTGGGAGTGGGTGCTCGCCGGATTCGTATATCTCGGCGTTCGCAAGCGGCTGAAGTTGCGTGAGTTGATCGGAGGCCGTTGGGCCAACGCCGAAGACGTCCTCATTGACCTGACGATCGCCGCAGGGTTTTGGCTGATGGCCATCGCGGTGCTGGGTGCGGGCGCGAAACTGATGCGTCTCGACCAAGCCGGTAAATTCGACAGCATGCGCCAGCAACTCGGATTTCTCATTCCCGGCACAACCCTGGAACTGCTGGTGTGGTTCTGTCTCAGCACAACAGCCGGCATCTGCGAGGAAATCATCTTCCGCGGGTACCTGCAACGTCAGTTCGCTGCGTTCACCGGATCGATGCTGGCGGGCATCCTGCTATCGGCCGTTGTCTTCGGGGCATCCCACGGATACGAGGGCGGTCCGCGCATGTTGCTCGTCGGGATTTACGGCCTCATGTTCGGACTGCTGGCATGGTGGCGCAAGAGTCTACGTCCCGGAATGATCGCCCACGCGTGGCACGACGCCATCAGCGGTGCGGTGCTCCACATGTTGCGATAAAACATTCTTTGCGAACGCCAACTCCAGCGGCGAACTCCCATCCGACGACATCGAGGTCGCCCGCACGTCACTCATGGCACTCGAATCGTCTTCATTGAGACAAAATTGCGATGTCGCGCAAAAAATATTTTCAGGCCGCCGGTCCGTCAAGAAACGCTCTTCGGCTTTCATGAAGAAGGACCGACGTCACACGACGTTCCCGCGCTTAAAAATCGGTAGGCGATAATCGCCAATATTCATGCGGGTCTGATGCAGATGCGAAAACTTCGGCGGCAAGTGCGGCGAAGCAAACCCGAATGATCGCGATTGTGCAGCGTTGCGATGCGAAGAACGCGACACCGAAAGGCTCAACGTGATGCGCTTTTTTTTCTTGACTATTTTTTTCGATAACTCTATACAAAGAACAAATTGCGATGATGTTATGTCGCAATCATCCATCTCAGATGGAAAGGGAGAATAGACAACATGGCTACTAAGAAAAAGGCTGCAAAGAAACCGGCGAAGAAGGCCGCGAAGAAGAAACGGTAACTTTTTTCTTCAGACCGTACACCACGGGGACGCGCAAGCGTCCCCTTACCTTTTGCCGCAAAACTTCAGTTTGCAATTGCCTCTGCGGCTGAAACCGGATCCATCACCTGACGTCAAAATGAGCCGTCAAAGTGGACGCCCTGCCCGAATCGGCGGCGAATCTGTCAATTGCTCTTAACAGTTTCACTGACCGGCGTGAGTGTACTCACTTCCTTTTCCGGACAGATCATGCGATAGGCGCACCAACTGCAATGCCGCCCGACCTTGGGTGCAAACTTTCCCTCTGCGATGCCGGCCGCGACCTGAACGATCTTGAGTTCCGTCTTCCGCAATTCTTCGGGTGAGCGGGCGGTCTCGACCGCGCTGTTGTTTTCCAGGTTCTGGAGGATCAGTGACTTCACCGGCCTGTCCGCGCCGAGGGCAATCGCATAAACAGACAGTTGCAAGCTCTCGTCGGCCAATTTTTGTGCCTTCGGTTTGCCGGTCTTGTAGTCGGTGATCACGTATCCGAAAATGTCTTCGTCCACACGGTCAACGATTCCCTTCACCCTCACTCCACCGATCTCGCAAGTGAAGCGATGCTCCACCAGGGCCACGGTTCCGTGCGGCATGGCAGCAGACGATTCCAGGAAGGCCCGCAACTGCCGCGCACCGTCTCGCTCGTATAGCTCGCGCTGCACTGGGTCCTCGATCTTCGCTTTGCCGAACTCATCGAGGAAGTAGCTCACCACATCATCGACGGGCGTGGGGCGCCCCATGCGCTCAGCATCGAAATACACCTTCAGGGCCAGATGCATGGCCGATCCGAATTGCATGTTCGCGCCGGCTTCTTCGGGGAGGTTCCACTCCAGGCTGAGCTTGTAGCTCAGCGGACAACGTTCATAACGATCGATGGCGCTCGCGCTTAACGTGCGCTTGGCCGTCTGCGGCAGTGGGGGAAGTTGCACCCACTCAGCGATCCGCGACATCGGCTGCGCACCGGCTTGGATCGTGGGAACCCGCAAGCCACCCGGGACCAATTCGAACTCAACACATCCCTTGAGCGATGTCGCGCCTGCCGTTACGAGTTCGCGCAGATAGCCCGACGGGGTGACATCCTTCTTGCCGGTTCCCTTCTTGCCGCTGAGGATGAGTTGGTCCTCAGCGCGAGTGAGAGCTACGTAGAACAGCCGGCGTTCTTCCTGCGCATTCAAATCCTTAAGATCGCCTTCAGGCATCGTGTCGGGATCGCGAAGCTCGGCAGGAAACTCGACCAGTTCTTCGTGATATTTATTGGGAAACGATCCCGGGCCAACTCGAAGTACGAACACCACAGGGAACTCCAGCCCTTTTGCGGCATGTACAGTCAGCAGCCGAACGGCATCCTCGGTACGCTCCGCCTGCGGAGCATTACCGATTTCCATCTGCAAGGTGGCTGGCGTGCCTTCTTCATCCGCTTCGGGATCGACAATCCTGCCTCCGATGTCGATAAAGTGATCGAGGTACTCAAGGAACTCCCGTAAGGTTCCATCGCCTGAAACTTGGCGCGGCTTACGGCTCCAGTTCTGCACGAATTCAGTGAATGCTTCGGTTTCCGCCGATGCTGCAATGCCGAAATGCTTTTGAGCAAGACCACACGCGGCCAGCACCTTGCTCTGCAAACGTTGCACGTCATGGCGGGCTTCGGCCAGCAGGGTGATCACCTCGGAGCCGCCGGCAACCTTGTCGAGCACCGCCTCGAGATCGGCCCCTTTGTCCTCCACTGCGAGCGCGTCGCGGATGACCTTTCCATCCACGCCGAATTTCGGTAGCGACGCTACCCGCAAGAGCCCCACCGGATCACCGCCTTCGATGGCACGCAGGGCCGACAGCAGGTCGCGCACGTCCGCGGCCTCCAGCAGGTCGATGCCTTCTACCGTGAAAGGAACGTCCATTTGCAAAAGCTGCTCGACCAGTGCTTCCCGGTTCAAGTGGCTGCGATAGAGCACGGCAATGTCTCGCCATCGCCGTCCGGAATCATGCAGGCGACAAATCTCCTGGGCCACGAATGCAGCTTCAGCGAAGCTGTCCTGATAGGCACTTACCCGCAGCGGAATGGCTGGAACAGGATCCTTCCGAGCGCGGGCCCGCGACAAAGGCGCGCGCTGCCAACGTTCCCCGCCCGGCAGTTCGATACTGGTAATCTCCGGATTGCGTGAGATCACGGAATACGCGGACTTCAGAATCACTTCCGTCGAGCGCCGGTTCTCGCTCATGGTCACGCGTTCGACGCGGCCCGTGCCAAAAGTCTTGAGGAAGTGGTCGAAGGCCCCGGCAGTTGCCCCGCGGAAACGATAGATTGCCTGGTCAGGATCGCCGACAGCAAACACGTTGGCCTGGTCGCCCGCGAGCAACCGCGCCAACTCGATTTGCGCGATGTTGGAATCCTGGAACTCATCGATCAGCACGAACTTCGCACCTGAGCGCGCACGCTGCAACTCGGCGGCATTGTTTGGATCGCCCAACAGTGTGACGGCCCGCGTGATCACATGGCCGTAGGTGCCGAGGTTTTCCGAAGCTAGAAGGTCCTCAACATACCGAAAGACGCGTGCGATCTCGTGGCAGCGTCCCAGGACTTCCTCGTCCGACATCAAACTGGCATCCTTGGAGCGGCTCACCCGAGGCAAAGGGATTCGCCTGCTCTCCAACTTCGCGACGTAGGCATCGTAGTCATCGGGCGTGCGCAACTCGTCGTGGCACTGCTTGAAGAAGCCAGTCAGTCCCTGGAGGAACTCGCCAGGAGTGGACGCCTTGATGAAGTAATGCAGCTTCAGGTCTTGAATGCGGCGACGCAGAAGTACATACAGGTCGGTGTCATCGATCAGTTCGAAGCGCTGACCGGCCTGGTTGAGCAGCGCGTAGCAATACGAGTGGAACGTCCCAATCTTCAGTCCGGAATCCGCAACCTGCGCCACAGTTGCGAGATCGTCCGATCCCTTCCACAGGCGCGCAATGCGCTTCAGCAGGTCGCGCGCGGAATTACGCGTGTACGTCACGGCGAGAATTTCCCTGGGATTGGCGAGCTTGTCTTCGATCAGCCGCACTGCGCGGCAGGCCAGCACCGTAGTCTTGCCCGTACCCGCTCCCGCAACCGCGAGGATCGGCCCGTCAACATGTTCGACCGCTCGTGATTGTTCGGAAGTAAGTCTGAATTCGCGGGGTTGCCACGCCATGTTCTTTCCCTTGATCGCTATCGAAGAAAAAGCGAAACTACATTATCCGCCACCGGCTAACCTGAGACAAGCCTAATGACCCGGATTCATGTGCAAAGCTCGCGGAAGTTGAGGAAAAACCGGACCGGAATCTCGCCTCAGGCGCGGGCCCGGAAGTATCGGTTCGCCGCCGGGAGAAACAGCAGGATGCAAAACACTACGAGCACGACCGCATGTACGAGTATCCCCTCCTTGGTGTGAAAGATGCTGATCACCAGGTGAAAGGCAATCCAGGCGATCGCCAGCCAACGCGCCCAGTCCTTGCCACGCAGCAGGAACACTCCGCCAACGATCGCGATGAGCCGCACCCCGAGAACCAGTAGATACTCGCTCGGAGGCGTGGTCTTGAACTCGGTGAAGTGGTACGCGATACCAATGGCGCCAGCCGCAATGAGTACGTAGCCGAGAACCGTTACATAGACGGGACGCTTGTTCAATGACTAGCCTATCTCTGCCCGCGCTATCGCCAACGCTGTGATAGCCGCAGTTTCCGCTCGCAGAATGGTTTTGCCCAGCGAAGCGGCGATCCAGCCCGACTTGTCGAAAAGTTGCAATTCCTCGGGCGCCCAGCCACCTTCAGGTCCGATTGCCATCGCCAACGATCGCGCTTCCGCCCGTGCACCCAGAATTTCGCTGAGTTGCACTTCGCGCTCCGACTCAGCCAGTACGATGCGCAACTCCGCAGGTAAATCGAGTGCCGCAGAAAACTTGACCGGATCACCTATCTCAGGAGGCGCTACCCGCCGTGACTGCTCCGACGCTTCACGCGCGACGCGCCGCCAGCGTTCCACTCGCTTCTCCGCGGCCAGGGCAAGATGCTTTTCCGTCCGTCGGGCAATTACCGGCACGATCGACGTCACGTTCAACTCGGTGCACTTCTCGATCGCCCACTCCATGCGGTCGAACTTGAACACCGCCAGTAACAGTGTGATGGGAGCCGCCACGCCGGCCGCGATTTCTTCCGCAAGCACAAACTCCACGCGCTGTTCCGTGACACTCGCCACGGTCCCGCGTCGCACTACCTCGCCGCACACCACTTCGAACTCTTGCCCCACGCGTGCCCTCAAAGTGCGCGAGAGATGCGCCGCATGATCGCCCGTTAATGCGGCGCGGCCATCGGTGACTTCATCGGCAATCCAGCGGCGTCGGGTCATCGGGTCAGCAGCAACAAGGCTACGGCAATCGCAACGGCAGCATACACGCCACCGAAATAGCGGTTTTGGCGCGCCAGGGCTTCTTCGTTGAAGACGCGGCTGTTCAACAGGAACTCGAGCGCCGACACTGCGCCCACCAGCAGCGCCATCACCAGCCATCGCTCCTGAGGCAACCTTGAGCGCAGCAGGAAAGGGCTCGCCGCCAGCGCCAGTCCCAGATAAATTGCGCCTCCAATGCGGGCCCGCTTGCGGCGCTTGGGGTCCTGGTAGCGCAGCAGCAGGATGCGCGCCAGGTCGAGCGGCCGGGCCAGCCTGGCAATCGCCGGCAGCGCGGTCACAATCAGCAGAAACCACGCGTAGATGCGAAGTGTGTTGTCCAAGGAATTTTCCGGAGTAAGAGCGACGGCCGACAAGCGATCTCAGTTGAACATGTCCCGCATCTTGTGCAGCAACGTGCGGCTCACCGGCTTGTTCTCAACGCTTAACGTCTCCTGCAATTCTTGCAGCAGTTCGCGCTGGCGCTTTGTCAGCTTGGTTGGCGTCTGCACCTTCAACTCGACGTACAAGTCTCCGCGGCCCCGGCCATTCAGCTCAGGAACGCCCTTGCTCCTGATCTTGAACGTCGCGGACGTCTGAGTGCCCTCGGGAATTTTTAGCGTGTGCTCGCCTTCTAGCGTCGGTACAACGATCTCCGTGCCCAGTGCCGCCTGCACAAACGAGATCGGCACCACGCAGCGCAAATCTCTTCCCTCGCGCTCGAAGAACTCGTGCTCCTTGCAGTGCAACACCACGTAGAGATCGCCGGAAGGCCCGCCATAAACTCCCGCCTCACCTTCGCCGGAGTACAGCATGCGCTGGCCTTCCTCAACACCTGCCGGCACCTTCACCGTCACCGTGCGCTCGCGCCGCAAGCGTCCGTGCCCCTTGCATTTGCTGCACGGATCGACGATCAGCTTGCCCGAGCCCTGGCACGTGCTGCACGTGCGAGCCACAGCGAAGAAACCCTGCTGATACCGCACCTGCCCGCGGCCACCGCAGGTGGTGCATTCAATCGGTGCCTTCCCCGGAGCTGCGCCGCTGCCCTTGCATTGGTCGCATTCCTCCAGGCGCCGGATCTGCACCTGCTTGGTGACGCCAAAGACCGCTTCCTCGAATTCAAGCGTGAGGTCTTCGCGCATGTCTGCGCCGCGCTGTGCGCGCGAGCGTCGCCCGCCTCGTCCGCCGCCGAACACATCGCCGAAGCCAAAGATGTCGCCGAAGATGTCCTGAATGTCAGGGAACCCTGATGGATCGAAGCCACCGCCGCCGTTGTTTGCGACTCCCGCATGGCCGAACCGGTCATAGCGGGCGCGCTTCTCCGCATCAGCCAACACGGCGTAAGCTTCGCTGCATTCCTTGAACTGTTCTTCCGCTTCCGGATTGTCGGGATTGCGGTCAGGATGGCACTGCATCGCCAGCTTGCGGTAGGCGCTCTTGAGCTCCTGCTCAGTGGCAGTGCGGCTCACCCCTAGAGTTTCGTAATAATCGCGTTTTACCTTGGTAGCCAGCTTAGTCTTCCCTTTGTGAACTTCAGTTCTTGTGTTTTGAAGCGGCACCGCTTCAGCCGTGCCGCAGAGTGCCTATTTCTTGTTTCCCACCACGGACTTTAGTCTGCGCGCGCCGCAAAAACTATTTCTTCGGATTGTGCGCGACCCTGACCATGGCGGGACGCAGCAAACGATCTTTGATTCGATAGCCGCGCTGCAACTCATCGATGACGTGATTGTCTTTCACTTCGTCGGTATCGACCATCTGCACCGCCTGGTGCAGGTTGGGATCGAAGACTTCGCCTTCCGCCGGAAGCGGCTCTACTCCCAGCTTGGAGAGAGCATCGTGGAACTGCTTATCGATCAGCTCTATCCCGGAGAGGTACTCCTGCACCGACGTCGCGTTGGTTTTCAGCGCGCGGTCGAGACTGTCGAGAATCGGCAGCAGCGACTTCAGCGCTTCCGCCAAAGCGTAGTCGCGAAAATCCTGTTGCTCCTTCACACTGCGTTTGCGAAAGTTGTCAAACTCGGCCTGCAGGCGCGCTAGCCGATCGACGTAATTCGCGCGCTCCGCCCGCAGCGTCTCGAGTTCACCTTCGGAATCCGTTGCTACCGCACCACCGCCCCGGACATGTGAAGGAATGGCGTCCTCGCTCTCGGCAGACGGCAGTTCGTGCTCGAGGTCCAAATCGGTAGCTTCTCCGTTTTTCTTATTGACTGGCATATGCGTCTCTAACTTGATTCATTCCAGAATTGATCGAACATGCGCGCAATGTAAGAAACCGCCGTGATGGTGTGCTCATAGTCAAGCCGGGTAGGGCCGATCACGGCCAATGAACCCACTACCTCGTCGCCCACACGCGCCGGCGTGCCGATCAGTACGAAGTTGTTTAGATGCGGAACAGCGTCTTCAAGACCCACAACCACGCGCACCGCCTCCTGCCGTGCATCCAGATAGGCCGACAGCAGGTCCACGATGCGCTGACGCTCTTCCAGTGTGGCTAGCAACTGGCGCAGCCGATCTTTGTCCTGCTCGTTAATGACCAGGTTCGATGCGCCTTCCACAAAGACGGTCTGCTGCGCCGCCTCGGTTGCCAACGCCCCCTTGGCGTACAACTCCTCCACAGACTTCATCAGGCGGTCATATTCCGTCCGCTCCTGCTGCAGCCGCCGTGCGATCTCGTTGCGCACCGCTTCCATCTGCCAGCCGCGGAAGTTCTGGTTGATGTAGTTGGCGGCGATCTCCAGGTCGTTGGCCGTGAGATCGTCAGTCAAACGCAGCACGCGATCCCGCACTAGCCCATTGCGCATCACCACAACCGCCAGCACCTTCTTGTCGCCTTGGCGCTGGAAGTACACATGCTCCAGTTCGTTGCGCTGTCCGTGGGTAGAAGTGACCGTCACACCCACACCGTGCGAAATCAGCGACAGCACATGCGAGGTGCGCTCCATGAATTCCTGCACGTCTGCCGAGCCTTGCAGGTTGCCCTGAATCAGACTCTCGTCGGCAGGAGAAAGCGTGGCCTCGCCCGTCAGTTGCTTCACGTAGAAGCGATACGCCTGCGACGTCGGGACGCGACCCGCAGAGGCATGCGGCTGCTCCAAAAATCCTGCTTCCGCCAAGTCCGACATGACGTTCCGAATCGAAGCGGGACTGAGGCTCTCGCGGTTACCGCGGGCAATCGTGCGCGATCCCACCGGCTCGCCCGTTGAGATGTAAGTCTCTACGATAGCGGTCAGGATTTCGCGCTCGCGCTTGCCGATGCCTGGATCTGATCCCATTTTCGCCTCGGTTGGCTAACCCATTATTTTCCAGTTATTTACGGAATACATCGGGGATACACAACCGCAAAGTAATTCTAGGAAGAAGATGAGGCTGTGTCAAGATTGGCACTCAGCCAATATGAGTGCCAATAACTCACCATTCGTCGAAGGAACCCATAGCGACGCTTGACACCAAACAGGACTCGCTACTATATCCGAACACTGAGCCAGCTAATTCAGCAAAGCGAGGGTCACGCGGAGGAACAAAATGCCTTCAGGAACCGGGCACTACCAGCAATCGGTTTCCACTGAAAACAATCGCGAACAGCGAGAACCGTCAACCGACGATCGGGACAGCGTGATGTTGGTGCAATGGCAGCGAAAACTACCTTCCCGAACACGAAGTGGGCTCTACTGGGGACCCGTGCCCCTACGGCTATTTTGAGCCGGGGGCCGGCGCCGCCGCGGAGCCTCGCCTCTCGCTATCCTGTCACGCTCGCTTCGAAGGCTGGTTACTTTAGTTTTCTCATCCTTGCGATTCTTCTAGTAATGCGCCGCGCGCCGCGATAAACCAAAACTGTGAGGGGAGGCATTTGTTTGCCTCGTCAATCCGCGCCTAGCGCGCTCACAAAACTGCGGTCTTTGACAACCAAGATTCAACGAATTTGCAACACTTCTCCTGACTCCCTGATTCCGATTATCTTGATGTGGTTTAGTGTTATAGCTATGTATAACAGCCAACCAAGACTGGCATGAATCTAGCAACTTACTGATAATAAACAACATTGTGTACGTGATGCAGTGTTGTAGTTAGGTATAACAGCAAAAATTGAGGGGGATGAAGCATTAATCGACTGCATAAACTAAGTAGCTGTATTTTTCGCGGGCGAACTTCACCTGGAACAGCTCTTACTGCCCTAACAGGTACTTCTGTATGAACAGCACCGTCGTGTAGAACTGGAAGTCGGCATTCTTGTTCTTGGCAAAGCCGTGCCCCTCATCCTTGGCCGCTAGATACCACACAGGAGTTCCATTGGCCTCCATTGCCTTCACCATCTGGTCGGCCTCGCTCTTGGGGACGCGCGGGTCGTTCACTCCGGCGACCACCATCATCGGCTTGGTGATTGCCTTCACGTGATTCATCGGTGCGATGCTCTCCAGATAAGCCCGCATCTTGGGATCGCGTTCGTCGCCGTACTCCACACGGCGCAGGTCGCGACGATACGCCTCGGTGTGTTCGAGGAACGTGACCAGGTTCGAGATGCCCACGATGTCCACCGAGCACGTGATGCGGTCGTTGTAGAGCGTCGCAACAGCGAGCGTCATGTGGCCGCCGTAGCTGCCGCCGGTGACCAGCACCTTCTTCGCATCAAGGTCAGGCTGGGTGCCAATCCAGTCCAGCAACGCGCCGATGTCTTTGTAGGTGTTCTCGCGCAGGAATCCATTGTCGAGCTGCGTAAACGCCTTGCCGTAGCCGGTGGAACCGCGCACATTGGGAAAGATCAACGCGACTCCCATTTCATTCGGCAGATAGTTGGTGCGTCCGAGGAAGATCGGCCGCGACTGGCCTTCGGGGCCGCCATGAATGACGATCTCGACCGGGTACTTCCCTGCCGCGGGCTTGTCGTTCGGCAGATAGAGCCACCCGGAGATCTCGCGCCCGTCGAAGCTCTTCCAGGTGATGAGCTTTGGCTCGACCAAGTTCCGCGCCTGAATTCCGCCGGTCTCGCTCATCGTCCAGCGATCGAGTTTCGCGCTCTGAATGTCGACCGAGTACACGTCCGAGGGCGACTGCGAAGTGTTCAGGCTGAACGCGAGGTCGCGGTTATTTTCGTGCCAGCGCAAACTGCTGATGACGCCCGCAGGCAGCTTAGGAACGCGCAGCTCTTTACCGCTTTCCAGATCGAGCACATGCAGCGTGCTCATGCCATTTTCATTGAGGGCGAAGGCAAGGCGGCGGCGGTCTTCAGAAAGCTGCCCGCCATCCTCGACGTCCCACTTGTAAGTGGTGAGGTACTTCAGCGACTTAGTCGCGAGGTCCATATAGGCGAGCCGCTGGTATTCGTTGTCTTTGTCGGTTGTGAGATAGAAGCCCTTGCCGTCGCGGCTGAACCCGATGGGAGTGTAAGAAATTTTCTCGCTGCCCTTGGGTGTGAGTTCGGTCTTCTGCCCGTTAGCCGCATCGACCAGCCACAGATAGCTCTCGTTGATCGATATGCCGTTGACCACGAGCAGCGTCCGATCATCAGGAGACCAGTCGCGAACTTGCCAACCGCCGCCTTGGTTTTCAGTGAGTGGCTTCCACGCTGTGGGCTTCGTCGCCGGGTCCATCACGTAGAAGTCGAGGTCAGTTCCGTTGCGCAGCGTACCGGCGTAAGCAATGCGGTCGCCCTTGTTCGACCAGACAAACTCCGTGTTGCGCGACTTGCCGTCAGTAAGCATGGTGATATCGCCCGAGGCCACGTCGAAGCGAAAGATCTGGTACCACTCGCCTCCTCCGACATCTTTGCGAAAGAGGAAATAGTCGCCCTTGTGCGGTTGATAGCTGGCGTCGGTTACGCGGTCAGGGAAGAACGTGAGTTGGGTGCGTGCGCCTCCGGGCATCGCGACTTGGTGCACCTGGTTGGTGTCTCCAAAGCGCGTGCCAATCAGAATCTCGCGCTTCTGCGGGCGCCAGCCGTACATCGAGGCCGTGCGAAAGTCGGTGTATCGCGTTGCCCTGGCGGCGATGCTGGCTGGAATCGGAGGAATATTCTCCAGGATCAGCGCGTCGTTGGGCGCAATAGTTGTTTCCTGGCCGAGTCCCGTGGCCAGCAGTCCAAAGAGAACCACGCCCGACAAAAATATCCGCAATCTCGTAAGCATTTGATTCCTTTCGTCCCGATGCAAGAAAGCGCGATTCGAACATCAGACGACAAGGGTATTGGTCACCGCGGTGCTCTGTAAAGTGATACAGTTAAGGAAGATGTAAGCGGCATGCTTGGCGCAAGTGGAGACGAATGAATCGTTTTCGTTCCTGCCGAGTCTAATTACG
>Ga0070765_100001915_pt1 | contig 12936 bp, 12 predicted proteins | sample HubBroMetageWFT5_FD_71516 | JGI IMG/M metagenome (GOLD analysis project Ga0070765, IMG submission 71516) | Warmed and freeze-thawed soil microbial communities from the Hubbard Brook experimental Forest, New Hampshire - Hubbard Brook CCASE Soil... | ecosystem: Environmental > Terrestrial > Soil... | reverse complement strand
CCGGTTCCCGCCCATGGTTCTTCAACATGTGGGGAGAACCGAGCCTGATCTGCGCCTGATAAAACAGGTGGAACAGGTGACACGTTGGTTTGGAAGGACCAGCTCGGCGCTTCGCCGAGTTTCGGAGCATGGCAACTACAGAGACGGTGGAGGTCCTCGTATTTCACGAATTTGGCACTTATTGCTCTGGTGTTATTCGCTGCAGAAATAGCGATAACAGCTAGCAGGGGCCGAGCGCAACTTGTTCCGAAGGAGCCATCCGGCAATGCCTGGCCCCGCCCGGCGGTTCCACAAACCGGACCACATGCGCTGCCGAGCCTTGCCCTGCCAAATTCGGTGACACTGATCCATAACGGCGGAAATCTGGCTTGCTGCCAGATTTCAAAAGTGGGTCACTACCCCGCCGTTCGACCGTTGAAACCTACACGAACGTTTCGTTTACGACAGAAGACGCAGAGATCACGGCGTTATAAGGGGAAGGGTTTCTCTGTATCTGTGGTAAATCTGGTTTCATGGCAGTACAGCTACTACGCACCGACGCCGTCTCGAAGACATACCGCACTCCCGATCACCACGGGCGGCTTGTACTCGACCACATCGACTTCACCCTGCGCGACGAAGAGATCGTCGCTATCCTGGGCAAATCGGGATCCGGCAAGTCGACATTTTTGCGGATTCTCGCGGGGCTTGTGCCGCCGAACGAGGGTGTCGTCGAGTATCGCGGCATCAATGTCGCCGAGCCTGTTCGCGGCATCTCGATGGTCTTTCAGAGCTATGCGTTGTTTCCATGGCTGACCGTGCTCGGCAACGTCGAGCTCGGGCTCGAGGCTCTCGGCATTTCTGGGGGCGAGCGACGCCGGCGTGCGGTCAGTGCGATCGATCTGATCGGTCTCGACGGGTTTGAGAATGCCTACCCGAAGGAACTGTCCGGCGGCATGCGGCAGCGCGTCGGCTTTGCGCGCGCTCTCGTCGTCGATCCCGATATCCTGCTCCTCGACGAGCCCTTCTCGTCGCTCGACGTCCTGACCGCGGAAACTTTGCGCGGCGATCTGCTCGATTTGTGGGACGCCCACCGGATCCCGACCAAAGGGATGGTCTTCGTTTCGCACAACATCGAGGAGGCAGTCGAAATCGCCGATCGTATTCTGATTTTCAGCAGCGATCCCGGCCGCATTCGCGCACAAATCCCGATCTCGCTGCCGCGCCCACGCTCCTCGGAGAGTGCCGGTTTTCGCCAGATCGTCGACCAGGTCTACACCCTCTTGACCACCGAGCCCGGGCGCGACGGACGGCGTGGGGCAAAAACCGAGCCCATCGGGATCGGCTTTCGCCTACCGGATGCCTCGGTCCAACAGCTCTCGGGGCTGATCGAGAATCTGACGGAGGCGCCCTATCACGGCCGCGCCGATCTGCCCCATCTGGCCGACGAGGAGAACCTCGTCATGGACGAGCTGTTCCCGTTGATCGAGACATTGCAGCTGTTCGGATTCGCCCATGTCAGCGGCGGTGACATCGAGCTAACACCGCTCGGCCGGGCATACGCCGAGGCCGACATGCTCGCCCGCAAGCAGATCTTTGCCGAAGCACTCTTAAAGCATGTGCCTCTGGCCGCCCACATCCGGCGCGTCCTCGACGAGCGGCCCGGCCATCGCGCTCCGGCGGCGAGGTTTCTGCGCGAGATCGAGGATCACCTGTCGGAGGAAGAGGCGGAGCGGGTGCTCGAGACCGTAATCAACTGGGGCCGGCACGCCGAGATCTTCGCTTACGACTACGACAGCGAGGTCTTGAGCCTGGAAAACTTCTGAGCGTCTCGAGAAATGTGCGCGCCGTCGCCGACGGTCAGCTGCCGCCGTAAAAAGAGAGATGCGCGACATCGGCTTGCGCGACTTGGTTCGGGATCAGCCACGCGTAAAACGTCGGCCGCTCCCATTCGTTCCTGTCCCCGCCCGTGTCCCAACTCGGCAGCGAGACGATTTTTACATAAGCCTCCTGGGCCGGAGCGAGCTCGAACTTGGCCGTTTGATTGGTATCTATGCCGACGGTCTGCACGGTCACGAGGTAGTGTCCAGGGGGAACATCGCGATAGAACGCGCCACCCAATTCGGCCGCCCCGACATATCCCCCATTGGCGGCGATCGCCGGAAGGCCCTTGCCGGCGTAGGGCTCGTAATCACGATAGAACCAGATCCGAGCCTCACCTGCCGGGATCGTCGGAATGCTAACCGCTGCAGTCATCGGCTGCTTGACACAGCCTGCCATCGCGACGAGCAGTACGCCCTGCGCGATGCCCATCAACCAGCACGCTGCCGAATTCTTGTTCTTACTCATACAACACTCCAATCACGATCGTCCGTCGTACGCTGGTCAGCGCGGCCGCAGGGTCGGGAAAGCAATGACGTCGCGGATCGACGGGCTGTCGGTCAGCAGCATGACCAGCCGGTCGATGCCGATGCCGAGACCACCGCAGGGGGGCAGCCCGTATTCGAGCGCGGTTAGATAGTCCTCGTCGAGGAGCTGCGCTTCCTCGTCACCCGCCGCCCGCGCCTGCATTTGCGCGTCGAACCGCTCGCGCTGGTCCTGCGGATCATTCAGCTCGGAAAAAGCGTTCGCGATCTCCCAACCGTAGATGTAGGTCTCGAACCGCTCGACAAGACGCGGGTCATTGCGGTCGGCCTTGGCCAGCGGGGAGATGTCGCGGGGAAATCCGGTGACGTGAATCGGCTGGATCAGAGTATCCTCGACGCGCGCGGCGAAGGCCGCTTCTAGAGCCTGCCCCCAATTCTCGCCGCCGGCCAGCCGCGCGCCGACGCATGAGGCCGCCTCGCGTGCCGCCTCGGCGCTGTCGAGAGCGAGGAAATCGACTCCGGTGGCTGTTTGAACGAGTTCAGCCATGCTGCGTCGCGGCCACGGCGCCGATAGATCTATCTCGGTCCCGCCGTATCCGATCCGCAATGTCCCAAGCACCGTCTCGGCTGTGGTGGTGATGAGCTCCTCGGTCAACTTTATCATCGCGGTGTAGTCGACATAAGCCTCGTAGAGCTCGAGCGTGCTGAATTCCGGATTATGCCGGGGTGAGAGGCCCTCGTTGCGGAAGCAACGGTTGATCTCGAACACTTTATCGGCAACGCCACCTACCAACAGGCGTTTCAAATGCAGCTCGGGCGCAATCCGCAGATAGAGATCGATGTCGAGCGCGTTGTGATGCGTCACGAACGGCTTTGCCGAGGCGCCCCCGGGGATCGTGTGAAGCATCGGCGTCTCGACCTCGACGTAGCCGCGCTCTGCGAGATGGCCGCGCATCGCCGCGACGACGCGGCTGCGCTGGAGTAGCGTATCGCGGCTCTGCGGGTTCATGATCAGGTCGAGATAGCGCTGGCGATAGCGCAGCTCGACATCGGCGAGGCCGTGATATTTCTCGGGTAGCGGCCGGAGCGCCTTCGCGAGAACCGTAACACCGGAGGCATTGATCGTGAGCTCGCCGCGCGGCGTGCGCCGAACCAAGCCGTCGACGCCGATCAGATCACCGATATCGAGCAGCCGCACGATTCCAAGCGTTTCGCGGCCGAGCAAATCCTTGTGGCAAAAGATCTGAATCTTGCCCGAGGCATCGTACAGGTCGATGAACATGCCGCTGTTGCGCATCGCCCTGATACGGCCGGCGACGCGCACCCGATCTTCGGTTTCGGCACCCGCTGCGAGTCCAGCGTAACGCCGCTCGAGCTGGCTTGCCTCATGCGTCCGCTCGAAGCTGTAGGGGTAGGGATCGACCCCAAGCGCCTGGAGACTCTCGCGCTTGTCGATCCGGACAGAGCGCAGCGGGTCCTCCGCGTCTCGCGGCTGGCGCTCGCTGTCGGTCATCGCTCGGCTCCTCCATTCCGCCGGATGGCTGATACTCGTTAGATTAGCCGACGGCCGCCTGCGAGACCGGGCTGTGCGCTAGATCGACGACCGTATCGTGGAAACGCCGCAAGGTGCCGTGATGGCCGACACTGACGATCGTCGGTTTCCACGGTGCTTCCCGCAACAACCGGTATAACGCTACCTCCGCGGCCTCGTCGAGCGCCGAGGTCGCCTCGTCGAGAAAGACGATCTCCGGGCGGGTCAGCAAGACCCGGGCGAAGGCCAGCCGCTGTTGCTCACCGATCGAGAGCCGCTGAGCCCAGTTCGCCTCTTCACCAAGCCGGTCGACGAGATGGGACAACCCGACTGCACGGAGTACCTCGGCCAGACTGTCGCGTGACAGTTCGGCGGCGGCTCGGGGATAGGCTAGGGTGTCGGCCAGGGTGCCGAGCGGCAGGTAGGGCCGCTGGGGCAAAAACAGGGACCGGCCCTCGCCGACGCGGATGCGGCCACGCCCGAACGGCCAGATACCGGCAATGGCGCGCAGCAAGGTGCTTTTGCCGAGCCCGGACGCACCGGTAATCAGCAGCGCCTTCCCCGGAGTTGCCGCCAGCGAGATATTTGGGCGCAACATCTGGCCATCCGGCAGATTGAGATCGAGCATGTCGACATCGACACCGGCGCCGCGATGGTCGATTTCGATCGGCTGGGACGCTTCCTGGTCCTCAATAATCTCGTTCAGTCTCTCCTGAAACCCGAAGAGTCGCTGCACTACAGCCTGATATTCGGCGATTTCCGTGTACGAGCTGATGATGAAAGACAGCGAATCCTGCACTTGGCCAAAGGCCGAGACTATCTGCATCAGGCCGCCGAGCTGGATCGCCTTCGCGAAATAACGCGGAGCTGCCACTACGAGCGGGAAGATGATCGCGAGCTGACCGTAACCGGTGGTGAACCAGGTCAGCTTCTTGCGACGCCTGATAATCCCCCACCAATTCCCTATGATCCGCTTGAAGCGGATCTGAAATGTGTCGAGTTCGCGCGCTTCACCACCATAGAAAGCGACGTTCTCTGCGTTCTCGCGGAGCCGGACCATGCTGAAGCGAAAATCGGCCTCGTAGCGCTGCTGATCAAAGTTGAGTCGAATCAACGGATAACCGATCCAGCGGACGAGCGCCGTACCGCCGACGGCATAGATAAGCGCGGCAAAGACCATGTAGCCCGGGACATGGATCGCGGCGCCGCCGCCCAGTGGTATCGTCAGCGCACCCGACAGAGTCCATAGGATCGATAGAAATGAGACGAGGGTTACAAAGGAACTCAATAGTCCAAGCGACAATCCCAAGGTTAACGTCGCAAAACGGTCGAGATCGTCCGAGATGCGCTGATCCGGGTTGTCCGGGGTAGTCGCCTGGTTCAGCTGAAGTCGATAATAAGACTGATTTTCGAGCCAATTGTGCAAAAGGCGATCGGTCAGCCAGCGCCGCCAACGGATGTGCAGGATCTGCCTTAGATAAAGCGAGTAGACCGCGACCACGATGAATAAAAAGGCAATGATCCCAAAGATCACCAATTGTCGCCAGAACTGCGCCCAATTATATTGCTGAAGAGCATCGTAAAAATCGTTGTACCAGGTATTAAAACGTACGTTAAGGCCTACGGTGATCAAGTTCAGCACGATGACGGCAACGAGCAATCCGACGGCCGACCATTTCTCTTCCGATTTCCAATACGGCCAGGTGAGCTTCCAGGCCTGACGCAGGAAGCCCACCTTGGTCACCATCGCCATCATTACCTCCTTCTGTCTCGCCCTGTCCGATGATACGCCTTATCATCCCCAGTTCGTCATGACTGCATCCGTCGTCCAGCCGACCGGTGCCGCCCTCCTGGCGCGAGGCGTCTGCCGCACCCTGGAGCACCTCGCTTACGTGAGCCTAATGGAATTCCCGCTCGCCAACGGCCACCGCGCCGATATTCTCGCTCTCGGCAAGACGGGCGACCTCGTGATCGTCGAGGTCAAAACGTCTGTGGCCGATTTTCGCGCCGACCGCAAATGGGGCGCTTACCGTGACTTCTCGGATCGCCTCTACTTCGCCGTGCCAAACGACTTTCCGCGCGTGCTGATCCCCGATGAATGTGGCCTGATGGTGGCGGATTCGTTCAGCGCGGTCATGCTTCGGGACGGCAGCACAATGCGGCTCGATGCCAGCCGCCGCCGCGCCCTGACAATGCGCTTTGCCCGCATCGCGGCGACCCGGCTGCGCCACCTTCTCGACCCCGAAGCTGGAGGATTTGGCGGAATGTGATGTTCGCCGCGGCGTCATCGCTGCCGAACCAAAAAAGTGGCGCCGAACGCCCTGAACTGAGACCAACGCTGGAGCGGCGCCAAATTATCCGCGGCGATCGGCCCACCGGCGCGGTTGCACTCGCATTGACGGGAAGGGAGATGGCTCGCCCCAGCCGGTCTGCCGCTAAGGTGTTTCAGCTGGCCAGGCGCGCGATCGTTGCCGTCGTGCTGTAACCCGGCACGATTTTGGCGAGGAGCACCTCGCCACCTGCGTGCTTGACGAACTCGGCCCCGACGACCTCATCGAGCCGATAGTCGTCGCCTTTGACGAGCAGCTGCGGACGGATGTCCCGGATCAGCTCCATCGGCGTATCCTCCTCGAACACGACGATCAGGTCGACCGCCGCGAGCGAGGCCAGCACAGCCGCACGCTCGGTTTCGCTCTGGATCGGACGGCGCAGCCCTTTGACCCGCGCCGTTGACCCATCGCTGTTTAGCCCGACGACGAGCCGATCGCACGCGGCCTTGGCTTGCCCGAGCAACGCCACATGCCCGGGGTGCAGCAGGTCGAAGCAGCCGTTAGTAAAGCCGATTTTGAGCCCATCGCGGCGCCAGCGCGCCACCAAATCGAGCGCGTGCGAGCGCGGCACTACCTTGTCCGCGTCGTGGCAATCACGGCCACTTAGAGCGGCGGTGAGCTCGCTCGCATACACCACCGCCGCGCCGATCTTGCCGACGACGATGCCGGCAGCGACATTTCCGAGACGAGCCGCATCGGTCAAGCCGACGTCGACCGCGAGCGCGGCGCCGACCGCCGCCACGACAGTATCGCCGGCGCCGGAAACATCGAAGACCTCGCGGACTTCGGCGCGTTGAATGTGGGCCGCACCGTCGGCCACGGTCAGCAGCGACCCTTCCGCGCCGAGCGAGGTGAGAACCGCGTTGAAACCGCAACGCTCGATCAGCGCGCGGGAGGCCGCAATTATCTCATCGTCGGTCGCCACGGACATTCCCGTGGCGTGGGCCAGTTCGCGCCGGTTGGGCTTTACCAGATCGGCGCCGCGATATCGTATGTGATCGCCGCCCCGCGGGTCGACGATGACACGGGCGCCGGCCTCACGCGCCGCCCGGATGATCTCGAGCGCCACCCCTTCGGTCAGCACGCCCTTGGCGTAATCCGAGATGACGACGACCGAATGATCGCTCACAAGCTCGCGCGCCAGCCGCAAGAGGTCCTCGCGGATGTATGGATCGAGCGGGATCGAGCTTTCGCGGTCAGCCCGAAGGAGCTGCTGATTGCCCGCGATATAGCGCGTCTTTACCGTGGTCATGCGCTGGGGCTGGACGAGGACGTGTGCCTCTGCGCCGTCCTGCGCCTCCACCAGACGCCCGATCTCGCGGCCGGCTTCGTCGTTGCCAACGACGGAGATAAACGATGCAGCCGCTCCCAGCGCCCTCAGATTCCGCAGCACGTTTCCCGCACCGCCCAACGTCTTCATCTCGCGCTCGACGCAAAGCACCGGGATTGGCGCTTCGGGCGACCCCTGCTCGACTTGACCATAAATGTAATGATCAAGCATTACGTCACCGATACACAACACGCGCGCCGTTTTCAGCCGATCAACGTAGGGTAGGAGCTGACTGTTATCGGCCATGGCATTTCGTGATGTGGAAGCTAGGTCATCTTTTGACGGTGCTGAGAGATCCTTGCAAGAGAAATGCCCCGACATTCTTGCCGTTCTCGCGTGAAATGCGACCAATCGTCTCGTTTTGATTCAGAGTCGACGCAGCAGCAGATAGGTGGCCCCGGGCCCCCCGTGGTGCGGCTGCGCCGTCGCGATCGCGAGGACGTGCCGCCGTAGCTCCGATTCCTCCAGCCAGCGCGGAACCGAACTCTTGAGGACGCCGGGCCCGCTCTGGCCGAGTCCGCGCCCGGTGATGACGAGCACGCAACGCCGTCCCGCGGCGCGCGATGCGGCAACGAAATCAGAGAGAGTCCCATGCGCCTCGGCTTGAGTCATGCCGTGAAGATCAAGGCGTGCATCGATCCTGTGCAGACCGCGCTTCAGTCGTTCAGCATTGGCCCGGTCGATCCCGGCAAAACGATCGAGGGGCGGCATGGGTGGCGGGAGAGTACGGCCTCGCTCGACTCGCGCCGAGGCAACCACCGACTCACGGGGCGGCTCTTGCGCCTTAGCCGCTCCGCCATTGCGCAACGGCCGCACGTCGCGAACCGCTTCTTGCCATAGGCCGTGGTCACCCGGCGGGCGCGCTGTATCCATCGTCCCGTTCGCTTCTCGCCACCCGAACATCCTCGATGAAAACAATATGGAGACGCCCGGGTCCGTGCGCACCCAGTTCGATGTGCTGCTCTATGTCCGCTGTGCGCGACGGACCGGTGACGAAGTTGACGGCGCGCGGCAAGCCTCCCGTGGTTTCGACGGTTCTCAGGCGGTCCCAGCCATCCTCGTAGGTCGCGACGACCTGGTCGCGGCGGACCACCACGATATGTGCTTCCGGAAGAAAATTGAGCGTCGTTGGGGTCTGCGCTCCGGAAATCAGCATCAAAGTACCGGTTTCGGCAATTGCGGCATGGCAGTGGGTGACGCTGACCCGGTCTTCCGCCTCAGCCCGGCCGCGGCGGATCTGCAGCAAAGGCCATGTGTCCCACGGGATGTCGTCGATACTCGGGTCGGGGGCCATGACGAGCTCGGCTGGAAGGTTTTCCGCGGCGAGATAGCGCGCGATCGCCTCCGGTACCTCAGTGGGCGAGCCCACCCTTGTTACCCTCGCCTGCACCTCCTCGGCCATCGCAATGAACAGCTCGACCCGCGCCCGCTCGTCGAGCGCCGTCGCCCGGACCGGAACCAGATTTCGCCGATGCGCCCCGATGCGGGCGCGCAAATCCGCCTCCGCATCAGGATCGAGCCGACCGCGGCCGAGCGAGCTCCGAATGGCGCCAAGAATCCTTTCGCGGGCTTCGCTCACCGCGCAACTCCACTCGTCTGCCGCTCCGCCCAAAGGCTGTGAAAGCTGCGGCCCTCTGGTGCCGGCATATCGCGCACCCCGGTCCAGCCAGAGGCCAGGGGCAGAGTGCGGAACCGGCCGCGCCGGCTGCCGGCCCAGCCGAGCGCACGGCTGCCTATCTCCGCAAGCGCGTGATAGAGCCCCGGGCGGCGCGCCACCCATGCCCACGCCGCAAGGCCACTGCGGTAGGCCGGTGGGCTCAATTTTTTGGCGAATTCACGCTCACGCCAATGGCGCATCATCTTCGGCAATGGGATCTTGACGGGGCACACGCTCTCGCACCGCCCGCAAAACGTCGAGGCGTTCGGCAGATGTCCGGCTTCCTCGATGCCGATCAGGCCCGGGGTCAATACCGCGCCCATCGGCCCGGGATATACCCAGCCATAGGCATGGCCGCCGACCGCGGCGTAAACCGGACAGTGATTCATGCATGCCGAACAGCGGATGCAGCGCAGCATGTCCTGGAACTCGGTTCCGATCATTGCGCTGCGGCCATTGTCCAGCAAGACCACATGGTATTGTTCGGGACCGTCGAGATCATCCGGCCGGCGCGGTCCGGTCGAGATCGTCGTGTAGCTCGAGAATTCCTGACCCGTTGCCGAGCGCGCCAACAAACGCAGCAACGTCGCGGCATCCTCGAATGTCGGGACCAGCTTTTCGATGCTGGTCATAACGATATGGATCCGCGGCAAGGTCTGCGTCAGATCGCCATTGCCCTCATTGGTCACGATGATGCTCGAACCGGTCTCCGCGATGAGAAAATTGGCGCCGGTGATGCCGACATCGGCGGCGAGGAAACGTGGACGCAGAACCGAGCGCGCCTCGTCGCACATCTGCCGCGGCTCGGCCAACAATCGGTCCGGGTCGAGCGAGCGATGCTCGGCCCGGAATGTGTCGGCGACCTGTTCCTTAACCAGATGGATCGCCGGTGCGATGATATGACTGGGCGGCTCGTGCCGCAGCTGGATGATGTATTCGCCGAGATCGGTCTCGACCGGGGTGATGCCGTTCGCCTCGAGGGCATCGTTGAGCCCCACCTCCTCGGCGACCATCGACTTGCCCTTAGTGACGAGCTTGGCGCCCACCGAGCGGCAAATCCGCAGTACCGCTGCGCAGGCCTCCTCCGAGGTACGCGCCCAATGCACTTTGCCGCCCGAAGCGACAACCTGGCTCTCATAGAGCTCGAGGTAGAAGTCGAGGTGCTGGAGGGTGTGATCCTTGATCGAACGGCCAGTTTCGCGCAGCGCCTCGAATTCCGGCAGCCGTTCGACAGCCAGGCGACGCCGCAGGGGAAACCCGGTTCGCGCCAGACCCAGCGCGCGCTGCAAATTTTGGTTGGCCAAGCCGGCCTGGGCGGCGGCCTCAAAATGGCGGCTGGTTGCGAGCATGGGCGCTACCGTGGCGCGCCTACAGCGGGGACTCTGTCGGCCATGCCGGCGAGAACCTCGGCGACGTGGCGTACTTCGACCTGCCGGGCTTGGCGGTAGAGTTTCCGCGCCATCTTGAGCAGACAGCCGAGATCTCCGGCCAATACCGCTTCGGCGCTAGTCGCGGCAATATCGGTCACCATCTTGTCGGAAATTTCCCGGTATTTGACACAGCTACCTGCAACAAGCGCTCGGCTCTTCGTAAAAGGCCTGGAGATTACGGCTGTGCGCGCAAGCCAAGAATGGATCAGGAGCAAACTATTGATATTCTTCAATTCCGGGTCTGGAAAATCAGGAGATAACAGGGTGGCGAAGGCGGATCGGCAACGATCTCCGGCATCGGCGGGGCTCCAGGTCGAACAGGCTGGCATATCTGTTCATCCTCTGTTCGCGTCAAGGCCGCCCAACCACCGCGGCGCGCCGATCGGCGGAACTCTGTCGCTCATGCCGGCGAGAACCTCGGCGACATGACGTACTTCTACCAGCCGGCCCTGCCGGTATAGCTTGCCCGCGATGTTGAGCAGACAGCCCATATCACCCGACAAAACCGCTTCGGCACCGGTCCCGGCGATGTCGGCCGCCTTGTCGGTCACCATCTTGTCGGAAATTTCCGGGTATTTGACGCAGAAGGTGCCGCCAAATCCGCAGCACACTTCCGCCCCCGGCAATTCCGCGAGCCTCAAACCGCTAACGGACGCGAGAAGCTGGCGCGGCTGCAGCTTGACCCCGAGTTCGCGCAGGCCTGAGCAGGCGTCATGGTAGGTGACTCGACGCTGCCAGTTCGCGGCGACCGCCTGCATCCCGCAAACATCGACGAGGAAGGACACGAGTTCCCAACTCCGCTCGGCGAGTTCTTGCGCGCGTGGGAGGTTCTCGGAATCGTCGGCGAAGAGCTCGGTGTAGTGTACTCGCAGCATCCCGGCACAAGACCCCGAAGGGGCCACGACATAGTCGTAGCCGGCAAAAGCATCGAACACCTGCAAGGCAATCGCCTCGGCATCGGCCCGGTCACCGGAGTTGTAGGCGGGTTGGCCGCAACAGGTCTGTCGACGCGGCACTTCAACCGTGCACCCCGCGTCTTCGAGCAGTTTGACGGCCGCAAAGCCCACTGTCGGGCGGAACAAATCGACCAGACAGGTGACGAACAGCGCTACACGCATTCAACCCGGGCCCGCCGTCATCGGCTCAAAGCAAGCATACCGAAGGTTAGGCTTGATCCCGCGGGCAAATCAATCCGGCCGCGCCGCCCGGCCGGGAGCAAGACGGCGTGCAACTGCCCGCGGCAGCAGCAGGTAATATTTGCCGCTGGCATTCATGACCCCGGCTCGGTTGCCCGCCGCCTCTCCGGTACCCCAGAAGACATCGCCGCGCACGGGGCCCTTGATCGCACCCCCGGTATCCTGCGCGACCATCAGACGACGCACGCCGTCCGCCGCGGCGAACCGCTCATCCGCTTCGAGCCAGACCGGGATGCCGAGCGCCACGAACGCGCGATCGACCGCCATGCTCCGCTCTGCGCTCAAGGCGGCCCCTTCGGCCCCGATTGGTCCATCGCCCTTAATTTCCCGAAAGAAAACATACGAGGGGTTCTCGCGCCGCAGGGCGGCTCCCGCCTCCGGATTCTGCTTCATCCACGACCTGATCGCCGCCATCGTCAGCTTGTCTCGCGGGATCACGCCGCGTTCGATCAGTAGGCGACCGACCGGCACATAGGGACGGCCGTTCTGCCCGTCGTAGCCGACCCGGACCGCGCCGCCCCCGTTCAGCCGGACGCGCCCCGACCCCTGGATCTGCAGAAAGAATGCGTCGATCGGATCATCGACCCAGAGGAGTTCCAGCCCGCGCCCGGCAAGCGTACCGTCCTCGATCTCGGCGCGCGTCGGAGCGTCAGGGCCGAGATCGGGGGGCTTGCGGTAAAGTGGGGTCTGAAAGCGGCCATGTCGTTGCCGCGCGCCGTTGAGCTCGATCTCGTAATATCCGGTGAACAATCCTTCCGGATTGCCGTAGTCCGCTACCGCAAATGGGATAAAACCCGTTTCGAAAAATTCGCGGGCAGCCGCATCGTCCCCGGCCGGTATTGCCTGCGCCGCCTCACACAAAGCCCGCCAGTCTCCCACCCGACCGAAATCAACACTCACAGCAGCCGCATCGAGCGGAGCCAAATTTGCCCGTGTCGAGAACCGAGCACACGATTTCAGGAAACCGGGAACGGCCGCCGAGATGTGATCCCGCGTCCATCCGGATAGGCGGTCGAAACCTACTGGCTCGAGGCTAAATCGCTTGGGGCCGCTGTCGTGTTCAAAAGCAATCGCCACGATCCCGAGGAGTACGGCCGCCGCGGCATGGCTGGCGCGG
>Ga0070765_100001914_pt1 | contig 12936 bp, 9 predicted proteins | sample HubBroMetageWFT5_FD_71516 | JGI IMG/M metagenome (GOLD analysis project Ga0070765, IMG submission 71516) | Warmed and freeze-thawed soil microbial communities from the Hubbard Brook experimental Forest, New Hampshire - Hubbard Brook CCASE Soil... | ecosystem: Environmental > Terrestrial > Soil... | reverse complement strand
CTGAAGCCAAAACGAGTCTGGCAACTGAGTTGGGCAAAACCCAAGAGGAGCTGGATACGGCGGAAGCCGATCTCGCCGCGCAACAGGCTCGAGTGAAGGATCTGGGCAAATCGCTGGCCTTGCCGGAAGTCCAACCAAACCAAACGCCGGCTCAGCCAGTGAGCGGTGATATCCTGGAGAAATATAAGTCTCTTGTCGCCCGCTTGACGCAACTCCAAAATGCAGAGAACGAACTGCTTTTGAAATACAGGCCGGAGAACCCGATGGTCAAGGTCAAGTCAGACCAGATCGCCGACTTGGAAAAGCGGCGTAGCGACCTAGAACAAGCGCATCCTGCGCTTCTGAATACAGCCGCAGCCGCGGCTGTAACCGGAGCATCGGCGGAACCGAATATTGTGGCCGAGAGAGCGATTCTCGTGGGATTGGAGTCCAGAGTGGGAGCTCTCAAGGCCCGGATGGTGAGTCTGCAAGCCAGGGTAAATACGATTTCTGAGGTGGCGCCGCGAATTGGGGAACTCGAGAGAAAAGCAGAAGTGGAAGAAACCAATTATAAGCATTCTGAGGCGAGTCTCGCGAACGCCCGAATCGACGAAACGCTCGACCCATCCAGGATGCCAAATATCAGCATCGTACAAAGCCCTTCACCGGCGTCCAAGGTCAAAAGAAATCTGGGGCGGCCAGTTCTCGGAATCGCTGGCGGAGGTCTTGCAGTTGGAGTTGCAGTTGCCTTACTGATCGAACTCATTTTAGATCGAACCGTCAAACGATCGCTCGAGCTGGAGAAACGACTACGAATACCCTTGCTTCTCTCGATTCCCTATCTTAACCCAAGCAGTCACCGGCTGCGGTTGCGCGATGTGATGGACAATTCGGAACCGGCGGATGGCAAGGTTAGGCGAAAGGCCTGGATCACAGACAGTCGTGGCGAGTTGCTCAGGCCATTTTGCGAGGCCATACGAGATCGCCTCACCGCATTTTTCGAGATTAACAAGATGGCTTATAAGCCGAAGCTAGTGGCTGTGACCAGCCTCGGGAAAAGCGCCGGAGCTTCCACCCTTGCGGCGGGGTTGGTTGCCGCTCTTTCAGAAGATTCTGCAAGCAAGGTTCTCCTCGTGGACAAGATATTGTCTTCAAAAAGATTTTATGATGCGCTGGCAGAATTCAAGCGAAGCGATCTCGATTATGTGATATTTGACATGCCCTCCGTCGGAGATACTAGCTCAACTGTTCCTCTGGCCGGGTTTATGGACACGGTTTTGCTCGTGGTTGAGGCGGAAAAGAGTGGGTTACACGCGGTACAGCGCGCCTATGCCGAACTTGCGTCCCGGACCCAGGTGTCGGTGGTGTTCAACAAATGCCGCTCCTATGGGCCGAGATGGCTCGAAGGCGAGATTTGATTTCACGCGGCTCCAAAACCTATGGTAACACTGACAGCACTTCCTAAGCCCAGTTCTCTCCCATTGTCCGGTAAATGCGTCGTGGCAGTAGTCTACTCAGTTTATCCTTCGGATCCGCGAGTGCGGAGAGCTGCGGAGGCTCTGGTTAAGGAGGGGGCCGACGTTGAAGTCATCTGTCTCAAGGAGACGGATGATGATCCCCTCCACGAAAGTTTCAACGGAGTGAATATTACCCGCATTCCGCTCAAACGTCGCCGTGGTGGAAAGCTATCCTATATAGCTAACTACGGGTCCTTCATTCTTCTCGCCGGGGCCATGCTGTCGCGTCGCACCATTAGGCGGCGGATTGACCTTGTGCATGTCCATAACATGCCAGATGTCCTCGTCTTTAGCGCGTTGCTACCAAAACTCGTCGGAGCGAAAATTATTCTCGATCTACACGACCCGATGCCAGAACTGATGATGGCCATCTTCGGGCTTCGGGAAAAGAGTTATACGGTCCGATTCCTTAAGCTGCTCGAGAAGTGCAGCCTGCGATTTGTCGATGCAGCTTTGACGGCTAACGACGCCTGCCGCAACGTCTTTTCAGGTCGAAGCTGTGCACCCGAAAAAATAACCGTCATTATGAACTCGCCCGACGAAGAAATCTTCCCGTTGCGAGAACCGTTGATGGCGACTGCGGGCGAGCCCGGCATTTCAAAGCCCTTCATCTTAATGTATCACGGGACGCTACTCGAGAGACATGGATTAGACCTAGCGGTGAAAGCGCTAGGGGAGATAAGAAAGTCGATAGCAAATGCGGAATTGAGGATCTATGGTTGGGCCACACCATTTCTGGAACAGGTGTTTCACTCCGTGCAGGAGGCGGGCCTTACCGAGGCCATCCGGTATATGGGACCGAAGAATTTGGAACAGATTGTTGCCGCCATACACGATTGTGATGTCGGCATTATTCCAAATCGAAGGAGTACATTCACTCAGCTCAATATGCCGACGCGCATCTTTGAATATCTTTCTCAGGGTAAGCCCACTATTGCTCCGCGGACTCCGGGAATTCTAGACTACTTCGGCTCGCGAGAACTGGTCCTTTTCGAATTGGGAGAAGCCGAAGATCTCGCGGCGAAGATGGAATATGTTTTCTGGCATCCAGCAGAAGTAGTGAGGATGGTTGAACGAGGGCAGGAAGTTTATCGGGCGCACAAATGGTCTACCGAGCGACTTCGGTTTGTGAGTCTAGTTGAGAGGCTGTTGAAAGGGGAAGGGCGTTCAGCGGGTCAACGTCGCCCACAAAAATCACGCGTTGGCCGAGCGGAACCACACCCCGCGGCTGCGCCCGACCATTAACTAGAGAAGGCCGGTTTTTCCTGAATCGGTTGAGGGTTGGAAATTAGCAGTGGGCAGTTAGCGTACACCGGTTGTCGTTAGTTCGGAAGTGAAAGGCTCACTCCGAGGTGACTACCGCCGATCGTCGACGCCCCCCAGCGACGAACCGCAACTGTTAACCGCCAGCTGCTACTAAATGCCAACCCCTAAGGCTAACCATGATCGGTGTGGCAGTCTGCCCGAGTGAGCGTGATATCGCCACGGAGTTCTTTGAACTGTTCAAGACGCCGTGGGAGTTTTGCCAGGCCGGTGCGCAATATAACGTGGTGTTAACCACTTCAGATAGGAACCACGCCGACGCGCCGGGACTGCTTTTGATTTTCGAAGGAGAGCCATTCGACACGCAACACGGAATCAAGACCAGATCGCGGCCTGGAGGGGTTGTTGTCTCGGACGAAGGAAAACGGCTGCCAATCTACGGGAACCTAACCACTTTTCCTGACAGTCGAGCTTCTCTTTTGAAGGAGGAAGCGACCCAAGAGTCTGCTGCCATTATTATCCAATGTGGAGGCACTACGATCCTGCGCATCGGCTATAATCTGTTCAGCGAAGTTCGCTTTCTACTGACCGTGGGTCAACCGGTTACTAACGCTGAAATTCCAACCCTGGAGGAACATATCTGTTGGCTGCGCGATTGGATTACTATCGCTGGGATTCCGTCAGTAGAAATACCTCCGGTTCCGGATGGCTACAATTTCATTGGTTGTCTCACGCATGATATTGACCACCCGGCGCTGCGGAACCATCGGTGCGATCACACTATGCTAGGTTTCCTATATCGCTCGACCATCGGGACATGGCTAGACGTCTGCCGTGGTAGGAAGTCGTTCAAAAGCTTGAGGCGGAACTGGGGAGCGGCTTGGCAGCTACCGTTTGTCCACCTTGGGATGGCAAAAGATGTGTGGGCCGACTTTGATCGCTATCTCGAAATAGAAGGGGGGCATGGCGCAACGTTTTTTGTGATCCCGCGCCGGGATTACGCGGGTCGGACGTTGAATGGACTCGCGCCAGCCAAGCGCGCCTCCCACTACGACATTGAACAACTTCTTCCTATGCTCAAGAAAATCGTTTCGGCGGGCCGTGAAGTGGGAGTGCACGGTCTGGATGCGTGGCTGGATGCCAACGAGGGCAGCAAGGAACGCGAGACCGTGGCGCAGTCAATTGGGGCGACAGAGGTCGGCGTGCGGATGCACTGGCTGTTTTTCAATGAGAACTCTCCAGCCGTACTGGATCGGGCTGGATTCAGCTACGACACAACGGTCGGTTATCGAGAGACGATAGGTTATCGGGCGGGAACAACGCAGGTCTACCGTCCGCCTGGCGTAGTCAAACTGCTCGAGTTGCCGCTACACGTGATGGATACGGCTTTGTTTTATCCGAGCTATCTAAATCTCTGCGAGGACGAGGCCGAACGATTAATCCGAATCTTACTGAACAACGCGGAGCGAATCGGCGGCACGTTGACCATCAATTGGCATGATCGCAGCATCGCTCCGGAACGGCTATGGGACGATTTCTATTTGAGACTACTCGGCGAATTGGAGAGTCGTCAAGCTTGGCTGCCAAACGCGGCTTTAGCGGTTGCTTGGTTTAGAAAGCGGCGCTCGGCGGTCATAAAATGGAATTGGTCAGGGGCAAGAGCAATTAGGGTGCAAGGCCGGTTGGACAGCACGGAAACGTTGCCCGGCCTCAAAGTTCGCGTGTTTAAACCTCGAGCTCGATCGCTATCGGAGCCTATGGGTGCCAGAAGAGCGCCTGAGTTCCTTGAGCAGCGATTTGAGAGAACCACAGAGTTTGATTTTGCTCTATGACTAGCAATGAAACGGTGTTAGCCCAGCTCGGCTGTGGATATTGGGGACCAAACCTGCTGCGCAGCTTTTCATCGTTGCCCAACTGCCGGGTTAAATATGTGGTGGATTTGAGCCCGGATCGGCGAGCGTTCGTTGAATCAAACTTTCCTAAGACCATCGCCATCAGTTCGGTTGGTCAGGCGCTGTCCGATCCAGAGGTAGCCGCGGTGGTTATTGCGACGCCTGCCGGTACCCATTTCAACTTGGCCAAGGAAGCGTTGTTGGCCGGCAAGCATGTGTTTGTCGAAAAGCCCCTGGCGACAAAGGTGATAGAGGTTGATGAATTGGATGCAATAGCGAGAGAGCGTGATCTCCTCGTAGTAGCGGGTCATACCTTCATCTACAACTCAGCCGTCCGAGATGTGAAGAAGCTGCTGGAGACAGGCCAATTAGGAGAAATTCGTTATATTTACAGCCAGCGGCTCAACCTCGGCCGCATCCGTTCAGACATTGATGCACTGTGGAACTTTGCGCCGCATGATATCAGTATCATCCAATATTGGCTGGGCGATCCGGAGCCGGTCTCCGTCCATCGTGTCGGCATGGACTTCATTCAGGCGGGCATCGACGACGTCGTGTTCCTTAGCATAGTCTATCCAAACAAGATCATTGCTAACATTCACGTCAGCTGGCTCGATCCGCAAAAGGTGCGTAAAATTATCATAGTCGGTTCACGGAAGATGGTGGTCTACGATGACCTTGCCGGGGACAAGATTGCTATCTATGACAAGGGTATCGATAGGAAAGCGGTTCTTGGTCAGCACATGGATTTTGACCACCTAAATGCGGAACTCTTCAACTATCGTCATGGAGACATTTTGGTGCCGCAGGTTCACTTTACGGAGCCGCTCCGATCCGCGGCAGAGAGCTTTGTACAGAGTATGTGGAACGGGAAGAAATCGATTACCGGGATCCCGCATGCCAGGAAAGTGGTTGCAATCCTTGAACAGGCTCAGCGGTTACAAATGTCGAAATAGTGGAAACAAAACCTACAGAGCCGACGATTCGAAAGTCAGGTATCGTCGATGTTAATTTTGGTCGAGGCGTCATGGTCATTGAGCCCGTCAATCTCTATGGCTGCACGATTGGCAGCGATTGTTTTATCGGGCCGTTCGTTGAGATCCAGCGTGGTGTGATGATTGCGGATCGATGTAGGATTCAATCGCATGCGTTTATCTGCGAACTCGTGACCATCGGAGAGGATTGCTTCATTTCGCACGGGGTTATGTTCATTAATGACCTCTTTTCCAATGGGTGTCCTGCGAACGGACGGCGCGATTTCTGGCGGGCGACTAAGGTCGGCAACGGAGTAAGTGTCGGAACAAATTCGACAATTCTGCCAGTGACCATATGTGACCGTGCAGTCATAGGGGCTGGCGCTGTTGTCACAAAGGACATCACCAAGCCAGGTATCTACGCGGGAAATCCTGCACGGCTCTTGCGCCCACTATAACCGCGTAAGTCGACGCAAGAAAATGACAAAAGTTCCCTTCGTTGATCTGTACGCGCAGTACCTGGCGATAAAGCCTGCAATCGATGAGGCAATTGCAGAGGTGATTGCCGAGTCGGCGTTCATTAGGGGCCGCCACGTGGATGAGTTTGAGGAGGTGTGGGCGCACGCCCTCGGTATTAAGCATTGCATTTCATGCGCCAATGGGACTGATGCCCTCTATATTACAATGCGAGGGTTGGGCGTGAAGCCAGGTGATGAAGTGATTACTACCGCGCACTCATGGATTGCGACTGCGGAAACCATCACCCAGGCCGGAGGGCGGGTTGTTTTTTGTGATACGGATAGCAAAACTTTCACCGTTGATCAGTGTCTTATTGAATCAAAGATCACCTCTCGAACAGTCGGAATCATTCCGGTACACCTTTATGGCCAGGCAGCGGATATGGAGCCGATCATGGCGATCGCTAAAAAGTACAATCTCTGGGTAATCGAAGATTGTGCCCAGGCGCATCTGGCCCGGTACCGCGGACAACTTGTCGGAACATTCGGGAACGCCGCGACGTTTTCCTTTTATCCTGGCAAGAATCTTGGTGCTTGTGGCGATGCCGGCTGCATTGTTACCAACGACAATCATTTGGCCGATTGGACGACTGCATATGCCCGGCATGGCGGCAAGGGCGAGCACGTGATGGAAGGGATTAACAGCCGGCTTGATGGTCTTCAGGCAGCCATTCTGAAGGCGAAACTGCCGCACCTGCCTGCGTGGACAGAAGCGCGCCGCCGGGTGGCTGTGAAATACGATGAGCTGTTGTCTTGTCTTGACGGGCTCCAGAGACCGGAGGTGGCTTCGGGACGTGACCATGTTTATCACCTGTACGTAGTTCGGACAGATCGCCGTGACGCCTTGAGAAAGCATCTGACCGATTGCGGTATCGCAACGGTACTTAGCTATCCGAAGGCGCTGCCGTTTTATCCTGCTTATGCCTATCTCAGGCATACACCGGACGACTTTCCAGTGGCCTTTAAAAATCAATCGAGAATTCTGTCTCTGCCAATATTTCCCGAGATGAGGGATGAAATGATTGATTACGTGACCGGTTGTATAGCGGAGTTTTTCGAAAGCTAACTGTGAGCGAACATCGGTTCGTATCGTCGAGGTTATACGGCTCGAACATGCAATCTGCACTTCCGTAGTTTTTAGCTTAAGACAAAATCATCTGTGTCGATATGACATCTCTTGACTCACAAGTCTTCGCTATGCGGATTCCCGGTGGAACCCGGAGAAAACCCTTGCGTTCCAAGACACTGACGCTGGTGGCAATTCTCTTCCTATCGCTCGTTCTCGCCAGCGTCGCAGATTACTTGCTAGTTCTCTGGTTGGGAATTCCTCTACCCGGTAAAAGCTTAGTAGTCTATCGTCGCGTTGGACCCGAGAGTGGTCCTCAAGTGTTCTGCGCTGGGTCGTCTTTGATGGGGCAGGCTCTCTCCTGGTCCAAGGTTTCGGGAGCCATGGGCCAGGGAATAGAATCGTGGGCCGTAGGGGGGTCATCACCAGACATTTGGGAACAGTGGCAGAAGCAGAGACCGCACTCAGACGTCACCCTTGTAGGTGTTTCGTTATACGACTTGAACGAAATGCACTTGGCAGACGCTCGAGCCAGCGTTGTGCCTTTGGGGCGCACGGTCGACGATCTTTGGTCCTCGCACACTGACTCTGCTTTGTCGCATCGCATCCTTAGCCAGTATTTGCTTAAATATGTGAGGCTTCTGCTTCCGACTGCAGGGAATGCCGACGAAGTACTGGTCGGCTTGCGCAGCAAGGCCGCCGGTTTATTGGGGCGACAAGCCAGCTTGGCAAAGCATGAAGGCGTAATGGTTGAACCACCTCCTCCCATAATGGATGTCGGAGAATCAACATCATCACTAAACGATTGGCCCTCTGATCATCTCATTCGCCGCCTAGCTGTACTCCGGGCCGAGAATCGGGGGCAGCACGAGTTCCTCAAGGGTCCAAAGAATCGCGCGTTACACAGGTTGTTGTATCAAGCCCGCAACCAGGGGCGCGTAATCTTGGTGGTTTTGCCTGTCAGCGAACCATACCGGCGAGAGTTCATTGACGAGGCCACCAAAGCCGCTTTTGAGGAGGCCATTGACCAGGCCATGGCAATCGTGCCGGAGGCGACGCTTATTCGACTTGATCGCCTGCCCGGTATCTCCGATCCGTCCTGCTTCTTCGATTTGGTGCATATGAACTCACTTGGGCGGCGCTTTGCTACCGAGGCGTTTCTAAAAGAGCTAGAGCGCGACCCATCAGCGCGAATTTCCGCAGCGAGTTCCTCGGGACATTGATGAAACCGTGGTGAACAAACTATGAAGCATAACCACGCCGACACGGGCACCATCTGGGATAGATGGTGTCAGAACGCGGATAAGTCGCCCAATGCCGTAGCGATCGTCCACTGGAGGGCAGCTAAAATACCGCTCCGCTGGACCTGGGGTGAACTCGTTGAGACGGCCAAAAGGTATTCGGTGGCTCTTATGAGCAGAGGTATACAAAGGGGCGAAGTGTGCGGAATTATTTCTCGGCATAACCCACTGTTTTATCCTGTCTATCTGGGCTGTGTCTGCGCTGGGGCCATGCCTGCTGTTCTCGCTTATCAGAACCCACGCCTGCATCCCGAAAAGTTCCGTGAAGGACTTGAGGGAATGGGAAGGCGCTCAGGTCTCGACTGGATTCTCACCGAGCGAGCGCTCGAAAGCGTTCTAGAGCCTTTGCTCGGCAACGGACGCAGCACGATTAAGGGCCTTCAGTTTCCCTTTGAGAGCGATGAATACCTGGCGGATGTGGAGTTTGGGAGCCTGGGTGAGGCAGTCTCTGTCATGCGGGCTTCGGATCCATTGTTGTTGCAGCACTCGTCTGGAACGACGGGTTTGCAGAAGCCAGTGCTTCTTTCCCATGGCGCCGTTCTCGGCCACGTGACGCAGTACGCCAAGTTCCTAGCAATGTCCGATTCCGACAAGATCGTTAGCTGGCTGCCGCTATATCATGACATGGGGCTTATTGCGGCGTTTCATCTGCCGCTGGCACTTGGAATAACAACAATCCAAATAGACCCGTTTGAGTGGGTAGTTGCTCCGTCGTTGCTGCTCGAAGCAATCTCGGCTGAACGCGCTACCATGACTTGGCTGCCGAACTTTGCCTTCAGCATGATGGCAGACAAGATAAAAGAAGAAGATCTGGAAGGGGCGACTTTGGACAGCTGCCGCATGCTCATAAACTGCTCCGAGCCGGTGCGTCCCCGCGATCAGGAGAAATTCTTCAAGCGCTTCGCCCTCAGAGGACTCAAGAGAGAAGCCCTTTCATCCTGTTATGCCATGGCGGAAACAACCTTTGCAGTCACCCAAACCCCGCCTGGGCGCGAACCGGCCACGCTGGCCGTCGACCCACAATTGCTAGCCAAAGGGATAGCAAGCCAGGTTGTGAATGGAGGCAAAGCCAAGATTTGTGAATCCTCTGGCGAGCTGATTCCGGGATGCGAAATACGCATCGTGGACGAGGAATTTAACGATATTGAGGAAGGCCGCGTTGGCGAGGTTTTGATCAAAACGGCTTGGATGTTTGACGGTTATAGGAACTATCCTGAAAAAACCGCGGCGGCCATTCGGGACGAATGGTACATGAGCGGTGATTACGGATTTCGCTCCGGGAATGAGATTTATATCATCGGACGAAAAAAGGATATTGTTATCGTTGCGGGTAACAATATCTATCCCGAAGACGTAGAAGCAGCCATAAATGACCTCGACGGTGTAATTCCGGGTCGGACGGTCGCTTTCGGAGAAGAGGATATTGAATTCGGTAGTGAGCGGCTATCCGTTGTCGTAGAAACGCCTCTGACGGATGAAAGCAAAATCAAGCAGCTGCGCACGGCAATTCTGAAGGCTGGCATGAGCATCGAGGTTTCAATTACAAATGTTTATCTGGTGCCGCCGAGATTTTTGATCAAAAGCTCGGCCGGCAAGCCAAGCCGGAATGCAAACCGGGATCGAGTGCTTCGGCTGAAAAGCGCTGAATTAACCATGCAATTTGGAGGGGTGAACGATGGTCTCGGACGAGCTGAGAAAAGTGATCCTGAATGTGTTGAAGCTTGATGCTTGGGAGATTGCCGACACTACATTGGCGGCGGAAGTTCCGGGTTGGGACTCACTCAGCCATATAAACGTCGTTTCAGCAGTTGAAAGGCATTTTGGAGTGGGGTTCAAGACCGTTGAGGTTATCAAGTTGAAGAATGTGGGCGACCTCCAGCGCCTGGTTGATTCCAAGTTAGGGAAGCAACCGTAGCGAGCAATTCTTCGGAGTTGTCGATTGTACCCGATGGGACTGACTTTCACTTCTGTTGAATTCATTCTTTTCCTTGGCATCTGCCTAGGCCTAGTCCACGCGGTTGGAAGGCTCCAGGTCCGAATGTGCCTGCTAATAATCTTTAGCTTTTTTTTCTGCCTCACTTTTGGTTTTGCCGGTGCGCTCGTTGTTACGTTCACAGCAATTGCGAATTTCTTTGTAGGTAACCGGCTCGGAGCTTCCATCAACGACGCGGTTCGCAAGCGATGGTTGTGGGCTGGCTTGACTGCGAATTTGGTGCCCTTGGTGTTCTTGAAGTATTCGGGTTTTCTGCTCGAGATGCTTGCGCCTCTGTTCCGTCCATTCGGTGCGTTCTTTTCGGCCCCGAGCAGTCTCCTGTTCCCAGTCATCGGCCTCTCATACTTCACCTTTGCCGGTATGAGCTACGTTCTGGATATCTATTGGGAGAAGATGGAGCCCTCACGGAAGTTCTCGGAATTTCTCTGTTATCTTGTGTATTTCCCGAAATTGGTCGCCGGACCGATCGTCAGGGCTTGCGATTTTCTGCCCCAGCTTGGTCAGGGCTTCAAAATCACAGCCCAAGACTTCGAAGTCGGGATTGGATACCTTCTCGTCGGGGCAGCCAAGAAGCTGGTGATTGCTGATCAGCTGGCCAGCCATGTAAGCACGATCATGACTTCTCCCGAGCATTACAACGCGTGGACACTGCTGCAGGGCATGATTGGGTATACTGTGCAAATATACGCAGACTTCTCCGGATACTCGGACATGGCCATTGGATGTGCCCGGCTGATGGGGGTGAAGTTTCCTCAGAATTTTCGCATGCCATACAGTTCCGTGAATATTGCGGAGTTCTGGCGTCGCTGGCATATCACAATGTCGAGCTGGTTCAGGGACTATGTGTTTACGCCGCTGGAGTTTGCCGGGCGAAGTGCGCCGAACGCCAATGTCAGATCATCCCGAAACATTATCATTACAATGCTTCTATGTGGCCTTTGGCATGGACCGAGCTGGAACTTTGTGATGTGGGGAGGACTGCACGGAGTGGGTTTGGCAACTTACCAATTTTATAACAGTTTTCGATCGCCGAGGATGCAGCAGCCCAAACGGTCACTGCTTCATCCCGGAGTGCTGGTGTCTCGCGCGTTGACACTTTCTTTCGTTATGATTTGCTGGGTCTTCTTCGGTACGCAGACCTTATCGGCAGCATTCGGGTATTTGTGGCGAATGGCGACTTGGAGTGCGGACGGCGTATCGTTGGACTCTCCTTACATCTTGCCGCTGGCAGCGTTAGTGTTTCTGGCGCATCTGGTCATCAACAAGGACCGGAATCTGGTAGAAGAGCTTCCGAAGTGCTCGCAGCCTGTCCGAGTGCTAACCTATGCCAGTTTGTTGTTGGCCCTGGCATGCCTGGTGCCTGCGGATGCTGTGCCGTTTGTGTACGTGCGGTTCTAAGTCCCCAGCGGCGATTCCGAGACTGACCAAGATGACCCGATAAAGAAGTTTTAATCGGGATAGTAACCGCGCTAGCCGACTAGCTCCGATTTCGCGTTCGGTAGATCCGGCGAACCTGGTTTGAAGCGATGCCCCCGTTCCTCGCACTTGTTTTAACTGTATTTTTTATTCTCTTCCTGTTCTGGCGCGATACGCATCAGAAACCGAGGATGAGTCGTGCCCTGTGGCTGCCTCTCATATGGTACTTCCTTACGGGATCGAGGTTAATTTCCCAATGGATGAGCATGATTGGTTTGCCGGTGGGTGAAACCTCCGTGGAGGACGGAAGCCCAATCGATTCTGTTGCCTTCCTGGCCCTGATTCTAGGCGGTCTCTATGTCCTATCAAAACGACATGTCCAGCTCTCGGAATTTCGACGACAGAACGGGTGGCTCGTGGTCTTCCTTATCTTCTGTCTCATTTCCGTCGTCTGGTCCGATTTTCCGTTCATCGCTTTCAAACGCTGGATTAAGGTTCTAGGTCATCCCATTATGGCTCTGATCATTCTGACGGAGCCTAATCCTTTGGGAGCTGCTCGCCGAGTCCTAATAAGGACTGGATACTTGTACATTCCACTCTCCTTACTGCTGGCCAAGTATTTTCCCCAATTCGGTAGATCCTATAATATGTGGACCGGTCAGCAATATCTGCAGGGAGCCTCAATGGGCAAGAACCAACTAGGCTATACTTGCATGATTATTGGAATCGTTTTCTTCTGGAACCTCTCTCAGGCCCTGCGAATCAAGGACCGAAGGCAGAAGTTCTACGAGATTCTGATAAGTGCATGCTTTCTCGTCATGACCGGGTGGCTGCTCAAGAACTCAAACAGTGCTACATCGTTGGCAACCGCAGTACTCGGTGTTATCGCGGTCCTCGTCTTGAGGCTCCCGTTTGTCAGTAAGAAGCGTATAGGAACTTACTTAATCGTGGGCATGATTGCGTTCGCGGCGGCAGATTCCATGTTCGGAATCTATGGGACTATTGTCCATGGTCTCG
>Ga0070765_100001913_pt1 | contig 12944 bp, 12 predicted proteins | sample HubBroMetageWFT5_FD_71516 | JGI IMG/M metagenome (GOLD analysis project Ga0070765, IMG submission 71516) | Warmed and freeze-thawed soil microbial communities from the Hubbard Brook experimental Forest, New Hampshire - Hubbard Brook CCASE Soil... | ecosystem: Environmental > Terrestrial > Soil... | reverse complement strand
GACGCCGTTGAGCGTGTCCACCTCGCGCTCGAGCAGATGTCCCGCGGCATGGTCCGGAAGGAGCCGGGCCACTCCTTCGGTCGACGCATGGGCGCGGTGGGCGGCTCCGAATGCATCGTTGACGTACACATCGGCCAATGACGCCAGCGAGCGAGCAAAGCCAGGATCGTTCTTGGTCTCGCCCGGCTCGTAGCGGACGTTCTCGAGCAACAACACGCCTCCGGGGCCGAGCTCGTCGACCTCGACGCGAACGTCGTCGCCGACCACATCCGGCGCGACCCTGACCGGAGCGTCGATGAGCTCACCCAGCCGGGCTGCCACGGGCGCGAGCGACAGCGACGGCTCGCGATCCTTCGGCCGCCCCAGGTGCGAGACCAGCACCACGCGGGCGCCGCGCCGGCGCAACTCCTCGATCGTCGGCAGCGCCGCCCGGATCCGCAGGTCGTCCGCCACCGCTCCGTTGTCGAGGGGCACGTTGAAGTCGACTCTCACCAGCACCCGCTTCCCATTAACGTCTCCCAGGTCCCGAAGCGTTCTCACAACAGCTTTTGCGCGACGTCGACCACGCGGTTGGAGTACCCCCACTCGTTGTCGTACCAGGCGACGAGCTTGACCATCGTCTTGTCCATCACCACGGTGAGGAGCGAGTCGAAGATCGAGGACGCCGTGTTCTTGACGATGTCCGAGGACACGATCGGCTCCTCGGTGTACTCGAGAATGCCGCGCATCGGGCCGTCGGCAGCAGCCTTCATCGCCGCGTTGATCTCGTCGACGCTGGTCTCCCGGTTGGCCTCGACCGTCAGGTCGACGACGCTCCCGGTCGGCACCGGCGCCCGGACCGCGAACCCATTGAGCTTGCCGTTCAGGTCGGGGATCACGAGGCCGATCGCCTTCGCCGCCCCGGTGGAAGCCGGGATCAGGTTGATCGCCGCCGCCCGAGCGCGGCGCAGGTCGCGGTGCGGCATGTCCTGCAGACGCTGATCGGCGGTGTAGGCGTGGATCGTCGTCATCAGGCCGTGCTTGATCCCGATGGTGTCGTTCAGGACCTTGGCGACCGGGGCGAGGCAGTTCGTGGTGCACGACGCGTTCGAGATCACGTCGTGCTGCGCCGGGTCGTAGACCTCGTCGAAGTTCACGCCGAGCGCGACGGTCACGTCGGGCTCCGTCGCCGGCGCGGAGATCAGCACCTTCTTGGCGCCGGCGGCCAGATGCTTCGCGGCATTCTCACGGTCGGTAAACAGGCCGGTGGACTCGATCACCACATCCGCGCCGAGCTCTCCCCACGGGAGCGCCGCCGGGTCCTTCTCGGAGATGAAGCGGATCTCCGAGCCGTCGACGCGGAACCCGGTGCTCGTGTCCTCGACCTCGCCCGGGAACGGCCCGTAGTTTGAGTCGTACTTGAGCAGGTGGGCGAACGTCTTTGGATCGCCGATGTCGTTGACCCCGACCCACTCGATATCGGCTCCGGCCTCATACGCGGCGCGGAAGACGTTTCGGCCGATTCGCCCGAAGCCGTTTATCCCGACGCGTACCGCCATCCCGAACCTCCGTTTCGACTCAAAGAAAACGCCGACGGTGCGCCGGCCTGGCCGAAGGCTAGCGACTCACCTGTGCGAGACGACTTCCACCCGCAGGCCGTCCGGGTCGCGCACGTAGGCCGCGTAGTACCGGGCGCCGTACTGCGGCCGCATCCCGGGAGGGCCGTCATCGGTGCCGCCGTTGGCGAGCCCGCCCTGGTACGCGGCGTCGACCGCCGCCTTCCCGCTGGCCGTGAGCGCGAGATGACCATAGCTCGGGCCAGGTTCACGCCCGCGCTGCACGATCCACACCTTCGGGTCGTTCACCCCGTACGCGATCGCGCGCTCGGACTGAACCATCCGCCTGGCCCCGAGGGCGTACAGGACGGCGTCGTAGAAGCGGCTCGAGCGCTGCAAATCGCTGACCTCGAAGCCGATGTGATCGATCACGCCGGCCGGCTGACGTCCCGGTGGACGACGTGCACGTTGTACTCGGACTCGGAGCTGTAGCGATTCGCGAGATGGGCGGCGATCGCCACGGAGCGGTGACGCCCGCCGGTGCAGCCGATCGCCACCACGAGATGCGCCTTGCCCTCGGCCAGGTACTGGGGGAGCAGGTAGTCGACCAGCGGGTGGAGCTTCTCGTAGAAGGCATCAAGCTCCCCGTGGCGATTGATGAACGCGACGATCCGGGGGTCATCTCCAGTCAGGGGGCGCAGGTCGGACTCGTAGTGTGGGTTGGGGAGGAAGCGGACGTCGAGCAGCAGGTCAGGGTCGCGTGGGGGCCCGTACTTGAAGCCGAAGCTCTGGAAAGTCAGCGCCAGGCGACCGGTCGGGCGGGTCGGCAGCAGCTCGTCGGCGAGCTTTCGGCGAAGCATCGCCGCCGTCAGCCCGGATGTGTTGATGACGACGTCAGCCCGCTCGCGCAGCGGTCGCAGGGCCTCCCGTTCACGCGCGATGCCGTCGGTCACGCTTCCCTCTGGCGCGAGCGGATGACGTCGGCGGGTCTCCTTGAAGCGCGTGAGCAGCGACTGTTCGTCGGCGTCGAGGAACAGCACACGGTGGGTGACGCCGGCGGCCCGCAGGTCGTCGAGCATCGCCGTCACACCGTCGAAGTACTCGCCGCCGCGGACGTCGGAGACGACAGCCGCGTGCTGCACCTTCGACCCGGCGTGCATGAACAGGTCGACGAGCGACCGGATCATCTCCGAGGGCAGGTTGTCGACGCAGAAGTACCCCTCGTCCTCGAACGCCGCCATCGCGGTCGATTTGCCGGCGCCCGAGAACCCGCTGATGATCACCAGGTCGATCAGGGCCGACCCTGCGTCCGGCGAAGCCTCGATGTGCTCTTCGAGCTGTTCCACGTCTGAGACTTCCATGGTAGGAGGCTTGACGCGTCAACCGGCGAACGCGGTGTTACCGGACCTCGAGGTCAGACCCCCGTCTTGTGGAGCTCGCGGTAGACGTCGCGCGCGAGCTTGCCGGGCATCCCCGGCACAGCCTCAAGCTCCTCGCGCGACGCCGCCAGAATCGCGTCGGGTGACCCGAAGTGCTTGAGCAGCGCGCGCTTTCGCGCCGGCCCGACGCCCGGTAGCTCGTCGAGGATGGACGCCGTCATCGCCCGGTCGCGCCGGATCCGGTGGTGGGTGATTGCGAACCGATGCGCCTCGTCGCGAACCCGCTGGAGGAGCTGGAGCTCGACCGTGTCGTGCGGCAGACGGAGCGGCTCGCCGGCGCCGGCGGTGAATACCTCCTCGATCCGCTTCGCGAGCGAGATCACGACCACCCCGCGGTCGCGGAATCCCTGGAGCGCGCGCAGTCCGGCCGACAGCTGCCCCTTGCCGCCGTCGATCACGATCAGGTTCGGGAGGGCGGCGAAGCTCGGGTCGTAGTCCTTGTCGTGCGGTGACAGGTCGTGCTGGTGCTCCCAGCGGGCCAGCCGACGGGAAAGCACCTCTTCCATCGACGCAAAGTCGTCTGGCTCGCCGATCGCCGGGCCGCCGTTCTCCGCGAAGTCGCCGCGGACCTTGAACCGGCGGTAGTCGGACTTCTTCGGCGCGCCACCCTCGAACACGACCATCGAAGCCACCGTGTTCGTCCCCATCAGCGTCGAGATGTCGAAGCACTCGATCCGCAGCGGGATGGTGTCCAGACCCAGCGCCTGCTGGAGGCCGTCGAGTGCCTCGACCCGCTGCTGGCGCCGGCGCTCTGACCGCAGCCGCTCCTGGTCGAGCGCGAGGCGCGCATTACGCTCGGCGAGCTCCAGGATCCGGCGCTTGTCGCCCCGCTCGGCGGCGCGGATCTCGACCGTCCCGTCCCGGCGCGCGCTCAGCGCCTCCGCCAGGACGGCCGCCGAGGGCGCGACCTCGCGCTGCACGACCAGCAACGGGGGCACCATCATCGCGCTCGTGTAGTACTGGAGGATGAACGCCTCGGCGACCTCGTCGATCCCACCGTGCGCCTCGTTGTCGAGGTAGAAGCTCTGGCGGTCGGACAGCACACCGTCTCGCACCTGGAACACCTGAGCGTTGGCCTCGGTCTCGTGCACCGCGACCGCGATCGCGTCGAGCGTGCCCACTGCCTCGTTGGACACGCGCTGGCGCTCGAGCAACGAGTGCACCGCCCGCAGCCGGTTGCGTTCGCGGGCGGCGTCCTCGAACCGCTGCTCGGCCGCGGCCTCGCGCATCGACTTCTCGAGCGAGCGCTCGATCTCGCGGTAGCGGCCGGAGAGGAAGTCGATCACGCCGTCGATCCCCTTGCGGTAGTCCTCGCGGCTGACGTAGCCCACACATGGGGCCTCGCACCGTTTGATGTAGTAGTCGAGGCACGGGGAGCCGCTGCGGCGGCCGGGCTCGGGGCCCTCGCACGATCGGAACAGGAACACCTTGCCGAGCACCTCGAGCGTCGCGCGGACCCGCTTGGCGTTGCTGTAGGGACCGAAGTACGCCCGGTCACGGCGGTGGCGCTCGCGCGTGAAATACACGCGGGGAAAGTCCTCGTCGAGCGAGATCGCGATGTACGGGTACGACTTGTCGTCCCGCAGGCGGATGTTGAACCGGGGCTTGTACTGCTTGATGAAGTTCTGCTCGGCCAGCAGCGCTTCGCTCTCGGTGTTCACGACCAGCGCCTCGATCTGGTCGATCATGTCCACCAGATCCCGGCCGCCACGGATATTCGAACCCCGCCCACCCCCGGAAAAGTGCGACGCGACCCGCTTGCGGATCGAGATCGCCTTCCCGACGTAGATCACCTTCCCGCGCCGGTCGCGGAACAGGTACACGCCCGGTTCGTCGGGGAGCTCGCGGCGCCTGTCGGCTGGAACTATTGACACGCCACCGAGGATAGGACCGCGCCACCGGCGCCACGACCCTCGGAATCCCCGCCGCGCCGCGGTGTACGCTGCATTTCGCGAACGAATCCGACCTCAGACGGCGTTCAATCTAGGTGTCCGCGACCCCCACCCCGCTCTCCGACGTCGCCCTGGCCCAGCTGCTCCGCGCACACGGCCTGCGGGCCACCGCTCAGCGCCGCGCGATCTATGGACTTTTCGCGGGCATCGAAAACGGCCACCTGAGCGCCGAGGAGGTGTTCCAGCGGGCGCGCGTCCACCTTCCAGAGCTGTCGCGGGCGACCGTCTACAACGCGCTCGGAGAGCTAGCCGAGGCGGAGCTGCTCGGCGTCGTCGAGGGCCCCGGACCGCGACAGTTCGACGCCAACGTCTCGCCCCACCACCACTTCCGCTGCCGGGAATGCCACGCGCTGTACGACATCGAGCATCGGAACATCGAGCTGTCGCTCCGCGAGCCGGGGTTCGAGGTCGAGCACGCACACGTGCTGCTTGAGGGGCTGTGCCCGAAGTGCGCGGCCGCGCCCAGCGACCCGTCGCCGCCTCGACCCAGGCCGGTCGCTTCCTGAGGCGACCTCAGTACTTGCGACGACCTCAGTACTTGCGCGCGGACCAGAGCACGGCGAACACCGTATAGGCGGCTCCGCCGAGGAGTACCAGCCAGGCGACCGACGCCGCGCCGCCGCTGTTCCACATCTTCGACGTCGCCGTCAGCGTCAGCGCGCCCACGCCGACCGCGATATAGAGCAGGGCGCGCCGTCCCTCGCCGAGCGAGTACAGCGTCGACCGGTGCTGCCGGTACATCAACGCCACGAACCAGACGAGCACCCCGAGGAACACGAGCGTGACGGCCTGGATGGCGACGTTGGCCGCCGTGACCCCGCCGGACAACGTGCCCACGACCGCGGCGAGCGCGAGCACGATCAGGATGTTTCGGACAGTCGAGTTCAAGAAGCTCTAGCGTACCGCGGCGAGATCCTCGCGCGAGGACTTCGTCGGGCGGTGCGCGTCGACCGGCCTCGTGGATGTCGGGCGGTCCGAGTCGACCGGTCTCGGGGACCGCTCGTCGTCGGCTACCGCCTCCGAGCCGTTCTTCTCGCCGGCGCCGTCGTCGCCGTCGATCGGCTCGGCCGCGAACCGGTAGCCGACGCCGAAGTGAGTGTGGACGTAGCGCCACCCCGGCGAGATCTGCTCGAGCTTCTGGCGGAGCTTGCGGACGAAAACGTCAACGGAGCGATCGCCGCGGGCCATGGTGTAGCCCCAGACCCGCTGGTAGATGTCCTCGCGCTCGAGCACGCGGCCGTCGGCGGCGGCCAGCTGCCGCAGCAACTCGAACTCCTTGCGCGACAGCGACGCGCCCTGCTCGCCGGCGTAAGCGTCGTACCGGTCGGGCCGGATCGAGATCTCGCCGGCCTCGATCGTCACTTCCTCGCCGGGCAGCTCGCCCGCCCGCCTGCGGCGCAGCACGGCCTGGATCCGCGCGAGCAGCTCTTCGGGGTGACACGGCTTGGTGAGCCAGTCGTCGGCTCCAGCGCGCAGGCCCTTGACCCGCTCGGAGACCGTCACCGGCCCGCTGCACACGAGGAGTGCCAGACCGGGAAGTGCGGTCGCCACGCGCTCGATGTAGTCCAGGCCGGTGAGGGCCGGATTGATGATCAGGGCGTGGAGCCTCAAGGCCGCCAGGTGTCCGGCGTCCGGCGGAAAGGCCAGTACCTGCGCCTCCCACCGCAATGCTCCAAGCCTCCGTTCGAGAACGGTTAGCAGTCCGCTGTCATCATCGATCAGCGCAACCCGGATTGGCGACGCATCGCTGAGCGGTGCCATCGTTGTGTGCGAGTGTAGAGAGTCCTCCCGACGGTTCCGGCAGGTAAGTTTGAGTACGCAACCAACGTCCTTCTCCCTCCCGCATACGCCGGCAGCCGCTCCGGCATCGTGGCCGCCGAGGCGTGCGGGCGTGCTCGTCCATCCGACCCGCAACGTCGACGCGCCGATCCGCAGCCTCCGCGAGTGGACGGCGGAACACGGAATCGAGCTCGTCCAGATCCCCGCCCCGTATCCCCAGCGGTCGGTCGCCGAGGAGGGCGACGCACGTGACACCGACCTGATCGTGTCGATCGGTGGCGACGGCACGACCCTGGCCGCGCTGCGCGCCGGCGCTGGGGCTGGCCGTCCCGTGCTCGGGATCGGATGCGGGAGCCTCGGGGCCCTGGCCAATGTGACCGCCGCGGATTTGCCGGGCGCGCTCGACCGGTTCGTCCACGGCGAGTGGCGCCCGCGGCTGTTTCCCGCCCTCTGGGTCGAGCGCACCGATGGCGAGCCGGTGTTCGCGCTCAACGACGTCGCACTCGTGCGCGAGAGCGGCAGCCAGGTGCGACTGAGCGCCTACGTGGACGGAACGCTGTTCGCTCGCATCGCGGGTGACGGCGCCGTCGTGAGCACACCGATCGGCACCAGCGGATACGCGATCTCCGCCGGCGGACCGCTACTCCTCACCGGCATCGATGCCTACGTGCTCACGCCGCTTCCCAAGCACGGCGGGTTCGCCCCACCGCTCGTGATCGGGGCGGACTCCGAGCTCGAGCTCGACGGCGCCGCCAGCTTCGGTGGGGTGAGGCTCGAGGTCGACGGCCAGGTGGCCGGCAGCGGCGCCGGCGCGGTGACTGTGACCTTCCGACCGGCGATGGCCACGCAGGTCGCCTTCGACGACCACGAGCCGCTTCTGTCGGGGCTGCGCCGCCGGCGGATTCTGATCGACAGCCCGCGGTTCCTGGCCGAGGACGCTCGCCGGGGCCTCAGCTGTCCCCCGGGAACCTGACCGTTACCGTGAGACCGCCCTCGGGACGCGGGGTGGTGGTGAGCTGCGCGTCGTGGGCGTCGGCGATCGCCTGCACGATCGACAGCCCGAGGCCGAGCCCTTCCCGGCTGTCGCCGTTCCGGGATGCGACCGCGCCGTCTCCGTCGAGGCGGGAGAAGGGTTTGCGCAGCTCCCCGACCTGATCGGACGCGACGACCGGCCCGGAGTTCGAGACCTCGAGCGTCGGCATGCCCTCGCGCGGCCCGGTCCATGCCTCGACCCACCCGTCAGGTTCGTTGTAGCGGACGGCGTTCTCGACCAGGTTCGCGAGTAGGCGCTCGACCAATGCGGAGTCGCCCGTCGTTCGGGCCGCTTCGAGCTTCGTGTCGATGCGGACCCCGTTCGACGGGATTGACCGCACGACCTCGGCCGTGAGCTCTTGTAGGTCGACCGGCGCGCGGTGCTCGAGGCCCCGCTGGCTCCGGGCGAGCGTCAGCAGGGCTTCGATCAGGCGCTCCTGCTGCTCGCTGGACGCGAGCACCCGCCGGCAGGTCTCGCGCAGCGAGTCGACGGACGGATCGGGATCGCTCAGAGCGACCTCGACCAGCGCTCGCTCGAGCGTGATCGGCGTCCGCAGCTCGTGCGAGGCGTTGGCGACGAACCGGCGCTGGGACTCGAACGCCGCCTCCAGGCGCCCGAGCAGCCCGTCGAACGTCTCGCCGAGCTCCTTGAGCTCGTCATCGGGCCCGTCGAGCGCGAGCCGCTCGTGGAGGTTGCGTTCGGAAATGCCGCGGGCGCGCGAGCTCATCGTCCGCACCGGACGGAGGGCCCGCCCCGCCATCACCCACCCGAGCCCGATCGAAGCGAGGGCCATGATCGCGAGCGCGAGACCGGATCGGGTCAGCAGCGTGTCGAGCTGCGAGGTCTTGACCTGAGCGAGGCGGACGTTGGCCCTCTTCTGGAGAGCGGTGAGCTCCTGGTCGTGCGCGGCGGTGAGGAGGCGGAACGTCGCGTCCACCTGGCCGGCGTACTGCTGCACCTGGACGACGGTCCTCGGTCCGGCCGTCTTCTGTTCGTAGAGGACCGCCCCTCCCTTGGGAAGCGTCGACGTCCCGGCGGTGACGCCGGTGACGAAGCTGGGAGGCGTCGGCGGCGAGACGGCCGTCCTCGGCTGCTTGGTGACGACAATCGGCTTCGCGGCGCTTGCAGTCCCGTTGGCGACGAGGCCGTAGGTGATCGCAAGCAGCGCCGCCCCCGCCACCAGGAACAGCGTCCCGTAGAGCACGGTCAGCCGCAGTCGGACGCTCCGGCGTGGGAGCCAGCGCCTAAATCCGATAGCCGGCACCGGGCACCGTCTCGATGATCGGCGGCTCGCCGAGCTTGCGTCGCAACCGGCTGATCGTCACCTTGACCACGGCCGAGAACGGATCGAGCGCCTCGTCCCAGGCACGAGCGAGCAGCTCCTCGGGCGAGACCACGGTACTGCGCGCCGCGAGCAGCAGCTCCAGCACCGCCAGCTCCTTGGCAGTGAGATCGAGGCGGCGACCCGCGCGATGCGCGATCCGCCGACCCGTGTCGAGCGTCAGGTCGCCGCTGCGCATTACCGGCGCCAGCGCGGGCTGCGCGCGGCGCGCCAGCGCCCGGATCCGCGCGATCAGCTCCGCGAACGCGAACGGCTTGGGGAGGTAGTCGTCTGCGCCCAGGCTCAGCCCGGCAACGCGATCCTCGATCCCCGCCGAGGCGGTCAGCATCAGCACGCGAGCACGCGGCGGGTGGGGATCCTGATTGACGAGCGTCTCGCACACCCGGTCGCCGTGGACGCCTGGGAGATCGCGGTCGAGCACGATCACGTCGTAGTCGTAGACGGCAGCCTTCCTCAGCCCCTCCGCTCCGTCGAACGCGACGTCGACGGCCATACCCTCGCGTTGCAGGCCGAGCGCGACCGTTTCGGCCAGCTCAGCGTGGTCCTCGATCACCAGCACGCGCATGCGCCCTGCAGACAGTGTGGCGGGTCGCCCACAGTGAGCCACAGGATCGTCGGGTCCGGGTTACGAGGCGGTAACAGCCCTGGTTCCCGTGATGTAACCGCCCGTGGCGTACCACTCTGGGACCACGACTTAGGAGGTAACAGTGCGATACGCGATACTGCTCTGCCTGGCGGGGGCGGGCATCGCCGTAGCGGGTTGCGGCTCGTCGAGCTCGAGCTCTTACAACGCCGGCTCCACCGGGCCGAATGACGCGGCCGCGAGCAACTCTCAAGGACTGAAGTTCGCCCAGTGCATGCGGTCTCATGGCGTTCCCAACTTCCCCGACCCGACCGGGGGTCAGCTCGACCTGCGGGTCCAGCAGACGCCGAACAGCACATCGGTGAACGGGGTTCAGGTGAACGGACCGGCATTCAAGTCCGCGATGAACTCGTGCAGGTCGGACCTGCCGAACGGCGGTCATCCAACCGCGGCGCAGACGGCGAAGCAGAAGGCCCAGGCGCTCGCGATGTCGCGCTGCATGCGGTCTCACGGCGTACCCAACTTCCCCGACCCGTCGTTCCAGACCGGGCCCAACGGTGGCATCGGCGTCAGGATCGGCGGAGCCGGGATCGACCCGAACTCGCCCTCGTTCCAGGCCGCCTCGAAAGCGTGCGGTTCGATCTTCGGCGGCGCGCCGACGATCACGAAAGCGCCGGGCTAACCGGCGAGACTCTCCCAGCGTGCGTATAGCCGGTCGACCGCGGCCTTGGCCTGCTCGTGGCGGGCGGTCGCGGTCGCACTTCGCTGTGGCGTCGACCACGCCACCGGATCCGACAGCTCCTCCTCGAGCGACTTGAGCGAGGCCTCGGCGGCCTCGATCTCGCGCTCGAGCCGCTGCTGCTCCTTGGCGTTGTTCGAGGGAGGCGCCGTGCTCGCCGACTTCGCACGCGGCTTGGCCGCCTTTTCCGGCTTGACGTTCTCCCGCCGAGCACGTTCTTCCCGCACGCGGACGTACTCCGGCCAGCCACCCAGGTAGCTGTGGAGCGCGCCATCCTCGATCGCCACCGTGCGCTTGCCGACGGCGTCGAGCAGCGCGCGATCGTGGGAGACGAGCAGCAGCGACCCGCTGAATTGGTCGAGAGCCTGTTCGAGCGCCTCACGACTCTCGAGGTCGAGGTGGTTGGTGGGCTCGTCGAGGATCAGCACATTTGCTCCCGACTGGACCAATATCGCGAGTGATAGCCGCCGGCGCTCCCCGCCCGACAGCACATCGAGCGACTTCTCGACGTCCTCCCCGGAGAACAGGAACCGCCCGAGCAGCCCGCGCGCCTGGTTTGGGGTCAACTTGGTCAGATGGGTCGTCGCCTCGAGTACCGTCCGCGCGCTCCCGGCCGAGAGCTCCTCGGCGTGCTGGGACAGAAACCCGAGCTTCACGTTGTGGCCGGTCCGGAGCTTGCCGGTGACCAGCGGCCCCGCGGTCGGGCTTTCGAGTTCCCGGCGACCCGCGAGCGTCTCGATCAACGTGGTCTTGCCGGCGCCGTTCGGGCCGACGAGGGTCACGTGCTCACCCCGCTCGAGCCACAGCTCGGCGTCGTCGAGGAGCACGCGGTCCCCCACGTTCATGTTCCCGTTCTCGAACTCGAACACGACGCGGCCGCTCCGCTCGGGCGGCTTGAACGAGAACTCGAGCGCCGCCCCGTCGGCCGCGCCACGCTGGAGACGGTCCATCTTGGCGAGCTTCTTGGCCCGCGACTGGGCCTGGCGGGCCCGGGTGCCCGCGCGGAACCGGGTCACGAACCGCTCGAGCCGCGCGATCTCGACCTCCTGGCGCTCGATCGCGCGCCCGAGCGCGAGGTCGCGCGCCGCCTTCTCCCGGCGCCAGGCGTGCCAGGGTCCTTTGAAGAACTTTCCACGGCCAGCCTCGAGCTCCAGCACGCTCGTGCCGACGGCTTCGAGGAACCAGCGGTCGTGCGCGACGAGCACGATCGCGGCGTCGAGGCTCACGAGGTGCGTCTCCAGCCACTCGAGCGACTCGATGTCGAGGTGGTTGGTCGGCTCGTCGAGCAGCAGCAGGTCCGGATCCCCGGCGAGCGCTCGCCCGAGCGATGCCCGCGTGAGCTCGCCACCCGAGAACGTGCTGAGTGGCCGGTCGAGGTCCTCGGCATCTCGGAATCCAAGGCCGTGCAGCGCCGACAGCGCGCGGTCGCGCCAGCCGTAGCCGCCGGCGTGCTCGAGGCGAGCCTGCGCCTCGGCGTAGCGGCCGAGGGTGGCGTCGTCGTGGGCTCCGTTTGCCATCGCGGTTTCGAGCTCGGCGAGCTGCTGCTCGATCGCCACCAGCTCGCGGGCGCCGGACAGCACGTAGGCGCGGAGGCTCAGGTCGCGGTCGCGCGGCGGGCGCTGGTCGTGGAGCGCGATCTTGGTGTCCTTGGCCAGCGTGAGGTCCCCGAAGTCGACCGAGGCCTCGCCGGCCAGCATCCGGAGCAGGGTCGTCTTGCCGGCGCCGTTGCGTCCGGACAGCGTCATCCGGTCGCGGCGCTCGAGCTTGAACGAGATGCCGCGCAGGAGCGGCTCGCCGGCGATGTCCTTGCCGAGGTCGGATGCGATTACGACTGCCATGACTAGTGAGTGATGGTATGCAGGCCGCCCCGTCTAGCATCGTCCGGATGTGGAAGTCGCCGTGGCCCCCGATCCCTCCGGTCGAGCTGCCGCCGGCACGCACGATCGTCGCGCCCGGTCGCGGTGAGCTGTTCCTGCGCGACACGGGAGGCGACGGGCCGACGGTGATGTTGCTCCACGGCTGGGTCGCGAGCGCCGACCTCAACTGGTGCGGCGCGTACGCCGACCTCGCCGGCGCCGGCTATCGCGTGCTCGCGATCGACCATCGTGGGCACGGGCGCGGGCTGCGCGCTTTGACCCCGTTCCGGCTGACCGACTGCGCCGGCGACGCCGCCGCGGCTCTCCGTCTGCTCGACTCCGCGCCGGCGACCGTGGTCGGCTACTCGATGGGCGGATCGATCGCCCAGCTGATGGCGCGCGACCAGCCGGACGTGGTCGGCGGCCTGGTCTTGAGCGGCACCGCCCAGCACTGGCAGGACCCCGAGACGCGACGCGCGTTCAAGGCGCTCGGTCTCGTCGGGCTACTGCTGTCGGTGGCGCCGCGCACGACCTGGAGGGCGGCATTCCGACGCGTCGGCATGCCCGAGCGCGCGGATACGGCGTGGGTGCTGTCCGAGGCGATGCGCCACTCGGTGCCGGACCTCGTCGAGGCCGGCCGCGAGCTCGGGCGCTTCGACTCGCGACCGTGGCTACGGCCGCTCGGG
>Ga0070765_100001912_pt1 | contig 12945 bp, 11 predicted proteins | sample HubBroMetageWFT5_FD_71516 | JGI IMG/M metagenome (GOLD analysis project Ga0070765, IMG submission 71516) | Warmed and freeze-thawed soil microbial communities from the Hubbard Brook experimental Forest, New Hampshire - Hubbard Brook CCASE Soil... | ecosystem: Environmental > Terrestrial > Soil... | reverse complement strand
AGGGCTCCTCCGACCGCGTCAGTATAGAGAAGGCCGGATTAGACCGCCAGCGAGGCGCCGATTCGAGAGTGGTCGATCTTATCCATGCGGTGGTTTATATCACGTCGAGCGCATCCGGTTGGAAGCGTCTTCCCGTCGAGCTTCGCTCGACCGGACAGCCGAGGGCGGCTGTCCCCACATAGTGCTCTTGCTCTACAACATCTCTACAACGTCTTTAATTTTTACAACCAGCCTTTGGTTCTGGCGATTCTGGCGGCTTCTACTCGGTTGCCGGCGCCTAGTTTGCTGATGGCTTCGGAGAGATAGTTGCGGACGGTGCCGTCGGATAATCCCAGTTCGACGGCGATGTCGCCGCTGCCCATGCCTTCTCCGGCGCGGCGCAGGACCTGGCGTTCGCGGTCGGTGAGCGGGTCCATTTCGCCCCAGGCTTCGGTGGCGAGTTCGGGATGGATCACGCGCAATCCCTGATGCACTCTTCTTACCGCGTCGGCGAGTTCTTCGGCGCGCATGTCTTTTAGCAGATAGCCGGAGGCTCCGGCTTCGAGGGCGCGGCGCAAATATCCGGCGCGAGCGAAGGTGGTGACGATGACGACGCGCGTGCCGGTCTTGCGGCGCTTTAACTCCGCCGCAACGTCGAGGCCGCTCAGGTGCGGCATTTCAATGTCGGTAATGAAGACGTCGGGTTTGTGCTGGAGGACGGCTTCGAGCGCTTCTTTGCCGTTGCGCGCCTGCGACACCACAGAAATGTCGCCTTCGATATCGAGCAGAGCGGCGAGCGCGCCGAGAACCATCCCCTGATCTTCGGCGAGAACCACGCGGATGGTTTTGCGGTCGGCTTTGGCGGAGGGATTCAATTGCGACGGCCTTCGTTTTCGGGGACGGGCTGGGTTGCGGATTGAGTTGCGATTTGCTTCAGGGGCAGGGTGATGGTGAGCGTGGTTCCGGATTCGGTGCTGCGCTGCAGCGTGCCTCCCAGCATTTCGACGCGCTCGCGCATGCCGCGCAGGCCGTTGCCTTCGCCGTTGGAGCTGCCGCGGCCGTCGTCCTGAATTTCGAGGCGGCAGTTGCCGTTCTGCTGATCGAGACGCATGCGGCAGGTGTGGGCCTGGGCGTGACGCACTACATTGGTGACGGCTTCGCGCACGGCCAGCGATAGCACGCTCTCCTGCATAGCCGGAATTTTTACGGTGGTCGCCGCGTCGCATTGCACGGTGAGGCCGGCGGTTTCGAGCGTGGCCTTGGCTTGCGCGAGTTCGGCGGCGAGTCCCTGGGAGCGGTATCCGCGGATCGCGTCGCGTACGTCGGAGAGCGCCTGGCGCGAGATCTGCTCGACTTCGCGGATTTCTTTTCCCGCGCGTTGCGGATCGCGATCGATCAGTTTGCCGGCGAGTTCGGACTTGAGAGTGATTACTGAGAGCGTGTGTCCGAGGACGTCGTGCAGATCGCGCGCGATGCGCTCGCGCTCAGCGACTTTGGCGAGATGCTCGATCTCTTCGTTGGCTTTGCGCAGTCTTCGGTTCATGCGATTGCGCTCGGCGAAGAAAATGTTTCCCGCTCCGATGACTATGGGGAACAGCGAAGCATCGAAGAGGAGCCAGCCGTAGCCGTTCGTGTGGGGCAGCCGCCAAACGTTGATCGCGCCGATGCTTCCGATGGTGAGCAGGCCGATCACGGCGGCTTTCTGGGTCTTCACGGAAAACGGCAGCATGGCGGCGGCGAAGATGAAGAAAGTGCAGGCGCCGGAATTGGTGCTCTGGAACAAAATCCCCAGCAGCACCATGCCGGCAATGTGGACGAGACCGAGCGGATTCTCAATCCAGAAGATACCGAGATAGAGAACGAGAAATACCGCGGCGCCGAGGGCGTCGAAGAACCACACCTTCGCGCCAGCGTGGCTCAGAACTGGATCGATGAAGAAGAAGCCCAGATAGAGGACCCAGAGCAGAGGGCTCCATCCGTGATCTTTATCTTTGAATATGGAGCGCCACGGCTTCAGTTTCCAGGGACTGCCTTCGTCGCAGCCGAGTTCTCGCTCTAATGACACGAATGGCATAGCTCTATTTTCACCCCTTGCGTCAACTCCGGCCACTGCGCAGGGCCGGACCTGCGGCGAACCATACCAGGATGGCGGCGGGGATGAGCAGTCCGAGCCATTTCGCGCCGGCGAAGAGAGCGACCAGGCCGAGGAGGATCAGGATAGTGGTTGAGGCTACGGATTTTTTTGAATTTGCGCTCATCGGAAACTCCTGATCAGAACCCGGTGCCGTCCCTTCGGGACTCGTTCCATCTTTCCACTCGGACCCGGGACTTACGTCCCGGGCTAATGAATTCCGCCCTTCGGGCTGGTGCTGCTGAACTGAGTGTTGCTGAACTGCTCGCGTCGCTATGCTGCTCTAGATCGCCATCATCATCATCATGATCGTTCAGCCGTACATCTTTTCCTGATCGCGCTGGAAACCGATTCGCGCTATGCCCAGGCAGATCATGGTGAAGGCGAGCAGAAGTTCCCAGTGCGTGGCGGCTGATTCGTGCGCGCCTGCGCCTACGATGCCCAGCGCGAGTTGCGAGAGATGATACGGCGGCATGGCAAGCGCGATATGTTGCACGACCGACGGCAGGAACTGAAACGGCACCCACAATCCGCTACAGAACGACATCGGGAGATAAATCAGATTGATGGTAGCGGGCGCGGAATTTGGGCCGGTGAAATATCCGAGGGCGAGTCCCATGGCCGAGAACGGAAGTGAACCGGCCACAAGGGTTCCCAGAAGTTGCGCGGCTTTTCCGAACTGATCGAGGGTGTTGATGCGCACATGGCCGAAGGCGAAACCGAGCGCGAACAGCGCGAGCACGATGATCGCGCTGAACGCCATGCTGACGACCACCTTGGCAACAAAGTAAGCAAACGGCGGCATGGGGCTGGCGCGCTTTACCTGCAACCATCCCAAGCCCCGGTCAGAGGCGAGACCCGCAGCGGTGCCGAACAGCGACGCGCCCATTACGCCGAAGGTGCCGTAGGTTGCAAGAAGATAGATCGGAACCGGTGTGCCTGCAATGGCCTCCTTCGCGTTGAGCACCAGCCCGAACAAGACATAGAACATGATCGGGAAACTCAGCACCGAAGCGGTGTACATGCGCAGACGAAGATTCTTCAGGAATTCATACTTCACTTCCTTCAGATAGATCGTCGCGGTATGCTGCAGCGAACGAACGATCCGCGAGTTGGTTAGTGTCAGGGCTGCGGTGCTCATGGGAATCTCCTTCGGCGCGTCTGCTTCAGTTGGAATTGTTTCCGTTACGGTTGCTGTCCTGGGTGAGAGCAATGAATGCTTCCTCCAGGCCAGCGCTGGTGACTTCAAGGCCCGACAGGCTGGCATCACGGGCCAGCAGTTCGCGAAGCACGGGCTCGGCCTCGCCGGCGGTAATCTCGACCGCTTCGCGATCTTCTTTTACTTCTCTCACGCCCGCGATCTGCCGCAGGCTCTGAATGTCGAGACTGGTGATGCAGCGGATTCGTTTGCCGCTGGTTTTCGACTTGATCTCCGATGGCGTTCCCTGAGCAATAATTTCTCCTTGATTGATGACGGCGACGCGATCGGCCAGGGCATCGGCTTCCTGCAGGTAGTGAGTGGTGAGCAGCACGGTCTTTCCGCGATCGACCATTTTGCGAATTTCATCCCACAAACCGCGGCGGGCTTCGACGTCGAGACCGACCGTGGGTTCGTCGAGGAAGAGCAGATCGGGATCGCCGCAGATTGCCAGCGCGAAGAGCACGCGCTGCTTCTGACCTCCGGAGAGTTCGCCGAACTTGCGGTCGCGCAGCTTCTCGAGGCCGGCGGCGGCAAGGACTTCGGCCAGTGGCAGGCGCCTCTGGTAATAACTCGAGAACAGGTCGATGTGTTCGCGGACGCGCAGGGTTTCCGGAACGCGGCCGACCTGCAGCATGGCTCCGGTTCTCATACGAGTTTCCGGATTCACAGGGTCGCCGCCGAAGACTCGCGCTTTGCCGGTGTTCGGCTGCAATAACCCGAGCAGCAGTTTCACGGCGGTGGTCTTGCCGGCGCCGTTGGGACCGAGCAGAGCTACGACCTCGCCGGCACGTACGCCGAAGTTGACGTTGCGCAGCGCCCGAACCGGTCCGTAGTTCTTGTTCACGTTCTCGAGGCTGGCGACCATCGTGGACGGCCTGGCGCCTGGATTCCGTGATTCAGCGTTGTGGAAGCTTGGGGTTGCGATGATTGACGTCTCGATCAAGGGGTGCCTCCGCGTGGCTAACTGCTTTGATCTGTTCCGGCCGGAAGCTCTGCTTTTTCCCGCCGTAATTGCATCTTCGCGGAACGGCGGCCGGCGCACCAGTGCCATACATCACCCGGATTGCGTGACAAATGTCATCCGGGATTGGTTTAGTGAGTCGGTGGTTCCCGATTGGGGCCGGTGACGTGCCCCGGAGCGCAGGCGGGGGCCCGTCTTTCGCCCCTTCGGGGCTTGCTCTCATTCTGCTTTTCCACCCAGGGCTTTATTCTTGCGCCGCTTTCGCGTCTCCGAGCACAGACCTCGGCTTTATGTCTTCGCCTTGCGGGGCTGTGAAAAAGGGCGAAAAAATCTAGGAATTATGGTTTCTCGTCAGGGGCGGAAAAGAAACGAAGGTTTGGCTTGGGCCTTGTTACGAAATCCGAACAAATGCGGGGATTCCGAGACACCCAACGCAGTGCCGAATTGCAGCGGTTCGCGATGATGGGTCGGCGGCATTCCTTGCGGGACAAGCGATGCGGCGTGTTCGGATTTCGTAACAGATTTCTCGGGATGACTAATTTCAGGGATAACCGATTATAACGCTGCCGGCTTTGATATGATTTCTTACACTGACCCTGGGGGACACGCACGATGCTACCCGCTGGAAAAAGCCTTCGTACTCTGCGTGAAAAACTTGGCCTCACCATGCGCGACGTTGAAAACTCCAGCGCGCGCGTTGCCGAGAAGTATCGCAACGAGGAGTTCTCGGTCCCGCCGAGTCGATTGTCCGATATTGAGACGAAGGGAATTTTACCCAGCATTTACCGGCTCTACACGCTGTCGGTGATCTACCGGCGCGATCTGCGAGAACTGCTCTCGTGGTATGGCGTCGACATGAATAACACGGCGGCCGATCTGGGTCTGGTTTCACCTCCGAAATCGCATGTCTCCGACGCTCTAAATGGGCTCTCCAACTTGCAGGTTCCCGTGCGCATGGATCCGTCATTTGACGAACGGCGCACCACCAATCTGGGGCGCATGGTCGAGCAATGGGGATTAGTCCCTTTTGCCTACCTCGCGCAATTCGCCACCAGCGCGTTCACTTATGGCTACGTGGGAACGCAGGATTTCACCATGTATCCCATTCTTCCCCCGGGCAGCTTCATACAAGTTGACGAAGCGAAAAACAAGGTGGTGGAAGGGTCGTGGCGCTCGGAATATGAGCGTCCCATCTATTTTGTGGAAACCCGGGATGGGCACACCTGTTGCTGGTGCAGCATGCGGCGCGAAGAAATTATTCTTCAGCCTCATCCTTTGTCTCCGGTGCCGGTGCGAATCTTGCGTCATCCGCAGGATGCGGAGGTGCTGGGACAAGTCGTGGGCGTGGCTATGAAGTTGACCGAGTGGCGCGCGCTCGATGCTTCTCCAGGCTCGAAAGGGCCACCAGCACTGAATTGAGATGAGATGCAGCGGGTGAATCCTTGCGCTCGCCCGGCAGCAAGTCCGCGAAACGATCCCTCAAACTGTTCACGTAGGCCCGCGCGGTAGATCCGCTCTCCCGGCTCGACTGCTCCAGATCTTTCTCCAGTGACGCCAGCGGCGTGCGCAAAATTCCGGTCATCACTTCGGCATGAGCTGTTTTCAGAGCACGCTCGGAAGACTCCGGGCCGTGGACGGCTTCCAATCCCCAATGTTCGTAGCGGCCATGAGAGCCGCGCAGAGACGCGAGATACGCGAGCTTGCCAAGCAGGCCGGTGACGGCCGCCAGAGTAGTTTCCCTCAGATCCTGCAGCGCAGATTTCAGCGTCATTTTGTTACGAATTCCGAACGTTCAAGGATTTGTAAACGCATTGCAGCTTCGATCAACGGCATGAAAATATCACGGTCCAATTCGCAGTCACAAGGAGAAAACAACCGTGAAACGTTCCCTCATGCTCCTCGCCGCCGCCGCGCTTTTCCTGAGCACCCTGGTCATTCCAACCGCCGTACGAGCCGATGGCGGCGCGGGTGGAACCAACTGCGGTGCAACGCTCTGTAAACCCTAACTGCCCAATTCTGATTTTGCACGAAAGATCGGCGAGCATACCAGGTTACTCGCAAATCTTACGAAAAACGAACAAGAATCAGGATGAGATTGCGGCCTGCAGCCAATCGCGATATAGTAGCGCTCCGCGATGCTGCAGGCGCACTCATTTCTCTGGAATTACCTCTGGCTCTCGCCTAATGTGCTTCTGCTTGTTCTCGCCCTCCTGATGTACTGGCGCGGACTGAGTCGCCGATACCCTGTCTTTACCGTCTTTGCCGTCGGGGCGGCTAGTGCGCAACTCATCGTCTATACGTCCGATCTTGTCCCTTCGGTTACTCCAGCGACCTGGTGGATTATCTTCTGGTCAGGTCTGATGGTAGAGGGTTTGTTAAAGTTCGTTTTGATCGCAGAGATATTTACTCAAGTCTTCGGTGCCTATGCGGCGCTCGCAAAGTCGGGTAGGATCCTGATCCGTGGAGTGGGTGTCTTTTTGATCTTTGCGGCTGCGTTAGCAGCGGCTCTTGCTCCGAAAGACGGTCTCTTCGGGATTGTCGCAGGAGCGCATCGTCTGGAGCAGACGATTTACCTGATCGAAACCGGGCTGCTGTTGTTCATCTTCTTGTTTTCGTCCTATTTCCGGATCAGGCCGGCGAGGCAAGTCTTTGGAATAGCCCTGGGGCTTGCCGTCTCGGCATGCGTGCACCTTGCGACCTGGGCAGTCATGGCCAATGGCGGCTTGCCCGAAAAGAGAAATCTTCTCGATCTGCTCAACATGGCCACCTATCACATCTGCGTTTTGATCTGGTACTACTTCTTGCTCATTCCCGAAAAGGCGCGGCCAACTCAACCGCGTCCGCCAAAACCGCCGGCGGATCCGCCGACAGGGCTGGCCGTTGAAGATCATCTCCACGAGTGGAACCGCGAACTGGAGCGCCTCTTACAATGACTCTGGCTGTTCTTCTGATTGTCTTCGCCGCGCTGGCGCTGGCTTCTGTTTTTGGCTATGCGGTGTCGCGCAGGCTGCAGCTCCCCGAAGGTCCCGGGCTTGAGGCCCGCATTCAGCCCGTGGATATCGAGGCCTTTCGCAATCTGGTAAATCCCGCCGAGGACGATCACTTGCGGCGGCGCCTGCCTTCGCGGGAATTCCGCCATGTGCGCCGGGTGCGCCTGCTCGCCGCCGCTGCCTACGTGCAGGTGGCCGGACGAAATGCGGCGATTCTGGTGCGCATTGGCCAGAGCGCTCAGAGTTCGGACGACCGGAATACCGTGGAAGCCGCGACCCGGTTGGTCGACCAGTCGTTGCGGTTGCGGCAGAACGCGGCGGTCGCGCTGTTTCGGATTTACATCGCTCTCGCCTGGCCGAACTCCGGTTTGGCAGCTACGCCGGTTCTCGACGGCTACCGCGAACTGAGCGGAGCGGCTATGCTGCTTGGGCGGCTGCAGAATCCAGCAGAACCGGTGCGGATTGCCGCCAGCTGAATCGCTGATCGGTGCTGGACTTGCGGCGCGGCTGGAAGAGTGTACGTGAGAACGCGTGCCATCCCTTCGGGATTCGCTCCCACTTCCCACTTTTCCCGGCACTGACGTACCGGGCTAATGAATGCCGCCGCTTTCGCGGCTGGATCTTGGTGGTTTTTGTTCCACCGCTTTCCCAGAAATCTAGCTCTCACGCATACTCTGGAAGCTGCAGCGTGTGAAAGCATGTCCAGATACGAATCGTCCTCCAAAACTGCGCCACTACTCGCTGGTCTTGAATCGCTGACATCTTCCCGATGTTTCGCCAGCAGTTCAGGCGTCAACGGCGTCTTTCAAACACGATCGCAGGGGTTACTTGGGAACGACCTGCTTCCGATTCCTGACTTGTTTTCGGATGCGGTTCTGTTATAAAAACCTGCGGGCGTCAATCCGGTACAGACCGTTCGTGAGTAAATCGGCAATCTGCCGTGGAAGTCATTCCCACCGTCGCTCGCCTTCGCGAGTTCAAAGGGAGAACCTTATGATCCGCACCTTGCGCGTTGTGTGCTTTTCCAGCTTCGTGTTGCTTTTCTCGGCCTTCGTTTTTGGCCAGGGCGGTGCGGCCACCGGCGATCTGCACGTCACGGTGAAAGATCCCAAAGGCAATCTCGTGACCAATGCGACGGTCAAGGTGCGGAACGCCGAGAAGGGCCTGGAGCGGGCTGCCACGAGCGACGAGCAGGGCGGTTATAGTGTCCGGCTTCTGCCGCCTGGCACGTATTCGGTCACGATTGATGCCCCCGGATTCACCGGAGTCTTGAACACCGATCTCGGCATCACGGTCGGCGGGCAGGTGGAACTTCCGGTCATGCTTTCGGTCGCCGCCGGCAAAGAGGTCGTTGAGGTGACCTCGCAGGCGGACTTGGTGGAGACGTCGCGGACTTCCACTACGGACACGATCGGGCAGCGCCGGATCGACAACTTGCCGATCAACGGCCGCAACTACATTAATTTCACGCTGACCGATTCGCAGGTGGTGCGCGACAACGCGCCCAACACCGGCGCGGCGCCGACTTCGGGACTGAACATGAGCGGGCAGCGCGCGCGGTCCAATCTGGTGAATGTGGACGGCGCTGACGCCACCGACAACTCGACGAACGGCGTGCGCTCGACCGTGTCGCAGGAAGCGGTACAGGAATTTCAGATCATCACCAACAGTTATGCGGCCGAGTATGGACGCGCCTCGGGCGGTGTGGTCAACATCATCACGCGATCGGGATCGAATGCATTTCACGGCGACGTGTTCGGATACCTGCGCAACCGGAATTTTCAGGCGGTGAATCCGTTCAGCACGGTTCCGGATCCCGCGTATACGCGGGTGCAGGGCGGCGCGGCGTTTGGCGGGCCGATTAAGAAAGATAAGACGTATTTTTATTTCGCCTACGAGATCACGCGGCGGCATGAGACGGGATTCTCCTCGATCGGGCAGGGCAATTTCGGACTCGCGCCCTTTGACGCGTCGGCATTTTTCGGTGCGCCTGCCGGCAGCGTCAATCTGCAGCTCACGCCCGGGCAGATCGCTTTCCTGGGCAACCCCGCTGTGGACGCTGCTTTGGCTAATCCCGCGTATGCTGGGGAAGTAGGGCAGTATCTCGGGCTGGTGGGTGCGTCTTCAGGGATGGCGGTGAATGGCTCGTGGCCGGTCGGACTGACCGGAGGCTTTCCTGGATTGGCGGGCTTCCCTACCAGTTGCGCGCCGCCGGGATGTTTCGTTCCCGCTTCCTACCAGACGCTGTCGTCGCAGGAAGGAAACTTTCCCGTGTTTGAAGGGACGAGCGTGTACTCTCTGCGTATTGATCACAACGTGAGCGCGAATAACCGGCTGATGCTTCGCGGCAACGTCAGTCCCAGCACGGTTACGGGAATTGAAGTGGGCGGCCAGGACCAGCCCTTTGGACAGAATTCGTATTCGCGCACTTCGCAGCAGACGTTCCGCGACGTCGCGGGAACGGCGCAGGACACGTGGGCATTCGGCACCAATCGCGTCAATGAGTTCCGTTTTCAATACGCGCGCCGCGGACTTTCGTATTTTTACAACACGGCGATTCCGGGAGGGTCGGATCCGGCGGTGAATATCCCCGGGTATGCGTATTTCGGACGCGAGCCGTACTCCTATATTCAGCGCGTCGAGCAGCGCTACCAGTTCACCGACAATTTTTCCTGGACGATTGGCCGTCACGACACCAAGTTCGGCGCCGATTTTAACTATCTGCCGCTGACCGCGATCTTTACTGTGAACTATGGCGGAGTCTACGATTTCGGAACGTTCAGCGCGTCTGACCTTGGATTCACGAATCCCACGGGACTTCCTCCGTTCCCTGACCTCTCGGCGGTGCAGGCTTATGGAGCGGGACTTCCCGGAGATTTCATACAGGGCATCGGCAGCCCCAGCGATTCGTTTCACAACATTCCGATCGGCGTGTTCTGGCAGGATTCATGGCGAATCAATCCGAAGGTCACGCTGAATTATGGCGTGCGATACGACGTGGAAATTCCGCCGAAGTTCAAGCCGCCGCAAGGACTCGCGCTTCCCGCGTACAACTTGCTCGGCTTGCAGAAGGGCATTCAAACCGATAAGAACAACGTTCAGCCGCGGATTGGGGTGGCCTGGGATCCGGCGGGCAACGGCAAGACCGTGGTGCGCATGTCTTACGGCATGTTCTACGATCACCCGCTGCTGGGGCTGTATTTCCTCGGCGATGCCTCCGACGGCTCGTCGAGCGGACAACTGGCTTTCGCCGGAACATCAACTTGCAGCGGCAACGGGAATCCGGGCAATCTGAATGCGATTCCAATTTTCCAGGGTACGCTGGGGCAGAACGGGTGCACTGCGTCGGCGATTCCGCAGGCGAATGCGAATCTCGGATACCTTCCAAATCAGCAGCAGTTTCAGGCGCTGAATTTTCCGCAGTCGGAATTTCTGAATCAGAATTACCTGAATCCGTCGACGTTTCTGCCACTCGGCTTTCAGCCTTTCGGCTATCCACAGTCGAAGAATTTCGTTTATGCCTACGCGCAGCAGGCGAACGTGACGATCGAGCGCGATCTCGGCGACGGCTTTGCGCTCAGCCTGGCTTACAACTTCAACGGCGGTCGCCATTTGAACCGGCCGATCAACGCAAATGCGATTCGTGGAGATTTCATGGTCGCGAACTTCGAGGCCGCGTACTACGATGCGCTGGCCTCGGGCGGGACCCCGCCGGCGAGCCCGTTCACCGTCAGCGGCTGCAGCCCGGGAGGGACGGCAACGTCTCCGTATCCGTATACGGATGCGTCGCTGATGAACTTTTTCCGGCCTGGCGGATTGAATCCGTCGATTATCGGCGCGTACGCGTCGATCGGCGATCCGCTTGGCTGCATTGCGCAGTCCGCAGCGTTGGTGGCGACACTTCCTGGGTTCAACGCGAACTGCAACCCGGCAACTTTCACCGGCTGCGTGCCCTTCGGCGACATGGACGCCAACTACTCCAATGGAAGTTCGATCTACCACGGCTTCAGCGCCAATCTGCGCAAGCGCTTCACCAGCCATTACGAATTCCTCGCGTCGTATACCTACTCGCACTCGATTGACGACTCCACCGATCTGGAATCGACGCTGACACCGCAAGACAGTTACTATCCGGAAAATGATCGATCGACTTCGCTGTTCGACCAGCGTCATCGCCTGGTATTCAGCGGCGTCTACCAGACCGGTAAAGTCGGCAGTGGCGGCGTAGGCGGCAAAATTCTCAGCGGCTGGACTGTCGCGCCGCTTCTCGAAGTGGCTTCGGGACGTCCGTTCAACATCATCACGGGCGGCGACGACAACCTGCAGCTTTCTTCTCTGACGGGACGGCCGAACACGACGGTGAATCCCGCGTGCGGGACGGTCTATCAATCCAAATTTTCGCCCAGCGGAACGTTTCAGGAGCCGTGCATCAACGGCTTCGTTGCGGCGGGAGTTGCGCCCACGCTGCTACAACTGGATGGCAACCTCGGCCGCAACACCGGGGTGCAGCCCTGGACGGTCTTCGACGATGTGCGGGTTTCGAAGCGTATTCCACTGGGAGAGCGCTTTAACGTGGATTTGATCGCCGACATGTTCAACATCGCCAACAAGATGAATGTTTCGGCGGTGAGCCCGCTGTTTACCAATGCAGGGCAGGCTACGGCGGCGTATGATCCGCGGCAGTTTCAGTTTGCTATGAAGGTGAACTGGTAGGGCGCGGACAAAAAAGCGTTAACCACTAAGGGCACTGAGGATCACGAAGGAATTCCTTTTCTTCTTTCTTTTAGTTTCCGCGCAGGGCTTCCATGGGGTCGACTTTTGTTGCGCGGCGTGCGGGCAGGTAGCTCGCCAGCAGGGCGATTACTACGATCACAAGCGGCGTGATCGCAAATGTTGCCAGGTCTCGCGCACTTACTTCGTAGAGCAGGCTCGACATCAACCTCGTCAGGAGCAGGGCGGCGATCAGGCCGATCCCAACGCCTGCGATTGCCACGACGAATCCCTGACGCACTACCATGAGCAGAAGGTCGGAGCGCTCGGCCCCGAGCGCTAGACGAATGCCTAACTCCTGCCGGCGTTGCGCTACGGAATACGCCAGCACGCCGTAGATGCCGATCACGGCCAGGGCCAGCGCGAGGACAGAGAAACCGCCGAGCAGCATCATCGTGAAGCGGGGCTCGGAGCGCGAGCTGTCGACGAGTTCGTCGACTGTCTGGACGTTGTTCACGGGCTGGTCGGGATCGACGGCGGAAATTTGCGCGCGCACGGCTTGCGACATGCTCGCCGGGGCCACGGCCGTGCGGACCAGCAGATGCATGTTGCCCCAGGGAATTTGCGGGAAGGCGAGATAGAGCTGCGCCTGCGTGGGCTGGGCGAGGCCTTTGTTGCGGACATCGGCCGCGATGCCGATCACTTCGGCCGGCTGCGGCCAGCGGCCCACGATCAGATGCTTGCCCACGGGATTCTCACCGTTATTGGGCCAGAAGCGGCGCGCGAAGGTTTCGTTGACGATGACAACTTTGGGGGAAGTGGCATTGTCGGCGGCGGTGAACTCGCGACCCCCGCGTAAAGGAACGCGCATGGTCTGGAACCATTGCGGGCTGATGGCCTCGATGTCGACGAACGGCCGCTGCCCCAGAGGCAGTTCCGGCTGACCTTCGGCCAGGACTGGAGTGAGCCGGAT
>Ga0070765_100001910_pt1 | contig 12949 bp, 10 predicted proteins | sample HubBroMetageWFT5_FD_71516 | JGI IMG/M metagenome (GOLD analysis project Ga0070765, IMG submission 71516) | Warmed and freeze-thawed soil microbial communities from the Hubbard Brook experimental Forest, New Hampshire - Hubbard Brook CCASE Soil... | ecosystem: Environmental > Terrestrial > Soil... | reverse complement strand
CATCGGAGAAATTTCTCGAAAATGCAGAGGCTGCTGATTCAGGCCTTTAAAACCCATCGAGATGGTATTGTCTTTCGGATTGACGGTGATTTTCGTCTCGCCAAGCACGGTAGTCACAGCCAAAACGTTAGTCTCAAAGCGGCGGCTGACTTCATAAGTACCGGCGACACTCTTCGCATCCTGGGCCGCGCTTGCAAGCGCCGGATCATTCGACGGAGCCGCAGGAAAATACCGGTCCATGAAACTGTTGAACAACGAGCCGCGAGGATCGATTTCGGCGCGTCCGGGACTGTTGTAAGACACGAAGAGTCCAGCGTTGGCGTCCAGGATCAAGTGCAAGTTACTGTGGAAAGAAACCGTGTCCCCGCCATGCCCGATACTGCGATGGCCGTCCCGCCACTGCTCGTAGAACCCGAGGCACATCGCATTCATCGCCGGCGACCATCCGTCCTGCCTCGCGTGCATCTGCACAGCAGTCTCCGGCTTCAGGATCTGCGCATCTCCATAACGTCCATTCTGCAAGTGCGCGACCATGAAGTGCGTCATGTCCACGGCCGACGCCGAGAGCGAACCGGCGGGCGCCACCTGGACGAACTCGAACGGCTTGGGCTCGCCTGACCCGAGGATGTATCCATTGGACATAGACGGCTTCAGCGCATCAGGCAGCGGCTGGCGAAACGTGGCGTGCGTCATGTTCAGCGGCTTGAAAATGTGCTCTTCGACGTAGTCGTTGAAGTTCTGCCCGGAAACGCGCTCCACGATGTAGGCCGCCATGGTCGTTGCATAGTTGGAATAGGCAGGCGTCGTTCCCGGCGGGAAAATCCTCGCGGGCATGTGCACCTGCAGGTATTCCTTGTTAGGGCGCAAATCGGCCGCCGAGCCGACAAACAGGTCCTTGGCCGTCTCCTCAAAACCCGTGCTGTGGGTCATGATATTACGCAGCGTGATAGGTTTTCCAAACGCAGGCGGAATCTTGAAATCCAGATAGTCGTTGACGTCGCGATCCAAATCCAGTTTGCCCAGTTCAACCTGCTGCATCACCGCCGTCCAGGTAAACAGCTTGGAAATCGATCCCGGACGAAACAGCGTGGTCTCGGGCGAAACCGGCACTTTCTTTGCAACGTCGGCGTACCCATAGCCCTTTGCGAAAACCAGCTTTCCGTCCTTCACTACGGCCACAACCGCGCCCGCGATGTCCGCATGCTCGATCTGTTGCGGCATAAATCCATCCAAAAATGCCCCGAGGTCTTCAGCCGTCAGCTCATGCGCCTTGGGCGCCGCATCGCCGGCAGCGGCAGATTGGGGGGGAACAGCGGACGCCTTTGTGTCCACAGACCTTGGCGCCTGAGCAAAAATCGCGGCACAGCCGAAAATCGCCGCACAACCTATCCACAAAAATTTCGCACGCATCAGTTTTCTCACTGTAAAAGCCTCCCAATCTGACTATCGCCGACAGAAAGCAATCAGCCGCACTCGTGACCTGCATGGCCAGCCCACGGACGCGTGAAACATTTGTTGCATTCTTGTCTGGGGAGACTAAGTAGCAAAGCCAGGAATGTCAAGCGATTTGCTGTGCCAACAAGCGCCGAGCGCACGAATGTATTTAGAACGGCTGGAATGACCGTCACCAGCAGCTGGCTGCATCGCTCGATCAGTGGCTGGCGTTCGCGGATTCTTTCGCCGGCGACTTCTTTAAATAGGCCGACAAGTTCGCCTGTTGAAGAGATCGCAGTTCGATACAAGCGTTGACGCCATCTTTGGCATTCTGAAGCGGGCGCTCGCTGCCGGGAAGATTCTGGGACGCGAAAAAGTCCTGTGAATCGTCTCTCAGCTTTTCATCACAAAAAGAGCCCGCGAGCGTCGCAAATCCGCCAGAAAGCGATGCTCCAGCTTTCTCCTTGATAGCCGGGAAGTTGTTCTTAAAAAGGTCCCACGCCGCAGCCTGGGTATCGATGTTGCTCAACAAGCCGCCAAGAAAGAACAAGTCTTGGTTTTTTACTTCCGGACCCAGCATGAGGTCCATGGTGCGCTTGGCCAGCTCCGCGCTCGGAAATTGGGAGAGAGCCCCGAAATAGTTGTAATACTCCTCCGGAGTCTTGGCCGTCTTCATATGCTCAAGGTACCTGTCGTAAAGGCTGCTATTCCCTTCGAGCGCGGAAACCGCCAGTGCGTTCCCCGCGAGCGCCGCCTCGACCGAATTCGGATCTCTCATGTATTGCTCCACCAGGACGCGTGATTTCGCCAGCAATTGGGGATCGCGCCCGTACGTTGCCAGGGTCGCGAACACGTCGGACCGCAGCCCTCGCTTGTCGTCCGATTCGCCGGGAGTTGGCGTCTCGCCTAGTTCGGTCGCCATCGGCCTCAGGAAATCACGCACCCATTTCTCAAACGCGGCACGGTCGGAAGCGCTAGCAATAAGGTCATGAATATCTCCCAGGCGGCCGGTCATTACGCCGACGACGGCCCTGGCGCGCTCCCCTTTCATCTTTTCAAGGGTGTCCAGATAGTCTCCAATGCTCAAGCGCCCAACGCGCATTATCGCCCACTCGTCGCCAAGAAAGTGGATGCGCTCTTCCGGCGAAAAGCTCGTCTCCAGTTCCGCGCTCATTTTTGCCAGCGTGGCCGCGTCGTAGGCGCTGCGGTAGTATCCCCGCCCTCCCGCATTGGCATAAACCCACGCTGCACATCCGGGCAGCTCAAAAGTCTGCTGCCGCTGGGCCAGCAAAACGTAAGTCGCGTCCTTGGTCCCCGCCGGACGGAGATTGACTGGGATTTGCCAAATCTCCTGCGATCCCGCCGTTAGCTTTGCGGCATCCGCAAAATAACGCTCCTGCGCGAGCGTCACTTGGGTGACCGGCACTTTCTTCTTGTGCCGTCCGCTCTGGACGACCTTCACACCGCATTCCGTTTTCACTTCCGTAACCAGCGGCGCTCCCGACTGCTGCGTGAAGCCGGCCATGATCCCGTCAACCGGCTTCTCCGACGTCGCCGCCATCTGATTCCAAAAGTCCTCCGCGGTCGCGTTTCCGTACGCATGCTTTTCCAAATACGCGTTCGCGCCCTTCTGAAAAACCTCGGGCCCGACATACGCTTCCACCATTCGCAGCACGGACGCCGCCTTGCCGTAAGCGATGCCGTCGAACAGCGTCCCAATCTCCGCGGGGGTTTCTGCCTTAGCCCGGATAGCACGCACCGAGGCAATCGAATCGGTGGACAACGATCCGCCGGTCTCCTGAATCTCATTGCGCTCAAAGTGCCATTCGGGTTTCCAGGACTCCATCGGCTTGAATGACATCCACGTCGCAAATCCTTCGTTCAACCAAATATCGTCCCACCACTTCATCGTCACTAGATCGCCGAACCACATGTGCGCCATTTCGTGAGCGAGCACGCCGACGACCGCCTGGTGGGCGTCCACGGATGCATTTTTGTCATCGATGGTCAGCAAAGTCTCGCGGTAGGTGATCGCCGCGGTATTTTCCATCGCTCCCGCGGAAAAATCCGGGAACGCAATGATGTCCAGCTTTTGGTACGGATACTTTATTTGATAGTACGTGTCATAAAACTTCAGAATATTCTCGGCGGAGAGCAGAGCGTAAGACAGCAGGTCCTTTTTTTCCGGTACCGCGCAAACGCGGATCGGAATCCCGTCCGCCCCGCCTTGAATACACGCGAAGTCCCCGACCATCATCGCGACGAGGTAGGAAGACATTTTTGGTGAATCGGAAAATTGCAGCGTGTGTTTGCCGCTACCAGGCCCCGGCTTGTCCGAAACGATTTTTCCGTTCGAAATTGCCGTATCTCCCTTGTCCACAACAAGCGCAACACGAAACACCGCCTTGTACGCGGGCTCATCGAACGACGGGAAAGCGCGTCGCGCATCGGTAGCTTCAAACTGTGTAACTGCATAGCGCCGCCTGGCCGTCTGGCTCAGATAAAATCCCCGCAGCTTGTCGTTCAATATTCCCGTAAATCGAATATGAATCTCGGCAGCTCCCGCTGGAACGAGGCTAGGCACCGTCAAAGTCGCCGTTTCGTTTTTTTCATCCCTGGTCACTGCCGCGGCTTGTTTGAAATCAGACGATCCGATCCAAGCTTCTTTAAACTCAATCTCCGCCGAATTCAACACGACGGAAGTCGCGGCCTTCTGCAAATGTACGTGAATCGTCTCGTCGCCCGTGAAGGCCGCGCTCGCGAGATCAGGCTCGAATTTCAAATCGTAGGAGTCCGGCACGACATTCTCCGGCAGGCGCTGCGCCAGGACTCCTGAACTCACGAATAGACCGCACACCGCCAACAGGACAAGGCGCTTCATAGTTATTTCCTTCCAGTTGTTTTGAAAAAAGGCGACATCACTTCTTCGCTGCGTAGGCACCCGCGCAATAGCCCATTATCCGCCATCGGCGAATCCGCCTAAGCACTCCTACGCCGTTAGACCGAAACGTGTGGTAGAGGATAGCAGGCAATCAGCTCGATTGGCACGGATGATTCGCTTCGGTGCGACGCTCCCCGAGGAGTCTCAGGAGCTTGGCAGCGCAGCAGTTTGTGCTGCCGTCTGCCGGCTGTTCCAATTATTTGTCCGGACGGTGAGCCGCTCGATTCGATCGCGCCTCACCGCATAACCGATGCCGGGTGTTTTCGGCACAACAATCGTACCGTTCGACGTGACCTCAACCTCGGGCTCGATGATATCTTCGCTCCAGTAGCGTTTGCTTGCAGAAACATCGCCCGGAAGGGTGAAACCGGCGAGCGTCGACATCGCAATGTTGTGCGCCCTTCCGATACCAGTCTCCAGCATTCCCCCACACCACACGGGAATGGAATTAGTACGGCAGACATGCTCCACGCGCCGCGCCTCGCTATGGCCGCCGACCCGGCCAAGCTTGATATTAATGATCCGGCAAGCTTTCAATTCTATCGCCGTGAGAGCGTGCCTCGCGTTGTTGATGCACTCATCCAGGCAAATCGCGGTCTGAATTTGCGCCTGGAGTTTCGAATGGGCATAAATATCGTCCCAGTTCAGCGGCTGCTCCATCATCAGCAGCTTGAATTGATCCAAATGCCGCAAGTGGGACGCGTCTTCGAGCCGGTAAGCCGAATTGGCGTCCACGGAAAGCAGAATCTCCGGAAATTCCTTGCGCACCGCCGCCACATACTCGATATCCTTCCCCGGCTTGATCTTGAGCTTGATCCGCTGGTATCCGCTGCGCAACTCTTCTTCCACTTTCCTGGCCAGCGCCTGCGGGCTCTCGCGAATGCCGAGAGAGACTCCGCTGGCAATCTCATCCAAAGTGCCGCCTAGCAACTTGGAGAGCGGAACTCCTTTGAGATGGGCCTCCGCATCCCAAAGAGCATTTTCCACGCCGCTCTTTGCCATCTCGTGACCGCGAATAGTGGCCAACAGCGCGGGGCACTCCGAAGCGGATGCAATCGTCTTCCCAATCATTGCAGGCGCGACAAAATCCGAGATCACGTGCCACGCGGTGTCCGTCGTCTCCGAGTTGTACGCCGGCGTTTCGCTAGCTGTCACCTCTCCCCATCCGCTCACTCCGTCCGCAACGACTTCTACAAGAAGAATCCTGCGGTGATGGGAGACTCCAAAGCTGGTCTCGAACGGCGCTTTCAGCCTCAGTTGAATTTCACGCAAAGCTATGGATTCAATCTTCATAAGGCTCCAGAAGGTATGTCCCTAGTGCTTCGTGGAACTCGAATCCAACGGCTGCGCGGCCGTTGGCGATGTTCGCTAAAACCTGATCGAGAACCATTGCCTGGACTTTCTCCCCAAGTTGCAGTTCAGCCCCGCATATCCGGAAAATCCGTGCCGGAATCGCAATCCGTTCGACGTGTATACCTATCATTCTTGGCGTGCGCGGACAATCCGTATCGCAACATACGTTGCACCCCTTAGTCGCCGTGCGGCTCTGCTGGCGCGCCCAGCCGCAACCCTGCGACCATGCGCCTATCCTTGCAGAACTTTTCGGGATTATAGCTTATTGTAACATTCGTTGCATTATCGGAAAGGCTCAATCTGGCCGACGCCCTCATTCTATTCTTGCTGCGCCCTTCGGTTCACTGGATAGGATCGGTTTAATAGTGCTCTTTCCTCCTCCTGGCGATAGAATTCGCGGCGACAAGGAGGGACGAGAAATGATTCGTCGTGGAACGCTGGTGGTGCTTGCGGCTGTTTTGTTCGGCTCTATGAACTTGCTCGTAGCGGTGCGGGCCGGAGCGCAGGGGAAGCTGTCGCCGAAGTGGGAAGAATTGACGGCGGCCGATTTTCGCCAGGGCATCCAACAATCCAAGGGCACTTGCTTGTTGCCCTTTGGCATTTTGGAGAAACACGGACCGCATTTGCCGCTGGGAACGGATTTGCTGAATGTGCGTTACGCTTCGCTGCAAGCGGTGGCGCGGGAATATGCCGTCGTTTTCCCCGAGTATTATTTCGGACAGATATTTGAAGCGAAACACGAGCCCGGAACCGTGGCGTACAGCCTCGAACTGCAGTTGAAATTGCTGCAGGAAACGACCGATGAGATGGCGCGAAACGGATGCAAAAAAGTTTTGATCGTGAATGGCCACGGAGGGAATGAACACCTGCTTCCTCTGTTTGGGCAGGCGGAAATGGATAAGCCACACGATTATGTGGTGTACGTTTTGGATGGTGAACGCAGCAAGCCAGGCGGCCCCGTAAGGAAATCCACGGGAATTGACTATCACGCCGGGGAAAACGAGACCTCGAACACAATGGTGTCGCACCCGGACTTGGTGCACCTTGACCGCGCTGCAAGCGAGTCTGGTACCGACCAGAAGCGCGTGAATTTGCCAGAAGACGTGTACACCGGAATATGGTGGTACGCGCGATTCCCGAATCATTATTCCGGCGACGGCTCGGTTGCAACAAAAGAGCTTGGCGAATGGAACATGAAGAATTGGATCGATGCCATTGTCGAAGCCGTTCGCGCGGCGAAGGCCGACGATCAGAGCCTGAAAATTCAGAATGAATTTTATGAGAAGAGCAAACACCCGCTCGACACGCGACCTTGAGGCGATGAGAGTTTTCGCTCAAGAGCAGGGTCGAAAGCTGAGAAGCGAAGATCGGAAAAGGATAACGCAGAGGAGACGGGCGGGCGAGGGATCGGGGTGAGATTAGCGGGGACGGTCGACGACTTCAATGGAGGTTACCGGGTGAATTTCCCAGGCAGTTGCACGCCAGTCGCGGGGACGGCCGGGGGCGGTGTTTGCGGACTGGTCGCGGTGTTCGGTATCGAAGAGGAGCCAGCCGCGGACGCGGACCCATCGGCCGTGAAAGTGGTCGCGGAGAGCGGGTGTTGACCAGTCTTCGCCGTGCTGTTCCGCGGTGGCGCGGGTGCGCGGGGTGACTTCTACAATGACGCGCCGGTCTTCAGAGCCGTTCATGGGGTCAAGGACGAGTTCGATGTGGGTGTCGCGGTCCGGCGGATCGGCGGCGCGGCAGTTGACGGTTTCGACGCCGCCGACTTTCACATCCCATACATAGCCGGTGATTTCAGCGGCGCGGTGATCGTTCCAACGGCTACGGTCATCGCCTGGTTCGAGCATGGCGGCTAGCGTTACGCGCGGGTCGAGTTGTTGCGGTTCCGGCGCAGTGTAACGATTTTTCAGGAGATTCAGTTCGCGGACGGCGGGACTGGATGCGTCGCCTTGCATGCCGCAACCGTTGAAGGTCTCAAGATCCGGCTGAGGTGTTGTGTGCGGTTCTGCGGGATGGCGCTGCCAATACCAAACGCCGGCGACCGCCGCCATGACCACAAGCCACCCCCAAACCCCTGATTTCCGCAGCGCCATATTCTTCTTTTCAGCCTTTCCGCCATTAAATTCAGCCTGCCATTCATATACTGTTTACTTGACGAGAACCGATATTTCACCTATATAGAACCGACAAACATGCTTTACTCCCACCCAAAAGCTGAATTGGAGGAACTCCAAATCATGAAAAAGTCCCTGGTGCATAACTGTTTGACGCTCGCGTGTACGCTAATGGCCATCCTTTGCGCATCGGCCTCTGTGAATGCGCAGGTGACCACCACGGTGAGCAGCTCGCCTGCTGCGGTTAGGCCCGTTCCGAACCCCTGCCCTCGCTTCGCTCCGGGCAGTGTTATTCAAGAACCAGCGGCGCTGTTTAGTCAGAACGGCGTGCTGTCAGTCCAGTTCTCCTACCAAACCAGAACCGATGCCGCGGGCAGAACTTTGTTTTGCTTCATGACCCCGAACGGCCTGGAAAACCCGACGCTGCACGTGAAGCCGGGCGACCACCTGATCATCACGGTGACCAACAATACTACGAAGCAACCGGTGGAGATGACCATCAATCCGCCGAACTGCGGGCCGGGTGGATCGCAGATGACGACGTCCTCGCTAAACATTCACTACCACGGAACGAACACGTCTCCGACATGCCACTCCGATGAGGTGATCAAGACGCTGATTAATTTCGGACAAACCTTCCAGTACAACGTGGCTTTTCCGACCAATGAGCCTCCGGGACTTTACTGGTATCACCCTCACGTGCATGGAATTGCCGAACATGCGGTGTTCGGCGGCGCTGCGGGAGCACTAATAGTGGACGGAATTGAAGACGTACAGCCAGCGGTGTCGGAGCTCCGAGAGCGAGTCCTGGTCCTGCGCGACCAGCCTACGGTGCAGAGTCTGCAGACTCCGCCGGTGAATGAAAGCCCTGGCGGGACGCCCAATGGAGTCCCCTTTCAAGATCTCACTGTAAACAACATCACGACGAACACTTTCACCGACGCGAACGGCAACACAAGCTACACGCCCGCTATCCTGCACATGGAGCCGGGGGAGAAAGAGTTCTGGCGTGTTTCCAACTCGACGTCAGACACCATTCTCGACCTGCAAGTGCAGTATGACGGAGTGCCACAGACCTTCCAGGTGGTGGCCGTGGACGGAGTGACCGTCAACTCTCAGGATGGGGCCCAGCCCGGGAGGACGATTCCGGAGACGCACTTCCGGCTGCCTCCAGCATCCCGCGTCGAATTCATTGTCAACGCGCCCTCCGCCAGCGTGAGCCTGGCGCAGCTGGTAACACTGAATATCCTTACAGGAGCCAACGGGGACGATGACCCGAACCGGCCTATCTTTAACATTCATCTGCTTGCAGACAACACCGCCCAATCAGCGACCAGTGACCGAATCGGCCAATTCACCGCTTTGAATCCCAACCAGAAGCGCTTCGCGGGCCTGGCAACGGCGCCCATTGCAGCAAAGCGAGTGGTGTTCTTCAACGAGATACAACCGACGCAATTCTTTATGGACGTGCAAGGACAGCCGGAAAAGATTTTTGATCCAAACGCTCCCCCGGCCATCACGGCAACTCAAGGAACCGTGGAGGAGTGGACAGTAGAAAATCATACGTTGGAAAACCACGAATTTCATTTTCACCAGCTGCACTTCCTAGTGGAATCTCAAAATAACTTTGAGATCAACGGAGACCAGCAGGCGCCCGGAATCACAGGACAATACCTGGACATGATTGAAGTTCCGAACTGGGACGGCAACACCGCCCATCCTTTTCCGAGCGTCACGTTGCGCATCGACTTCCGCGGTCCTGACATTGGGACTTTTGTTTTCCACTGCCACATCCTGAATCATGAGGATTTGGGAATGATGAACATCATCCAGGTTGTTGCAGCAGATGCTGCCAACCGCGGCAATTCAAAGAAAGTGCCGATTGCAGCCGAGGGAAGCGGACCGGCGAAGACCGCGGTTCCCGCAAAGGGCTCGAAGGGCGCTCCGGGTGCAGCTCCCGTAACTGAGAAAATGAAAATGAACTGAGCTCCGCAGGGGCTGTCTTCATTAGCGCCACGGCTGATTTTGTATGGAGAGAAAGCGGTTCCAGAGAGATCTGGAACCGCTTTTTCGTGGACGACTACTGATTTTGGGCGTGGGCTGCCGGCGCCCATTTCCGTGTGGCAGACATAGAGCAACTCCTCCATGGTGAACAAACCGGTCGGCGGCGGTGTCTTAGTCTTAGAATGGAGGAGGTATCCATCATGAAAAAATTGGGTTTCGTGACGATGTTTGCATCGATACTGTTTTTCGCTCCGCAGATGGTGGGGAGTACTGTCCCGGCTTCCACCAATGTGAACGCACCATGTCCACCGCCTCCGGCGGTTGTGGCTTCGTTTCTCGAACTTTCCCCTGTACAGGTGGAGCAAATGGGGGCGCTGCTGTCGCAGGTGCTGCCTGTTTTGCAAACGATTGGGCAACAATCAGCTGAGGTGCAGCACCAGTTGGACGTTTTGCTGAGCCAAACGAATCCTGATCCGTCGCAAATCGGCAAGCTGGTTGTGCAACTTCATGTGCTTCAGCAACAGGCCGCGCAAGTGATAGAAAGTTTCCATAATGCGTTTGCGGGCTTGCTTTCGCAGGATCAAAAGCAAAAACTGGAAGTGGTAACCGTGGCGTCACAACTTCAGCCAATCGTAGGGGCGTTCGTGGCTCTGCACCTGGTGCCGCCACCGCCGTCAAACCCGTGCCAGAAGCAATAAAATTCGCTCGATGCCTGGTTGCCTTGCAAGGCGGAGAGTGTGAGATCGGCTGGTGCACGAGCTTGGGCGATGAAGCGCAGAGTGCCGGCGAGTTCGAGCAGCGGGTACGCGAGTGTCATCGGCTCGTTTTCCACGTCGCGTACGCCGTGCTCTCCGATCGGGCGGACGCGGAAGAAGTCGTTCAGGACGCCTTCTTCCGCGCTTACCGCAAGCTCTCAGGCCTGCGGGAGCCGCAGAAGTTTCGCGCGTGGGTGGCTCGGATGGGTTATCGGTTGGCTTTGAACCGCTGCAGAGCAGCTACGCGAGCCCGGCGGCGCGACACTTCGTGGCACGAAATGTCCGCGGGCGCACAGGGGAATGTCGAAAGCATTGTTGCGCAGCGCGAAATGCAGCGGCGGTTGAGAGAAGAGATCACGCGGCTGCCAAAAAAGTTGCGGGCGGTCATGATTTTGAGTGCTGTGGAAGAATTGGATACGCGGGACATTGCGGGGGTCTTGCGGATTCCGGAAGGAACAGTGCGGTCGCGTCTCTATTTGGCGCGGAAAGCGTTGCTGCAGGCGTTCGCTGATGAAACCTTGTGATCAATGGCGCGAAGCTCTTGCTGATTTTGCACTTGGCTCGCCCGCAGATTCACGGCTTGCTGAGCATCTTGGGAAGTGTGCGGCCTGCTCCGCTGCATTGGCCAGGATGCAATTGCTCACCCGTGAGATTGACGCAGGTGTACGGCAGCTCGCTTCCGAGCAGCCGGACGCCAATGGCGCCGCTCGCATTCTGGCGGAGGTTGGCACCAGGGCGGAACAAGCTCGCTGGGTGCCGACGGGAAGAACCATTGCCGCTGCATTCGCCGTGGCCGTCCTCTTGACGTTCTCGCTCGGAGAGTTGTGGAGACTGCGCACACAACGAGAGGAAACAGAACGAGCATTATCCGCGGCCGCAGAGATTTTCACTTGGAAATCTCCTACGCGGGAGCTATTGCGTTCGCCTTACGACAGTTTGCTCAAAAGCGCGCCACGCCTGGGCGAAACATTTTATCCACTAGATACCGGAAGCCTGAAAAAGGATAGTTCAGCTCGCCGCACGAAGGAGAAGCAAAATCAATGAGTTGGAATAGGAAGCAGCGGCACTCTTGGACAAAGAGTTGGATATTTGTGGTCTTGGTTTTGCTCGCGAGCGCGGCGGCGTGGGCTCAACAGCCGCCGACGCAGGATCCAATCGCGGAGAATTTATTCCCCCCGGACCAAGTTCTGGCGAATCAGAAAGCGATTGGGCTCGACGACACCCAGCGCAATTATGTCCGGGCAGAGGTCCTCAAGGCCCAGACGCGTTTTACCGAACTTCAGTTCCAGCTTCAAGATACGATGGAATCGCTCGTTGCTTTGCTGAAGCAAAATCCAGTGGATGAGACGCAGGTGATGGCCCAGCTTGATAAAGTGTTGAACTCCGAACGCGAAGTAAAACGGACGCAAATTGCGCTGATGGTCCGGATCAAAAACAAGCTTACTCCGGAGCAGCAGGCGCGCTTGCGTCAGTTGCGCGGCAAACCACCGAGTGAGTGAATTAACTCCGCCAATCCAATCAGAATAAGACTTTTCCTTGCATGATTCGGAGAGCTCAATATCGGCGAGCCCGATTTCAGTGATTTCCTGACAACAAGTCTCCTAGTGATGGCAAATAAGCTGGGGAGGTCCGCATGCGAAAGGGCCGCGAAGTACGGGTAATTCATGGCGGTATTGTTTATCAGCGTTCGCGGCGGAGTTGTCCGAGCCAGCGAGAGAGGATTGAGTTGGAATTGGATTCGATGTCCAGAAATTCAAGGCCCATGCCGATTCTGGGTTTGACGATGCGGACCATGGCGAGGGCTTCGACGGTTTCGTCCTTGCGCTTTAAAGTAACACGAATGCGGGATTTGACGGGAAGCGGCTTGCTGGTGCAGACGAAGCAGCCGCCCAAGGAGATATCCGAGGTGATTCCATCGGAGCGTACGCCGGATTCAAGATCGAGGACTTCCGCGTCGGCGGCAAAAGGATAACGGATGGCATAGCGACGGTCGCGCAGGCTTACTTTGTGCGACGCGCCATCGGCGGTTCGGTCGTTCATGGTGATAACGTTGCCCACTGTCTATGAAGCAGGGGAATTGAGAGTCAAGGTGAACCGAAGGAGCTTTCCCCGCTAACTAATAAGGGTGACAGAACTGGCGAAAAATAGCGGAATTGTGACGGGCAGAAGGGCGAAAAAGGCAACAGGTGAAGGACCTTTGGGGGAAGAGGAGTTTGGGAGCGAAAGCTATTAGTTGGTACGACAAAATGATGAGACGAGACGGAGAGGGCGGCGGATGACGATGATAATCTGGAATGGCAAATTAACCCCATGCTATACGACACGATGCGAAGCGAGGGACTGCG
>Ga0070765_100001909_pt1 | contig 12949 bp, 9 predicted proteins | sample HubBroMetageWFT5_FD_71516 | JGI IMG/M metagenome (GOLD analysis project Ga0070765, IMG submission 71516) | Warmed and freeze-thawed soil microbial communities from the Hubbard Brook experimental Forest, New Hampshire - Hubbard Brook CCASE Soil... | ecosystem: Environmental > Terrestrial > Soil... | reverse complement strand
ATCAGCCGGAGAGCCAGATTGAAAAGCACCAGTGCCGCGTAAGGAAGAAAAATCCAGAGCATACGGCCTGCGGCGGATTCGAGATCGGCGCGAAGCACGTCGTGGTGCCCGGAAAAAGCACTGGTCAGTAGCAGCGCCGCAAGCGCCAGCATGCTAGCCACTTGGGCACCTACGATTCCGCGTAGCGCCGAGCGCGTGTAATAGGTGCGTTTTCGGATCAGGGCACAGCGACCCATAGAGGTACGCAGGCCGCACAAAAGCCCATCGAGCAAAGCCAGAAGATAGAGAACGAGCAGCGTCACCGAAGTTCCTCCAGCCGGCTAGTGTAGCGGCCAAGCTGCTTTCGCAAGTTCGGCACGAACTCGTGGCGCAGCCCGACCAGCGTATGAAAGACGCGCGGCAGCGGCGTGCCCCAGATCCGTGCGCCATAAATGCTAGCAGAAAAACCCGGCGCCGAAGCACGAGCGACTTCGGTAAGCGTGTGCGCGTTGTGGGCGCGGGCCGCAGACAAGACGCCGTCGTGTCGCGCGATTGCTGTCCGCATGCGAAGGCGGTGAAAAAATAAGGATCCGAAAGGCGCAAGGAACCAAGGCTGAAAATCGAAGTGAAGGAACGCTAGCGTTCCGGGCCGGTCATGCTGGCGCAGGAAGTCATGAAGAGCGTCACCCCGGAAATGATGAATTACACCGGTCGATAGCAGTATGTGGCTCGGATGTTCCCCTGAGAAAGCATCCGCATGCAAGAACAGGCACGATAGGTTTTCGGCGGTCGCGAGACGATTGGCTTCGGCAATCAACGTCGAGTTGAGGTCCATACCGGCTAATTCGATATTGTGATCCCTCAGCGGGATATTCGCCGCAAGCCAGCGCGTGGTATAGCCGATGCCACATCCTACGTCCACGATGCGCAGCGTTTCGCGAATCCCGGCCTCACGCGATGCCGCGATAACGCACCTAAGAAGTTCCCAGACACGATGGCCGTGGTAGAACTCTTCGGCGAGACGCTGCATTTCCCAATGAACGGCGAGGAGCACGGCGTCGATCTCTCGGTCGTCCAGGATACCGTCGATCTCAGGCAACGCCAGAACTGCTCGCAGCGCTTGTCGATTGCGAAATCGCGAGAAACTTTCGACGGCTTCCTGTTTGCGGACGGGCAGGCGCCGTAGCGTGCAGGGATCATGCTGAACGATCAGGTCTGTGATTTCGGGCTGATCAGGATTCCATGCAGAAAACATTTCGCTGAGCGTAGCGCGTTGCGAGGACAACTAGAAGCCTGAGGAACGAGGGGAGAGTCGAAACCAGCACTGGGAAGATTTGGTCTCGCTGGACGTCCACACCTCGCGGTTGCGCCGCTTTGGACTTTACGTGCGCGAGGCTTAAGATAGAGGACCGGACGCCCCGGAGACACTCCGACCATGCCTGCCACTGAGACTGCCACGAAGCGCAAACTCTCCCGCCAACAATATCTGGACCTTTATTACTACATGCGCCTCAACCGTGAGGTTGAGGACACGATGACCAAGCTGTTCCGGCAGAACAAAATCGTGGGCGGTTTATACGCGAGTCTTGGCCAGGAAGCGGTTTCGGTCGGCTCCGCCTACGCGCTCGAAAAGCGCGATTGGATGGCGCCGATGATTCGCAACATCGGCGCATTGCTGGTGAAGGGCGTTCCGCCACGCGACATCTTCACGCAGCACATGGCGAAGTTTACTTCGCCCACCAAGGGAAAAGACGGCACCAGCCATTTCGGCGATCTGGAAAATCTTCACATTGTTTCGCCCATCTCCATGCTCGGCGATCTCATCCCGGTGATGACCGGTGTAGCTATGGCTGGCCGGTATCTGGGGCAAAAAATCGTCTCGATGACCTGGATTGGAGACGGCGGCAGCTCCACCGGCGTGTTTCACGAAGGCATGAATCTTGCCGCTTCGCAGAAGGCCGCTTTCGTGCTGGTTCTCGAAAATAATCAGTGGGCTTATTCCACTCCGGTGCGCCGGCAAGTGCCCATCGAGAATCTCGCGGATCGCGCAAAGGCTTATGGAATCGCCAGCTATATCGTGGATGGCAACGATGTGGTGGCCATGTATTGCAGCGCAAAGGAAGCCGTGGATCGGGCGCGCGCGGGTGAAGGGCCGGTACTCATCGAAGCAAAAACATTTCGCCGGCGCGGCCATGCGCAGCACGATCCTGCTGAGTACGTTCCCAAGGAGCAACTCGAACACTGGGAGAAGCGCGATCCCATCGCGCTGTACGAAGCTTTTTTGACGAAAGAAAAATTGTTGGACGCCAAGGGCAAGAAAGCAGTCGAAGATAAAATCGCGACTTTATTGGAGAAGGAGCGCGAGTTTGCAGAAAATTCGCCGACGCCTCCTGCCGAAACCGCCGCCACGGGCGTCTATTGCACTGGCGACGATTGCCACAAGATCACTCCCAAGTGGGAGCGGCCGATTAACGAACTTCTCCCGCCAAAATCGTCCGTTGACCCGGTGTGGATCGTGGAAGGTTTTGGCCGAGGCCATAATGCCGCGCGTGGCGATGCGCCGATTCACTTTGGCGACGTGACTCCGGCTGCCGCGGCAGAAAAGCAGGCCGCTGCGGCGCCTCCGCCGAAAGCGCCGCTCGCAAAATCGCATGCACAATCCAATGGCAAGCCTCCCGGCAATTCATTCACAACTTCAGCGGGGAAGAAACCTGCCCCTGCAGCAGTAAAAAGCGGGTCACGCGGAAAGGCGCGGAAATAATCCATGCCTCTCGTCACGTTCCTGGAAGCGATCAAGCAAGCGCTGTTCGAAGAAATGGCTGCGGACCCGAGCGTTGTGCTCATCGGCGAGGACGTCGGCGTCTACGGCGGCGCGTTCAAAACCAGCGAGGGCCTGCTGGAAAAATTCGGCTGGGAACGCGTCATCGATACGCCCATCAGCGAAAGCGCTATCATCGGAGCGGCGTGCGGCATGAGTTATATGGGCTTGCGCCCGGTCGCGGAAATGCAGTTCATCGATTTCATCGCATGCTGCTTCAACCAGCTCACCAATTTTGTCGCCAAGGGTCACTATTTGTGGAATGCGCCCGCACCTATCGTGGTGCGCGGCCCGTCTGGAGGCGGAGTGCACGGCGGACCATTCCACTCGCTGAACCCGGAAATGTATTTCCTACACACGCCGGGATTCAAGATCGTGTATCCCTCGACGCCCTACGACGCCAAGGGTCTGCTCAAAGCTAGCATTCGCGACAACAATCCAGTGCTGTTTTTTGAGCACAAATTTCTGTACCGCCGCATCAAAGAAGAGATTCCCGCCGGTGATTACACCGTGCCCATTGGTAAAGCTATCGTGCGCCGCGAAGGAAAACACCTCACCATGCTTTCCTATGCGGCGATGATGCACACCTCGCTGGAAGCCGCCGATGCGCTCGCGAAACAAGAAGGCATCGAGGCTGAAGTAATCGACTTGCGCACGCTTCTTCCGCTGGACGAAGAAACCATCCTGCAATCGGTGAAGAAAACCAATAAATGCCTGGTGGTCCACGAAGACACAAAAACGGGCGGCATCGCCGGAGAAATCGCCGCCATCCTTGCCGAAAAAGCCTTCCACGATCTCGACGGACCGCTCGTGCGTGTCACATCACTTGATACGCCTGTCCCCTACGCCCCCACTCTCGAAGAAGCGTTTCTGCCCAACGCGCAAAAAGTATTCGCCGCCGCGAAAGAGCTGGCAAATTTTTAGCCTGGGACCGATGCGCCATAAATTTCATTTCCTCGCGGCGTTTTTCCTTTCTTTGTCGCTCGGCGGCGTGTGCAGCCCACAAACTCCGCGTTGGACCGAAGCCCAGGCTAACGCCTGGTATGCGAAACAGCCTTGGCTGGTGGGCAGCAATTACACTCCCGCCACCACCATCAACGAACTGGAAATGTGGCAAGCCGAAACGTTCGATCCACAGCGCATCGATCTTGAATTCGGCTGGGCGGAATCGCTGGGCTTCAACACCATGCGCGTTTTCCTACACGATCTGCTTTGGCAGCAGGACGCCGCGGGGTTCCAGAAACGCATCGATACGTTCCTTGGCATCGCGGAAAAACATCACATCAAGATTCTCTTTGTGCTCTTCGATTCCTGCTGGGATCCACGTCCGCAACTCGGCAAACAGCACGCTCCGCGCCCTGGTGTACACAATTCCGGCTGGGTACAGAGTCCGGGCGCAGCCGCGCTGCGGGATCCCGCGCAACTCCCTCGCCTCGAAGCTTATGTAAAAGGCGTCGTGGGCGCGTTCGCCAAAGACCAACGTGTGCTTGGCTGGGATGTCTGGAACGAACCGAACAACAAAAATTCCGGAAGCTACGCAGACGGTGAGCCGCCGAACAAAATCGATCTTGTCCTGGCGCTGTTGCCAAGAGTGTTTGCTTGGGCTCGCAAAGCAGGCGCTACACAGCCGCTAACCAGTGGAGTGTGGGAGGGCGACTGGTCCTCTCCGGACAAACTTGGCCCCACCGAAAAAATACAACTGCAACTTTCCGATGTGATTTCCTTTCACAACTACGCGCCAGCGGAAGATTTCGAAAAGCATGTGCACTGGCTGAGGCAATACCATCGCCCGTTGCTATGCACCGAATATATGGCGCGGCCAACCGGCAGCACCTTTGAGGCAATTCTCCCGCTGGCGAAAAAAGAGCACGTTGCAGCGATCAACTGGGGACTGGTTGCCGGAAAAACGCAAACGTACTATCCATGGGATTCCTGGCGACACCCCTACGTCGGGCGCGAGCCTGCGGTGTGGTTCCACGAAGTATTCCGCACCGACGGCCAACCCTACAGTCAGAAGGAAGTCGATTTCATCCGCGCTATTCTCAAGCCATCCGCTGCCGGCAAACGCTCGGACCCTGGCGCGCCCGGAACTTTGCTTCCAGAAATCGCCGAATTTGCCCGGCCTTTTCGGACTAGCGCTTTCGCTGTAAACTAAACGGGTCGGCTTCTTTACTGGCCCAGTACGCCCCGGCCTTCCGCAGGTCCGCGAGTTTCCCGAGGCAAGGAGAGACATCCCATGGCAGTTGACGTAGTCATGCCCCAGATGGGCGAAAGTATCTTTGAAGGCACCATCACCAAGTGGCTCAAGAAGCCGGGTGACAAGGTCGAACGCGACGAACCGCTCTTCGAAATCTCCACCGACAAGGTTGACGCGGAAATCCCTTCTCCCTCCGCTGGCGTTCTGAAAGAAATCAAAATTGCCGAAGGTCAGACGGTTCCCATTCAGACGATCGTTGCCGTGATTGATGGCGCGGGCGGCGCCGCGGCTTCCGCTCCGGCCGCAGCTCCCGCACCCTCTGCAGCTCCGGCCAAGCCCGCTGCGCCGGCCCCGCCACCGGCTGCTGCCGCAAAACCTGCCGCGCCAGCTGCACCCGCTTCTTCGGCCCCTGCGGGAAATTCATCGGAGCGCATTCATTCTTCTCCACTGGTCCGCCGCCTAGCCAAAGAACATGGAGTGGACCTTTCCGCCATTCCCGGTACGGGAGCTGGCGGTCGCATCACCAAGGAAGACATTCAGGCAGTGATCGCCGGACAAAACGGTGGAGCTGCGCCGGAAGTTTCAGCGCCCGCTGCGGCTCCAGCCGCCGTTCGTCCATCGGCGCCGCCTCCGCCACCTGTTGCTCCGGCGCCGGCAGCTGCAGCGAGCGGTCCGGCAGTTCACGGAAGCGTCTACACTCCCGCGTTGCAATTGGCCGTGCCCCGCGAACGACTGTACTTCGGCAACTACGAAGTGCAACCGATGAGCGTCATGCGCCAGCGTATTGCCGAGCACATGGTGGCCTCCACGCACGTTTCGCCGCACGTATATTCCGTTGACGAAATTGACATGACCAAAGTCGCCGCGATTCGCGCCAAGGCCAAGGAAGAATTTGAAAAGCGCTACGAAACCAAGCTCACGTTCATGCCCTTTTTTGTGAAAGCCGCGGTTGCCGGCCTGCGCGCCTATCCCACGTTGAACGCTTCGCTGGACGGAACCAACGTGGTCCTGCACAAAGAGATCAACGTTGGCATCGCCGTGGCTCTGGATTGGGGCCTGATCGTGCCGGTGGTGAAAAACGCCGACGAGAAAAATCTCCTGGGCATCCAGCGCACCTTGAATGATCTGGCGGAGCGCGCTCGTTCGAAAAAACTGAAACCCGAAGAAGTGCAGGAAGGCACGTTCTCCATTACCAACCCCGGCGTTTTCGGCGGCTTGTTCGGCTTGCCGGTTATCAGCCAGCCAAACGTTGGCATCCTTGGCCTCGGAGCCATCGAAAAACGTCCGGTGGTCATCAACGATTCCATCGCCATCCGCTCCATGTGCTACGTCACGCTGAGCTACGACCACCGCGTTGTCGATGGCGCCGTCGCGCACCAGTTCCTTCATAAGGTGAAAGAAACCCTGGAAAACTGGTCCGAACCACTGGTGTAAATACAGTTTGTATAGACACTTGTGCACCAACTGCGCTCCAGAATTGCCCCGTCCGTAGGGCGCAACCTTCACATCGAACTAGATTGCAGGACCAAACCAGCGTTCGATGGATCTCTCAACCGTACTCAAGTCAGGCTCCGAGTCGGCGGCCCATGCAACAAAGCCATCGGGCCTTACCAGCATTGCGGTGAGGCCCTTGCTGTCTTTGACCTGGGTGGAAACATAGTTCAATCGGTCGTTGCGCACGTGGCCGAGGTCGCGGAGTTTTTTGCCTCCCGTAAGGTCGAGCAACAATCCCTTCCCGTTATGCAGATGCTCGCCCAGCCTTGTGCCATCTTCCAACTTGAAGTCGGGCGCGCTGCACCCAATCAGTGGGTGATCTCCTGGTAGGTTGTAACGCATCGACATTCCGGAAACTTTTTCCGCGAAGTAGGTTGTGCCGTCCCGTGTCTGTATGAGGTCGCGAATCACGGAGGCTATGGCGCGTGCATGAGGATCGGGCCGCATGATGGCAACCTGGGCGCGCGTCCAGTTCACTGCCCATGCTCCTATGGGATGACGTTCCTCCGTATACGTGTCCAGAAGGTCGGCCGCGGCCCAGCCTTGGATGGTAGCGGCAAGTTTCCAACCGAGATTCATCGCGTCACCTATGCCGGTGTTGAGGCCCTGTCCGCCGAGGGGTGAATGAACATGTGCGGCATCGCCGGCCAGCAGGACGCGCCCCTTGCGATAGGTTGTCGCCTGACGCGCGCGGTCGGTGTACGTGGAAGCGACGTCCGTAGAGCTTAAGGTGACGTCGGTGCCGGAGACGCGGCGCAGAACAGCCTGCAGGCTTTCGAGCGTGGGAGTCTGCGTGCGATCGAAGGAAGCATTGTCGAAGTCCACTATTCCGATGCGGTCGGGGCCGGGGCCGAGAAGGTAGAGACCTGTTTCCGTGAGATTGAAGCCCGGCCGGAGCTTCTCGGGATCGGCGATCTTCACGGCCGCGGTGTAGCCGGTGAACTCCGGCTCAGTGCCCGCGAATTCAAACGCCGCGAGCTTTCGCACCGTGCTGCGGCCGCCATCGCAGCCAACGAGCCATCGCCCTTGAAAAGACTCGTCTCCGGCATAGACGGTGACGCCGTTCTCGTCTTCGGTGAAGTTCGTGACCGCCATGCCGCGCCGCAGGTCGACGCCTAACTCGGATGCGCGCTCGGCAAGGAGCAACTCGATGCCTTCGAGACTGACCATGCCGCCCGAGGCAGAGGGCCCGGCGATGGCATATTTGCGATTGGAGAAATCGATCTTCGACACGTCGAGCATGATGCCCGCGAAGTGGCCCGCAAAGCGCGGAGCCGGCGTAGAGTTTGCACCGGTCGAACCTCGCAGCTCCATTCCTGGGTTTTGACCCGCACTCATCCAGCCGAGAGCGGCTGCGCGGACGTCTTCCAGCAGACCTCGGCGATAGAAGGCTTCGACGGACGGAAAGTTTAGGCCGCGCATTCCCATCCATCCAGCCTTCAGGGGCGAATGAGGATCTTCCATGCGCTCCAGTACAAGTACGGAAACGCCGGCCAGGCGCAGTTCGCAGGCCAGAAATGACCCTACAGGTCCAGCGCCTGCAATCACAACGTCGTAGACCATTCAGACTCTCCTGGTTCTGCAACACTTTCTATACTCTATCTGCAAACGGTTGTGCACTAACTGGTCGCCAGAATTTGGCTTCTGAAAGAGAAGTTAATGCCATGGAAAGCAATTAGGGGCCAGCAAAAGCCCACGGCTTTTTTGCCATTCGATGATAAACTAAAGAAACAAAACGCCGGAGAGGTGGCCGAGAGGCTGAAGGCGGCGGTTTGCTAAACCGTTGTAGGGGCCAAAACTCCTACCGGGGGTTCGAATCCCCCCCTCTCCGCCAGATTTGGCCTAACTGCATCCAGCGTCGAGACTTGCCGACCGGAACTCGGCAAGATTCCTACATCACTCGCAATCGTTCAAGCTTCTCGAGTTGCACGGCAGTTGCACACATCGTTTCCAGGTCTTCATCGCATTTGCTGCGTTCAAACTTACCGTCTTCACGTAGATGTTCATAGTCGTGCTGCCATTCGCGTGCCGCGGAACCGCCGACTCCGAAAGAATTACTGCGCTGCGAAACACCGGGGCGTCTTGGGTGAAGATTGGCGAGACCCTAGGAGTCGTTCGCTTCGTAGCGGACAATCAGTCAATGCCGTGGATGCGTAGACTTACGAGTTGGTCGATTGTCAGGTTTTTCATTCCGCGGGATTGCAGGTTAGAAATGAATTCGGGCGAGACATCGTGGATCCGCATGGCCACGAGTTGGTCTGGCTCGGGATGCTTGTAGCCCAGCGACTGCACTTTATCGATGAACTCCGGGGAAACCCCGTGGATGCGGAAAGCAATCAGCTTTTGCAGCTCAATGTGATCGTAGCCTTCCACTTTTAATTGCTGAATATATTCCGGCGTAACGCCGTGTATGCGCATGGCGACGAGGGTATCGTCGTCTGGCTGATAGCCCGCCTGATGCAGAAAATTGACCATTTCCGGGGATACGCCGTGAATGCGGAAGGCCACCAGTTTATCGGCATCGTTGGCGGCGACTCCGGCTTTGCGCAACGCTTCGATAAATTCGCGATTCACATTGAAGATGCGGAAGGCGATCAGTTTGTCGGTGTCCAGGCCTTTTACATTTTCGGCTTTGCTTTCCTTGGCGAAGGCGACCGAGACATCAAGAACAGCCATGGAGAATTGTTTATCCGCATCAATCCCATTGAAACCGAGCGCGGACAGTTGCGAAACATACTGAGGCTCGGCGCTGAAATGGAAAACGCCGGCGCCTTCGCCGTTATCGAGATAGCCTTCGCAATCGAAGCGGCCGGCGTCGCGGGCGATCGTGAATTTCACGTCCTGCTTACCGGTTTTTGCGAAATCGACTCCGTGGAATTCGCTGACCGGCCATTCGGTTTGGTGGTTGGAGTTGTTGTGCTGGCTGTGGTAAATCAACGCGAAGGAAACTTTGCCGGGCTCATCGCTGTGGGTGATGGTCCAGCTTCCGGAGCGGGAATTGTCGGCGCGTGCGAGCAGTGAGAGTACCAGCGAGCAGGCGACCAGTACGTAAGCGATCAAAGCGTGACGTCGATTCATAGCGGCAAGATCCTCCATGTTGTACCTCTTGAAGCGTGTTTCCCCAGAAAGATTTCCAACGTTTTCCCTAAGACTTTTCTCTAACCTACTTCCAACAACTCGTTCACACACACCAACAGCGTCAGATCGCCATGGCCGGCGACTTTGGACAAGCAGCGTTATTTACTCCAGTACGTTGGCGTGTTTGAGCTGGATCAGTTTCTCCAGATCCAGATCCTTGAATCCGTGGCTGCGCGCCAGTTCGATGAATTGCGGCGTGATGCCCATGACCTTTGCCGAAATCACATCGTCAACATCGGGTTTGAATCCGGCAGCTTGCAGCCCCTGGATGTACTCGGCTGTGACGCCTTGCACTTTGAGGGCTATCCATTCGTCTTTATCGGGGTTGAGGCCGGTGGCGCGGATGCTCTTGATGTAGTCGGCTTGAATTCCCTGGACTTTCATTGCCATTATGTCGTCGGCGTCGAGATGGATATTCAATGCGTTCATTTCGCGCACGTATTCCGGCGTGACGCCCACAACTTTCATGCCAATAAGTTGCTCGGCATCGGCTTGGAACCCGAGTTTGCTCATCTCTTCAACATACTCGGGCGTGATGCCCTGCACTTTCATGCCAATGAGCGTATCTACGTTGGCGTCGAGCTTCATGGCGCGCACCTGATGAATGTATTCCGCGGTGATGCCTTGAATCTTCATGCCGACGATTTCATCGACGCTGACTTTCAGGTCCTCGGCGCGGATTTCGCGGATGTATTCGGGGGTAATTCCCTGAATTTTCAGGGCGACTAATTCGTCGACGGAAAGATTGTCGAGGCCGGCAGCCTTCACGCCTTCAATGTAGGACTCCGTCTTTGGACTTGACGTCGGCTCGGGGTTGGTTTTCTGTTTTTGCGCTGGAGATGGCGTGGGACTGGCTGGAGTTTGAAAGACGACATGAACCGCGGGGACGGCGATGGTATGTTCGGTTGCCGCGACAGCGGCGATTGTCGCTTGGACCGGGTGCAAGGAGTGCGCGGAGGCAGTGTGGACCAGGCCGAAGAGTGCATTGCCAGCGAGCATTGCCGCCGCGAGGCAGAACACTCCGAAGGCGACGCCCGCATTGCGGAGGCTGTTTCCTTTTTCAGGAAGACCGAGAAGGCGAGCGACGCGTGATGCCAACGGACCGCGATTCGCAGCCATGGCGAAGGACGGCACCGCGCGCTGTTCTTCCATTTTTGCCAGGGCGCGAGCGTATTCGGCGGGATTGCCGCAGACTGCGAGAGCCACATCGTCGCAACAATTTTCCCGTTCGGCGCGGATGCGTTTGCTGACCCACCAGACGGCCGGGTGATAGAAGAGCAGCGTTTCGACGGCGACTTGAAAGAGATTGACGAAGGCATCGAGGCGGCGGATATGCGCGAGTTCGTGGGCGATTACGGCACGCAGCTGAAGTTCGCTGAGGCCGGTGAGCGCGCTTACGGGAAAAAGAATGACCGGGCGGAACCAACCGATTACCGCGGGTGCATCGAGATAGAGCGATTCGCAATAGCGGATGGCGCGAGTGATGCCGAGGCGGCGCTGCATCTCTCGGCACGATGCGAGGAGTTCTTGTCTGATAGGATTCGCTTCGCGACGCCGCAGCCGCGCGAGCAGGAAAAAGCCCCCGGCGGTGCGAAGGCTGAAGAGCATGACGCCGACGAACCACAGTTCGACGAAGAGCGTGAGCGTGTTTGGAGAAATAATGCTGGCGTTTGAGACTGCCGTCGCATGTGGAGAGGCGATCCGAAGCGTGTGATTCGCAGCGGTGATGGTGTGCTGCATCGTGCCGGTTGGAGCGATGGGCGATGCATCCCGAATTGTGAAGAAGGTGACCGCCGGAGCAACGAGCATCAATGCCAGCGTGACCACACCGACGACGTAGCGGGCAGATGCGTTGCGGACCAACACGAATGCCGCCGCGGAAAGGGCCGCGAGCGCCGCGCCCTGCCAGAGGAAATGCAGGAGCGAGAGCCCAAGGATACGCAGCACGTCCGGAGTGAACCACTCAGCGAAGGCATTCATCGGAGTTTCCTTTCGTGTTCGTCCAGAAGACGGCGGAGTTCTTCGATTTCGGTTTTGGAGCTGCGATGGCCGGCAAGGGCGTGCAGCATCAATTCGCGGGCGGAGCCGTCGAAAACGCGTTGGAGAACATCGGCTGCGAGCTGACGCTTGGTTTTTTCCGCGGGTTGTTGCGCCTCGTAGACGTGGGCACGTTGCTCTTCATTGCGGCGCACCAGGCCCTTGGTAGTCATGATCTGCATCAGTTTCAGTACCGTGGTATAGCCAAGGGCGCGTTCTTCCTGCAGCGCGTCGTGGACTTCGCGGACCGTGGAAGGGCCGCGTTCCCAAAGCACTTGTAGGATTTGCAATTCGGAGGTTGTGGGCTTTTGCAGAGCCGGTTTTTGTAGAGTGTCACTCATGGACGGCAAGATACTACGAATGATTTCGTAATGTCAACGAAATTCTTCGTAGTTAGTTGGAGAGACGCTCCTAAAAGTTTCCGAAGTCCTAGTCTGGGAAGGCCTTCGGGTCGATGCCAGGGACGAGTTTCAGCGCGTTTTTATAATAAATTTTCCTGAGCACTTCATCCGGAACCTGAAATCCGTAAATGCGCCAGAAGGCGTGGCGTTTGCGGTAGTACTCAAAATATTCGTCGCGCGTCTCCAGAGCGCGGAAATACCATTTATATTCATTTACCTCGTAAATGTCTTTGCCCATCAGTACGCGATCCTGATACTTCACTAGAAAATCATGGGCTGAATAGGGCTGGCGTCCCAACTCTGCCAGCACCGCCGCAATGTCCACATAGACGTTAGGGAGCTGGTCAAATAGCTTTCCAAGGCGCGCGAGGTCGTTTCCGTGAAAACCCAGGTGGGCGGCAATGAAATTGGTTTTGGGATGTTTCGAAAACATGTGATTGCGCTCGGCGATTAACGTTTCAAAGGGCGGGTACCTCGCGGGTGGCCGGGCGCGCGACGGAAACTCTTTCAACTCCAGCCAGCGTTCGTTGTACTGGTCCCAAGGATCGAAAAAGGCAGAAGGCTCGCCGATGTGAATCAGCACCGGAATCCCAAGCTCGGCACATTTGTCCCATAGCGGATCGAATTCGGGATCGTCCACGTGGACGCGCTGACCGTTCGCATACTTCACGTCCATTCCGAAATCCTTAAAGACTTTCAAACCTTGCGCGCCATTCCGAACGTCCTGCGCGAGACGGTCGGCGGCCCGCTTACCGTAACCGGCAGTGTCGATATCGTCGTATCGCGGATTGGCAAAGACTACGAAGCGCTTGGGGTAGCGCCCTTTCATCGCTTCCACGGTGCGCTTGAGTTCATCTCCCGTGCCGCCGCTCAGATTGACCATCA
>Ga0070765_100001907_pt1 | contig 12950 bp, 7 predicted proteins | sample HubBroMetageWFT5_FD_71516 | JGI IMG/M metagenome (GOLD analysis project Ga0070765, IMG submission 71516) | Warmed and freeze-thawed soil microbial communities from the Hubbard Brook experimental Forest, New Hampshire - Hubbard Brook CCASE Soil... | ecosystem: Environmental > Terrestrial > Soil... | reverse complement strand
TGAAGCAGGACTTGCTTCAGCCCTTCGCTGGTACGTGGAGGGATTCGCGCAACGCAGTAAGATTGAAGTCGATTTGAAGTTCCCTAAGGATTTTGGGCGGCTTCCACGCGAAGCAGAAACAGCTATTTTTCGAACCGTGCAGGAATGTCTGACCAATATTCATCGCCATTCGGAAAGCCCGACAGCCACGATTCGAATTGCTGCCTCTGACAATCACGTTCGCGTAGAGGTTGAGGATCGCGGCAAGGGCATACCCCCAGAAAAGCAATTTGAAATGACTTCGACGGGCACGCCTGGGGTTGGAATCCGGGGTATGCGAGAAAGACTACGGCAACTGGGCGGCAGCCTCGACATCCATTCGAATGGCAAGGGTACGCTCATAGTAGCTGGGCTACCGGTTGCAGCCACTTCCTCGTCGAGCAGAGTCGTAGCGTTAGAAGCCTCTTCGTAGTTGCGATGGGGACTGGTGATGCCGGAGTTGCAAAGTCACGTCCTGATGCTGAGCAAACGCATAGGTTTGGTCTGATAACCATACCATTCGTCGGTACTAAATCTTTCTAACTTGCACGTTAAACCATTCGCGCTATACTGTCGCGCAGAAACCGCTACTGTACGCGGTACGTTATCGAAATCAGGACCGAGTGAGAAACAACGGCGACTGGCAAACGCTGTACTACGATACTGTGGTCGAGTTGGATCCAATCAAGCTACTGGACAAAATTGAAGCCGCCCAGAAAGCAATCGCTGATCGACTGAAAAATGCCATGAATCCGATCAACGCTAATGAGCAGCAAGTCATCGAAAACGCCCGGCGCAATCTTTGCTTCCTCAAGAAACACCCAGCGGCATGGCACTCTGTTAAGTGGGTGCGCCGGAAATCGACTTCATCGCTGCTCAGGCCGTTGTGGACACAGAAACGCCGAAGTCATCGCTGACCACATGCGCAGACGTGGCGAAGCCGAAGGACAGTTCCGGCTCAATCGTTCCACCCAACCGGCCCTCGCTATTATAATGACCTCGCAGTTGGCACACAAAAAACTGCTTTTTGAAGAGGGACCAGATTAGTTAGTTAGTACTCAGCCACACTTGAGCAGTCATGTTTGTCGCTCCTCCGTATGGGTTCAATCAAATCGACCTGGGGTGATTGCTTAGACATTGGATGAGAGCGCCTGCGGAGATGAAATACAGCGAAGCCAGCGAACCCAGCAAATCCAGGCAGCTAGAACAACGACGAATAATGTCGGCCGAAGGTGCTTATTCTCAGCAATTCCGCAGCACCGGAGTGCTCGACGCTCGAACGTCATTCTCCCCATCGCAAACCCATCGCCGTCCTAGAGTCACCACGAGATCTGCCACGCCGCCACCGCCCACAGTGCGGGCGCCACTCAAATTCTCTGAACGTCTCTGGACTTAGTCGATTATGCACGTTACAACGAGAATTTTGTTCTCGTTGTAACGTCAAGTTGCTGCATCTGTTGGAATTCAACGGGATATCAAGGGCGAAGCCCTTGGCTAGTTAGTCGCATGCCCTGCGTGCTCTGACCGAAGGCGCTTGTTAATGGGCAAACGTCAGTATTAAATTGCCGTGTTGGTAGCTGTGCGGTGCTTTCTCTTGGGCGCGCGCGTTGAGGGTAATCCGATACGCGCCCGGCGAAATGACCGTGAAAATGGCGCCTTGCGCATCCTTAATTGCCCAGGGCGTTCGAACTTCGAAACTCGAGGCCGCTGAGGGCACATAGTCGAAATCCACTGTGTAAGTCCGGCCTTTCATATTCGTTCCGGTAATCTTGATGGTTTTGCTGGGCGCTCCAATCATGAGTTGCGGAGGGTCAAGAACAATCGCAACTCCGCCCGAGTAACCGATTGTGAGCAATGTACTTCCGTGAGGCAGATTGAATTCCACTTTCGCATGAGTATCTTGCGGATGCTGCTCCAGCGTTGCGGCGATGGATCGGTTCCCCACCTGCGCCCGAAGCAGCTTCGCGCCGAAAGGGATTTCGGGATCAAACAGGATCTCCACCGGTGCGCCTTCATTTTGCATGCGGAGCTGTACTTCATTGGCGGATTTTAGCATTTCGATGCTGATTTCAGAGCCGCCCACTTGCACGTTTCGAAGTGTAACCTCATTCCAGTTTGGTGGCAGGTGGGGCGCAAAGGTGGCGTGATTCGACACGCCGTCTACTTTAAGTCCCAGCAATCCATTTACCGCTGCGGTGAAGAACGCCGCCGACGACCAGGTTTGTTCGGGCACCGACTCCACTTCTTCGTGATAGTAGTCCCCAGCGAGTGCCTCATGCATGTGTCCCAGGGAATCGAGAGAACTCCATTGGACCAGGGAACTCCAAATAGGGAACGCGATGGCGGGTCGGTGCTCGGTCCAGAATGCGGCGGCAATGGCGGAAGTGCCCGTCGCCCAGACACTCCCGCTGGAATAGGAATTTGGGTCGTAGGTATTGGCGCTCACGGGGTTACCTCGCGTACCCCAATCGGTCTGAAAATCGGAAGACGCGAGTTGGTCAAGAAGCGAGTCACGCTGCACTTGAGAAAAGAAGCGCTTCTCCAAAACGCTCACGGGACCTATATCACGATCGAGCAATGGCGCGCCGCCGCGAGTGTAGCCGGAGATCCAAAAATGCTGCTGTTCGTCCCAGTACCGTTGGCGGATTTCGCGGTTGGCTTGTTGGCTGGCCGTGGCAGCCTCCTGTACCGCTGCTCTGTGACCCGTCGCCTCAGCCAGATCGGCAAAGGACTGTGCCGCCTCTGCCCAATTTGCGGACAACGTCAGATCATCGCTGAGCGCATCCTGCTCTCTGCGGCCTTCCTTGTCTGGAGGAATGCGAGGCAGCCCGTCCGCACTATCCAAGAGGGAACGACAATACTCGTAAGCAGACTGAATAGAAGGCCAATGAGCCTTCACGAAATCAAGATCATCAGTTGCAAACAAATAGTCGCCAACCGTGTTCAGAAACTGAAACGTCAAGTCCACGTGGACGTACATGTACGGATATCTGCTCCAGTCCAGCCACCTAGCGCTCTGCGACAGCTCGTGCCAGATCATGCCGGTTTTGTGATCTTGATACTCGAGAATGAATTCGAGTTCCTGGCGAGCCCGGTCGTACTGCCCCGCAGCCAGGAGGGCGCGAATGGCGAGCATTCCGTCCCCGGAGAAAAACCAGTCATACTGCGGACGTCGAGCCCTGCGGGAGGGGCCATATCCGGCGACCAGGCCGCATCCTAAGTCGGGATTGCAGACCCAGGCTTGGTCGAGGGCGATTTCAGCCCAGGCTAACGCGCGATTGGTGTCAGCATTCGGCGTTTCGATTTGCAAAAAATGGCTCCGTAAACCGGAGTAATGATCTACGGCACGTCGCTCAAGGGAATCGCCCTCCTCCAGAAGTCTCTTGGCAATCAGGCTTGCATCTTGCCCAGGCCCACTCGCTGCCATGACGATTCGCGCTCTGTTGTGGACGCCGCCTACGCGAATCGTCAAGGCTAACCCTGGCGGGCGACCTACATGTTGACTCTCGTTTGGCGTTTCGTCATGCGCTACGATATCGGGCGAACCGACACTGGCCGTGCATCGGTGCGTGGGCTCAGAGATCAAGTATGCCGAAGCCGCGGAGCTCCACACCGCTTCTTGGCCCCCGATTGAAGCCGGCCACATCAGATCCAGCACCGGGATAAACCGGAACTCAATATCAATGGAACGGGCACCCTCCACTTCGTACTGAATGATCCCGCCCGGCTCCTCGAGTGGAACGAAGAGTTTTTCGCGCACTATGAAATCAGTTCCGACGTAGATACGGGTCACAGCCTCGGGACTGTAGGTGATGTGCCGCAGTAGAGCCTGGCCGTCGATCCCGGTGGTTGCACCTTGTTGGCGAAAGGTTACTCTGAACGAGCTGAGGATTTGGAAGGGATAGGCCCAAACCTCCAGACCGTCCTCCGAATAGCCGAAGATAGCGGCACGACGTCCATGAACGGAAATAAATCGTCTGGGCCCGGTGGAATCGGTACTCCAAGCAAGCTGAGTGTAGGCGCTTTCGATGTTCGCCTGGATCTGAGCTTCGAGGTGGCTCGAGTAGGTGATCAGCACATAGAACGAGAAAAGCGCAACTCTTGCGCTGCGATGGAGACAGAGTTTCCTCGGTTGCGACATTGGGTCAGCGGCTTCTCTAAGTCACATGCAAATAAGTCGAGTATTGTTCTTCATCGATCACGACATAAGGCAGCATTTTCATTGGTCCGGGTGCGGCACTGGCCTCCCACGCTTGCTTTCCGGTTTGACTGGCAGCCAACAATTGCGCCCGCGTCAACGAGGGTCGCCCATCGTTGCCGGTGATCGCGAACAACACCAGTGGGCCGCAGAGCAGTGCGACGGTCTCAGGATGTTGCGGATCGATCGGTTCCAGGCGCATCTTCCGTGGCAGTTGCAGGTCGACGTGGTCGCCACTGCGCCAACGGCGGGAAATGGCTGAGAAGGTTCCGGGCGCCGGCGAGTCAGGCCACCGCCTGCCGTTGACTTCAATGCGAGCGCCCAGCGCCCACTCCGGAATGCGGAAGTTCAGTGCGAACTCTTTCGGACTCGATGTGGTTAACTCAAAAAACGAGGAGTCGTCGAAAGGATAAGCGCCATTCTGGCTGAGTGAGACATTCACCTCGTCCTGAACCCAGCGGACGGTCGAAGGCACATAAAGATTTACGTATACGCCGTGGGGATCGCGAAAATAAGCATTGATGCGATAGTCCGCCGCGACCTGCGGCAGAGTGCCCGAGCAGCAGGGGAAAATGTGGTTCGAGTACACCTTCTTGCCGGCAAAATTGTAATCCGCATAGTAGAACGCCCGGCCCTCGGAGTGCATGGGTTTCGCGCCCAGGACGGTGTTGTACATCACTCGCTCCATGCTATCGCCGTAGCGGGAGTCGCGGGTCACCCGCACGAGATAGCGCGTAACCTTGAAGTGGGCGTAGGAGCCGCACGGCGTCTCAAAGCTGTTGTGCGTCTTGGTGAGACTTGCGTTCAAGTCGCCGCTAGTTGGCGAACGCAACATTTCGTCGGGCCCCCAGCCCCCGGTTGCGAAGCTCTGCGCCGTGAGCATGGCGAAAGCATTCTTGGTCGCGCGCAAATGTTTCTCGCTGCCCAAAGTGAGGTATGCCTGCATCGAGGAACTGAGTGAGTTGACATAGCTGTAAGCGTGCTTTCCGCCGAGAACGTTTTCGCCTCGGGCTAGAGGGTCGAACCACGTGGAGTCGTCGAGATACTGAATCGCGAGCTCACGGTAACGATCTCCCGCGCCGCGTTGGTACGCGAGAAACAAATTCTCGGGATTGGTGTAGGACTCATCCCAGCGGAACGACTGATCTTTGCCGGGGCGCCACGCCAGCTCGCGATCGATCGCCTTTCCCGGCAGATGCGGTACGGCTGCCTTCGTGGTGCGCGCCAGAATGGCAAACGCATGGGGGTCTTCCACGAATTGGTGCGAGTCAATCAGGCCCAGTAACAGCTTGTCATAGCAGTAGGCGGGAAAACGATTTTTCTCATAGAAATCTTCAGAGATGGTCTGCGCATACAACCGGTTCAGGCGCAGCACTTTTTCACGAGCCTCCTGCGAGCCAGTAATTGCGTAATATCGCGCCAGAGCCGAAACCCACTGCCCGAACGTTGCGCCGGGGGCGAAGCCCGCATCGTCCTTCCGCCAGTCATAATTCGGGTCGCAGTTATACCAGCCCCCCAAATCTGCGCCCGGAGCTGATTGTCCGGCCATTTGGCGAAATGGCTTGAGCAGACTGTCTTCGCTCAAGTTCATCAACACGTCGTGGGTCTCCTGGAGCTGCGCCTCGTGGAGAGCACTGGTGATGGTGACGTCACGATAACCGAATTCAGCCAACGGAGGAGGGGAGGTGGGCTCTCCAGCAACTGCGTGCGGTAGCCAAAGGCATCGGCTCGCGAGTGCGCCTGTAACTGCCGCGGATAACTTCGCAAACTTGCGACGCGAGATTTTGGACGCTTCCACGGTTTTTCTACTTAGTCTAATCTCATTACTGTCATGGAGATCAGGCGCTGCATCACGGACGCTTTGGGTTCTCTCCTCGACCTTCGATCAAGGTAACGAAACCATTGGCACTTCCGCCCGGAAAACTTTCAGTATTACCGTTGGGCCACCGGATCTCGACGCGTTCGACCTCTGTGCTGCTGCCCAGCCCGAAATGCAATCGCATATCGTTATTGGAGATATAGCTGGAGCCGCTCCGCACTTCTTGCACCAACTTGCGACCTCCGGCAAGAACCGTAACTTTGGCGCCGATGCCATCGCGATTTGACTTTGTGCCCTTCAAGATAACGCCGATCCAATTGTTCTTGTTGGCGGCTTGGTTCACCAGGAGCATCGGCTCGCCGCTCATGTCATTCACCACCGCGGACATGCGGCCGTCATTCCACAGATCACCAATTGCCAGACCGCGACTTGCTTGCGGTTGCGTGCAACCTGGTCCGCATTGCTGGCTGATGTCTTTGAACTTTCCATCTCCGGCGTTCCAATACAAAAGCCTGGGCTCTCTGTACGTGGATCCGAGATGAGCCGTATCGACTTCCGGGTAAACGTGGCCATTGACGGAGAGAATATCAGGGCGACCATCGTTGTCGACGTCGATGAACATCGTTCCCCAGCCTAAGAAATGTGTGTTGAGGCTCAAGCCCGCGTCAAAAATCGTCGAGGAAAATGTTCCATTCCCATTGTTGCGATAAAGAGAGGATGAATCGTCGGAAAAGTTTGTCTTGAAAATATCGGGCCACCCGTCATTGTCATAGTCGGCAACGGTGGAACCCATGCCGGCTTGCTCACGGCCATTTTCATCGAAGGCTACACCCACTTCCGCAGCGACGTCTGTGAAGGTGCCATTTCTCTGGTTGTGATAGAGAATGCTCGGCGTGCTGTCGCAGGCCACATAGATGTCGGGCCAGCCGTCGCCGTCGTAGTCAAGAGTGGAGACGCTGAAGCAGTAGTGCCCGTAAGTCTTTTCGATCCCACTGACCTTGCTTACGTCCGCGAACTTTCCGCCGCCGAGATTGTGATAGAGGATGTTAGGCGAGGACTCGAGGCCGCGTGGTCCGCACATTACCGGTGTGCCCTTCCACACGCACATCAATCCCTGTCCCGGCTTCGGCGAGGTCTTCACATCGAAGAGCACATAGTTGGCAACTAGAAGATCGAGTTTCCCGTCGCGGTCGTAGTCGACAAAGGCGCAACCCGTACCCCACGCGGTGCCGCCACCTGCGACTCCGGCCGCGGTGGCGACTTCCTTGAAGGTGCCGTTGCCTTCATTGTGGTACAGACGGTTCTTACCGTAGTAGGTGACGAAAAGGTCGTCGAAGCCGTCATTGTCGTAGTCGCCGACGCACACGCCCTGTCCCCAGCCGGTGAATTCCAGTCCCGCTGCCTGGGTGACGTCGGAGAAGGTTCCGTCATGGTTGTTGTGGTACAGGTGGCTAGTTGGCTTGGGACTTCCCTGTTGCGCCTGGTCCATGGTCGTGCCGTTCACGAGAAATATGTCGGGCCAGCCGTCGTTGTCGTAATCAAGAATGGCTACGCCACTACCTGTGGTTTCGATAATGAACTTCTTGGTGTCGGCTCCTCCGTTTACGTTTTCCATGTCGAGTCCGGCCTGCTGGGCCACGTCAATGAACCAGGCGGGTCCGGGGTGGAGGTCGCTGGCGGGATAAGGAGAGGTTGGGGTTTTCTTGGTTGAAGTCGGAATCGGTCTCTCGGTTTGGGTGGAGGTCAGCGCGAACAAAAGGCAGCCTAGCAGGCATGTGCAGCCACTAAGAGATTGCCGCCGCCACCGCATAAACGAATCCTATCAGCGTGCTGCACGAATGCAAGTGGCGAGCACTATGGTTAGAATTTAGACATGCGAATCGTATTCACAATCACGTTGCTGTTCCTGATTAGCGGTGTTGTCACCGGGCAGTCACCCAAGCCCGAGCCGCCCTCGGGGGCAAATCATGACGGAGTTTCGCCAGCCGCTGCAGATCATGCTCAGACTACTTCTCTTGCGAAGCGAAGCGTGCAAGATATTCTCGCCGAGGCGCACCAAAAGCTCGAGCATGGCGAGGCGCAAGAGGCGATTACGATGCTGGAACAGTTGACGGCAACTAGCGGGGAACCCGTCAAGGGAGTTCAGCACGAGTTGGGAATCGCTTATTATCGCACTGGCAAATTGCTCTCCGCCGAACGAGCCTTTGCTCGCGCCACCGAGGAAGACCCGAATGACATGGAATCGGTGCAGATGCGGGGACTGTCGCTCTACCGTTTAGGGCGTCCAGCGGCGGCTATTCCGTTTCTCGAACGGGTTCGACAGTGGACTCCCAACGCGAATGCGGATGCCAACTACGTTCTTGGACTCTGCTACGTTAATTCACAGCGTCTTGACGATGCCCGCCAAGCTTTCGCCAACCAGTTCTCCGTGCCTCCCAACTCGGGGTCGGCTTACCTCCTCTTAAGCAAGATGTTGATGCAAGCCAACTTGCCCGAAGCTGCCGCCGACGCCGCGAAAAAGGGCCTTGACCTCACGCCGAAACTCCCGCTTGCGCATTTCATGCTGGGTGAATTCTATCTGTTCAAGTCTGATCCGGAGCGGGCGTTGCGGGAGTTCGAGCAGGAGCGGGAAATCAATCCGGCCAACTTCGCCGTCTATGACCGCTTGGGCGATGTCTATACGCGGTCCGGACAATATCAACAAGCTCAGGAAGCCCTCACCAAGGCGATTTCGCTCGATACATCAAGCACCGGACCATTCATACTGATGGGAAAGGTCCTACTGCGGCGTAATGACCCTCAAACCTCGCTGCTATATTTGCAGCATGCCGAAAAAATGGACCCGGGAAACTATATAACGCACACGCTCCTGGGACAGGCGTACCGCAGTCTCGGGCGAGAGGAAGAAGCCAAGAAGGAGATCGACGCGGCGTCGGAAATCCATGCTGCCAGCCAGCTTAAGCTGCAGCCCGAGCCGTAATTGCTTCGTCCTTAATAATTTACATTTGCCTGCCGTTGCGGACCGCTACCAACTGAACGCTAACCGGAACGCCGTGAGTTACCTTGACCCGTAACAGCGCTTCAAACGGCTTTAGGTCGTCCCCCGCTCGCAGGGCGAGTCGGCGCAGCAATTCTTCCACTGAATCCTTCGCGCAAACGTATTCGACGGCGGCCTGCGTTCCAATGGTTGTGGTTCCCGCTAAAATCATCACATGGCGAGCTGAATTCAATCCCCGCACGAGAGCAACAATCGCATAATCCTCCACCAGCGGCTGCGAGGAGTCGCTGGGATAAAAAATGGCCGGTTGCCCGGGCTCGGGATGGGCATTGATGAGGCCCAAATCACCTTTACGCGGGCCGGAATCGAAGCGCTTAAAGACGAACTCCTGACTGCCCGGGAGATCTAACAATGTGAGGTTCTCGGCTGGGGACCCCACGAAAATGAGGTCGTTCCGCTTGGCATCGTCAAGGGAGAAGAGACTGCCGCGCTTGACCCGGAGCGGGTGGTTCAACCAGTTAAAGACGCGGTCGAGTTCGTGTACCGCGAGAACCTCGCCTACGCCAGTGTAATGGTCCAGAATGAAGTCGTGGGAGTCGCGGGCCGGATCCAAGTAGCGCATTCCAGTCTCCGGCCGCCCCACAAATGCGGCATTGCTAAAAATTACCCAAGGCACTTCTGAACCCGAAGCGAACGGACTCCAGAAGGTGCGCAACGCCGCCGGAGCCGGCGATTCATTCGGCTTTCCTGCCCCGGCTGAATAGCGGGCCACCAAGAGCATTGCAACGACCCCTGAAGCCGCGGCAAGCGCCAAACAGAGCGCCGCAACCACGATGATCCACGCGCGCGCGCTCTTGCCCGGCCAGTCAGCCTCAACCGGCAATGGCAACTTTGGTGGACTGGGTAGGATGATCGGAGCCGGCGGTTCCCGATGGTGGAAATTGAGAGCATAGGACCCGCTCGGCATCTCCGCAACGACAGTGTCGGCTAAACCTTCGTGGCTGTAGTATTCGTGCAACTTGAGGCGCAATCGACCAGCCTGCACACGAATTGCCGAATCGACCTGTGGATCGAAGTCGTCAGGCCGCCCGAAAACCTCGGTGGCAATCTGGTATTCCTTCAGTGGTACGCCCGGCTGAGAGAGTGCGTTGTCGGCTAAGTAGCGAAGGAGTTTACAGAGCGATTCAGCCTTACGAAGGGTATGGCTATGAGTTAATTTTTCGATCTGGTCGAGATAAGGCTCGTTGTCCGCGAACTGGGGTGATGTAACGGACATGTAACGTTCAAACCGGGAGCTTTCTATCCCTTAGATGGAAAAGAAGGTTCCGAGGTTGTGTAACGTGTATCTGACACACTGATACTTCCGCCTGGGAGCAACTTAGGAAGAACATCCCTCGGTTGCAAAAAGTCATGGATGAACCCCACTCCTTGCGCCGCACAGAGTCGAAAATCTAGCGCTACACACTCGATGCTACCGCAACCAATAATTCGATTGCAAGCCGCCGGAGCGACTTGGCACTCGGACAGGAATGCCATTTTTCGTGCATTCCTCCCCCGGAAGTCGATTGCGTTGCTCCGATGTGAACACCTCTAAAAGACTGCTATATGCGGGAGGGTGCGAGATGAACACGAGCGATCCAGATAGCACGATTGGCGGTGTTTTGCGGAGATCGCTGCGGCGCCGGCGCGCGGGCTCTTGGGCGAGGCTGGCGTTGTTGGCAGCTTGCGTCTCATCAGTTCCGCAAATTGCCTCGGCCCAAGCTGTTTACGGCTCAGTCTTCGGGACAATCACTGATAGCAGCGGCGCGGTAGTTCCAAATGCCACCGTGACTGTGACGAACGTTGCCAAGGGCACATCGGAAACCACTCTGAGCAACGCGAGCGGAGAGTACCGGGTACAACATCTTATTCCGGACACCTACACAGTTGCCGCCGAAGCCACTGGGTTCAATAAGGTCACGACCGAAAACGTCATCGTGTACGCCGACACAGTCCCGAAGGTAGACATAACGTTGGCCGTCGGTACCGTCAGCAACACCGTTAATGTTACCTCGGCAGCTCCCCTGTTGCAGGCCGATCGTGTCGACGTTAATACGATTCTGAACCAGCGTGCGGTGGAGACACTACCCAACTTCAACCGAAATTTCACTGCGTTTGAACTATTAACGCCCGGCACAACTTATATCGGATGGAACGTCAGCGAAGCGCAGAACCCACAGCGCAGCCAGCAGATCGAGGTGAATGGGCAGTTGCCATTTGCCACCGGCTACGAGTTGGACGGAACCGACAACCAGGATCCGGTCATCGGAATTGCGGTGATCAATCCAAACCTCGACGCCGTTTCCGAAATGAAGGTCACCTCGCAAAACTACGACGCCGAATTCGGTAAAGCCGTCGCTGGGCTGGTAACAGCTCAGACGAGATCAGGCACCAACAGCTTCCACGGGTCGGGATTCGAGTACTGGCGCTCGGATGTCCTGCAGGCTCGCGACCCATTTACTGAGTTCGCGCCCGATCCGCTCACTGGCCGCTTCATACCCGGAACCCTCCATAATCAGTTTGGCGGTTCGGTCGGCGGACCCATCATCAAGAATAAGCTCTTTTTCTTTGGTGATTACCAGGGTCTTCGGGAAAGAGTCGGATCAGCAACGCTGACCACCGTACCGACTGCTCTGGCGAGAAGCACTTGCACGTCGGGCGGCGACTGTAACCTAAGCGACTACCTGCTGGCACCACCTGCCGGCGCCGGCATTCAGATATACGACCCCGCAAGCAACCAGACTTCGCTTTCAGGCCGAACGCCTTTTACTGGGAATATCATTCCAGCCAATCGGCTCTCGGCAGCGGCCGTGAACTTCTTCAAATTACTTCCCGCGCCCAACGTGGCAGGAGCCGGGATTGTGAACAACTACCTTGCCTCTGGGTCGGGCCCTTTCAACACCAACCAGTTCGACGTCCGCGGCGATTATCAACGGTCAGAGAAGCTCCACATCTTTGGGCGCTACACTTATTTCGGTTCGCAACTCTCGGGCGATCCTTACTTCGGTGCGGCGGGCGGCCTCGGCTTCGGCGTCGGCGGTTTCGCCGGCACAGATTCAGCGCGGGACCAAAGCCTTGCGGCGGGCGGCGACTACGTTGTTTCGAACCGCTGGATCACTGACTTTCGCTTCGGTTACTACCGGATCCACCTCGATGAACTGGGCCCCAATTTCAACCAGCCGCTGGGCAACCAGCTCGGCATCCCAAATGCGAATGTCGGCGATCTGTCGTTGAATGGAGGTCTGCCGCAGTTCAACATCGACAATGCGAGCAATGGAACCAACGGCGGCGGGAACCTTGAGTACGGTACGTCGGCGAACCAGTTCCTGCAGAACGCGAGCCAATTCCAATTTGTAAACAACTGGACGCACCTCATCGGCAATCACAACATCAAATTCGGCGGGGATGTTCGTTACGGGCTGAACCACATCATCGGACTGGATAACAATAACGTCCGCTCCGGGAACTATCATTTTGCGGCGATCCGCACCGGCAGCGACACCTCCCCCGGCCTTGGATTCGCCACCTTCCTGCTGGGTGACACCACGAGCTTTCAGCGGACGCAGACCCAGAACACTAACGCCCAAGAGCGTCAGAAACGAATATTCTCCTATGTTCAAGATTCGTGGCGCTTGACCAGTAAACTCACCCTCAACTACGGTCTCCGCTGGGAGATTTACTTCCCGGAGACGGTCAACGGTAAGGGTCAGGGTGGATTGCTGGACCTCAATACCGGAGATATCCGCATCGCGGGTTACGGCCCGTATGGCACCAACCTCAACGTCGCGAACAGTTACACGAACCTGGCGCCGCGAGTCGGCTTAGCTTATCAGTTCACGCCAAACACCGTCGTGCGCGCTGGTTACGGCCGCGTCTTT